>Ga0082212_10003734_pt1 | contig 21456 bp, 17 predicted proteins | sample TergutNt197P3_FD_71548 | JGI IMG/M metagenome (GOLD analysis project Ga0082212, IMG submission 71548) | Neocapritermes taracua P3 segment gut microbial communities from Petit-Saut dam, French Guiana - Nt197 P3 | ecosystem: Host-associated > Arthropoda: Insects > Digestive system > Gut ... | reverse complement strand
GCCTGTTTTAATGTTCTTTCAAAAATCGGCAATGAAATATCGGCAATTAAGACTGTTTATGTAGGAACTCGTGAATTCACTGACGCAAAATTCTTTGAAGTATTTCAAAACAAAACCTTGTACATCACCGACCCTCACGGAGACGGTGTCGGCATATCACAAAATGCCAGTTCAGTCCCCCCTGAACTAAAAATTGACCTCAGTGATAAAGAATGGTTCGTCTTCAATGATAATTACGGCACAAGCGAAGAAAAGGCTTTTGTAAAGTATTTTTCTACTTTTGTTGACGGCCTTAAAAAGGAATATACAAAAGTCTTTCTTGTCCGCAATGAAAGACAGCTTGCTTTATATTCTTTTGATGGGGGTGAACGTTTCGAACCTGATTACCTTCTGTTTTTGCAGAAAAAGAATTCTTCCGGTTATGACCAATATCAAATTTTTGTTGAACCCAAAGGGGACCAACTATTAACAAATGATAAGTGGAAAGAAGATTTTCTTTTACAAATTGAAAAGGAAGGTATCCCAACAAAAACTTTCGTAGATGATAATACTTATCACGTCTGGGGTTTCCCTTTTTATAACAGAACAAATCGTGTAAAAGAATACACGGAAGCATTTGAACGCCTTTCTTATACTACCTATGATACATCCTATGATATGGGAGAATTAAAAGCTGCCGAGAAACCAATCAATGAAACTTGAAAAATACCGTCATCCATTTATCTTCTACGGAGTCGCAGTTTTCGTCCCCTGGGCGCTGTGGTTCACTTTGGGAGCTATCTCACATTCGCACCTCTGGGATAACCGGGGTTGGGTTATCTTCGGCAGTTTGCTTGGCATCATAGGACTGTGTACGCCTTTGATAGCGGCGATGGTATTCATTCTTCCCGACAGGGAGATGCGAAAAGAACTGCTGTCTGCCTGTACCAATTTTAAAAGTATCCATTGGGGCTGGTATGCCTTTGTTTTTTTGTTTCCGTTTGCAGTCATACTCCTGGCTCAGGCCATTTCCCTGCTTTTCGGACACAGTGCGGAACAATTCAATTTCGCGCCCAAATTTTCTTTTAGCGCCGGGATATTTCCCGCATGGTTTCTTATGGCTATCGCTCCCATCATCGAGGAATTCGGCTGGCATACATACGGTATCCACTGTGTACGCCGGCGGTTTAGCCTTTTTACCACCTGCTTGATTTTTGGCGTTATCTGGGGGATGTGGCACATGCCCCTTTCCACCGTTAAAGACTACTATCAAAGCGTCGTTATGGAAGCCGGTATCATTTATTCGATCAATTTTCTTGTCAGCCTCATTCCCTACCTCATCATCGATAATTGGTGCTATTATAAAACCGGGCGAAATATGTTTTTACAGGTATCCCAACATCTGGTGTTTGGTTTTTCCATGGAAATTTTTCGTACCCACCCGGACAGCAAGGTCATTCATACCATTCTGCTTATTATTTTCAGTGCTGTCATTGTTGTCAGGGAAAGAAAATTCTTTTTTGACAAGGCGTTTGAATGAATTTGCTAACCAAAAAATCTCATAATTCAGGGGCTTCTAAATATAAGTTTGCAAATGACACTGTCCCAAATAAAGAACATTTTGATGATTTATGCGAAAACCCAGATTTTTTGACAGAACAAATAATTACTTACATAGGAAATAAGCGTTCTCTTTTGGATTTTATAACAAAAGGCATTCATATTGTGCAAAAGAATCTCAATAAGGAAAAACTGGATATTTTTGATGTTTTCACCGGCTCCGGCATCGTAGCCCGCCATTGCAAGCAGTTTTCCCATTCTCTTGTGGTTAATGATTTGGAAAAATATGCAACTGTTACCGGCGAATGTTATTTATCAAATAAAAACGAAATAAATATGCCGTTATTAACTGAAATATATAATGGTCTTATTTCAGATATGGAAAATAATCCCTTAAAGGAAGGGGTAATTACCGAATTATATTCTCCAAAAAACGATAATGACATAAAGAAAAATGAACGGGTTTTTTATACAAGAAGAAACGCAATGTATATCGATACTATGCGAAGTTACATTCAATCTGTTCCATTGCAATATCAAAAATACTTTCTTGCTCCCTTGATTGCAAAGGCATCTATCCATGCAAATACTTCTGGTGTATTTAAAGGATTTCATAAAAATAAAGAAACAGGGTTAGGGCAATTCGGCGGCAGCAACAGCGATGCCCTTTTTCGCATCAAAGGAAATATTGTTTTGCCTTTTCCGGTATTCAGCAATTTTAATTGTAATTATACTGTATATAATGGCGATTCAAATCAAATTATTACACAAGCGCCGGAAGTAGATTTGGCATATTTGGATCCGCCCTATAATCAGCACCCTTACGGTTCCAATTATTTTATGCTTAACCTGATACTCGACAATAAATTTCCGGAAAATATCAGCAATGTTTCAGGAATACCGAATAACTGGAATCGTTCTGCTTATAACAAAAAACAATATGCTTTTTCTGCATTATCCGAACTGGTTGAAAATATTAAAGCAAAATATGTTCTTGTTTCATTTAATTCAGAGGGGTTTATTTCTCTTGATGAAATGAAGAATATGCTTAAAAAAACAGGAAAAATACAGGTATTGGAAACAGCATATAATACATTCCGCGGCTGCCGTAATCTTGTAAACCTTGCTGAAAAAGGAGGGCGTGACATTCACGTTACCGAATACTTGTATTTATTGGAGAAATAACATGGCTAATAAAGAAAATTTGCAGAAACAAAGAACACTTTGCGGATTCATTCTGGTTTTCGCGCTCTTTTTTTCCTGCGCCTCGTTACCGGAACGGGCGGGTTCTGCCGTCCAGACTGGCTCATCCGTGTGGACGGTCAGAAAAAACGGCAGCACCATGTTTCTCGGCGGCAGCATTCATGTTCTGCGCAGCGGGGATTTTCCGCTGCCGGAAGAATTTGATCGAGCCTTTGAACAGGCGTCAATGCTGGTTCTGGAAGCCGATGTCGAACGAATGGCGGATCCGAATGTCGCGCAGTATCTGATGACGCGGATGTTTCTGCCGGGGGATAAGTCGCTGGAATCGATTCTTGATTCGAAAACGTATGCAATGTTGGAGACAAAATGTGAAGGATACGGAATTCCAATGGCGAGCCTGGCGGGAATAAAGCCATCAATGGTTATTACCATGCTGACCGTGCTGGAGATGCAGAATTCCGGCTTTGTGCAGGAAGGCGTCGATATGTACTACCTTGGAAAGGCGATGAAAGCGGAAATGCCCATCGGTTTTCTGGAAACGGTGGAAGCGCAGATTGACTTGATTGTTGCCATGGGCGACGGATACGAAAATGACTATGTCAAATATTCGCTGGAAGACCTGAACAATACGGAAAATGAACTTGCCGCCATCGTAGCGGGCTGGAAAGAGGGCGATGCGGCAAATACCGAAGAAACGCTGGCAGAAATGAAGGCCCAATGGCCCGTGCTGTACCGGGCTATGTTGACAGACCGGAATGAGGCGTGGCTGCCCCGGCTGGAAGAATACCTGGCCGGCAGCAGGACCGCGTTTGTCATCGTCGGCCTTGCCCACTTGCACGGGCCGGACGGCTTGCTGCGGCGGCTTGAGGACTCCGGAAGCATCGTGGAAAAGTTCAGATAGGATACGGGTCTGAGCCCTTGTAAATAAGCCCATCCCCCTATACCATAGATTTATGAGCATTGTATCCCTGTTGCTGCGCATGATAGGCGGCCTCTCCATGTTTCTCTTTGGCATGAAGATAATGAGCGACGGGATCCAGCAGAGCGCGGGCGACCAGCTGAGGAAGACGCTGAATTTTATGACGGGCAACCGCTTTGTCGGCGTACTGACCGGTTTCATCGTTACCGGCATCATTCAGTCTTCGTCGGCAGTTACCGTTATGGTGGTTTCCTTTGTAAATGCCGGGCTTTTGACCCTTACCCAGTCTATCGGGGTAATTATGGGGGCAAATATCGGCACTACCGTAACCGCGTGGATTGTGTCATTGGTCGGGTTTTCGCTGAAAATTTCAGAACTGGCCCTGCCGGCGGTGGGCATCGGGTTTGTTTTAAGCGTCATCAAATGGAAGCACAAAAGCCTGGGCGAACTGATAATGGGCTTTGGCCTGTTGTTTTTGGGGCTGCATTATCTTACCCAGGAGATGAACGGCATTAACCGGATCATCAATTTTAATGCCATATCCGCATTCAGGGATATGGGCTTTGGAGCGATACTGATTGGCGCGGGAGCGGGGCTTTTGATGACTCTGCTTACCCATTCATCCAGCGCCGCGACAGCCATAGTCCTGACGATGGCATTCAGCGATATTATTACTTTCGAGATGGCCGCCGGTATGGTCCTTGGCTCAAATGTCGGCACGACCATTGACGCGGCGCTGGCCGCTATCGGGGCGAGAACCCCGGCAAAGCAGGCCGCGCTTGTTCACGTTATGTTTAATGTACTCGGAACTCTCTGGGCGCTGCCCCTTATAAAGCCGCTTTTGGTGCTGGTGAATTTTTTGGCACCGGGGAATCCCGTGCCTGGCGATCCCTCAATCACCATACACCTGGCGATGCTGCACTCTGTTTTCAATATGATCAACACGATTATTTTTCTGCCTTTTGTCAATTCGTTTGCCAAGCTGGTTTCGATCATCATTCGCGAAGTCAAACAGGAAGAAAGCGAGCATTACCAATTTACCTATTATTCCAGCGCCATCTCCGATTCCCCCGATCTCGGCATATTGCGGGCGGAAAAGGAAGTGCGCGACATGGCGTGCATTGTTTCGGCCATGTACGCCCGCTTCAGCGCCGAACTGCAGAGTTTACGCAAGGGGGGCGGGAAGGATCAGGAAAACACCGCCGCGCTATGCACGGAGCTGCTGAATAAAGAAAATTATGTTGATGAAATGAGGGAAGTTCTCAGCGACTTTTTGGTTGAATGTTCCCACAAGCCGCTCAATGTCAATTCCGAGACCCGTGTCTCGTATCTTATGCGGGTCGTTGTCAACCTTGAGGAAATGAGCGATGAATGTTACAGCATCAGCCGCCTGTTGGAAAAGAGCGTACGCAGGGACTGCCGTTTTGACGACATGGAAATGGATGATCTGATCCCCTATGTCGGCCTGGTTGAGGAATTCCTTGTCCTGCTTGACGAACAGCTTGACCGTAACCTTACAGCAGAACAGACAGCCCGTGCGATGGAACTTGAGGCGAACATCGATAAAACCCGTAAAAAACTGCAAAAGCTGGGACGCAAACGCATTGAAGCGGGCAAGAATGTAAGGACAGAGCTGCTCTTCCTCGATATTGTCCGCCGCATCGAAAAACTCGGCGATTACTGCTTCTCGATCACGGAAACGCCCACCGGCTGACAGAACCAGACTTCCCATGCCTTTCCTGTATCATTATACTGGTTCTAGGAGGATACATGAAAAAAAATGTTGTGGCGTTTTGCCTTGTCTGTGCGGCTGTTCTTTCCGCGTGTACGGGCAAAGATTCAGCACCGGCGAAGCAGGACAGTGAAATTTCCGTGCTGGTGTATATCACCGGCGTTGTTGCCGGAAGTCCGCCATATGAATTGATGGTGGCGGGGGTGCAGGAATTCGCCGCCGAAAATAACGGCGTTACCGTTAAAGTATATGAAGCGGGTTTTAACCAGGCTGAATGGGAAGAGCAGCTGCGATCGATGGTCGCCGACGGCGAATACGATCTGGTGATTGGTTCCAATCCATCCCTGCCGGAGATATGCGCCAGTGTGGGCAGCGCGTTTCCCTCGCAGAAATTTATTATCGTTGACGCCCAGCATACGGGGAACCCCCAGATTAGCACTTTTCTGTACAACCAATATGAACAGGCCCTGTTTTTGGGCTATCTTGCCGGGCTTGTTACCGCAAGCGATATGCCCCATGCCGGTGAATCAGTGCGTATCGGTCCGCCGCGTGTCGGCTTTATCGCCGCGCAGGAATATCCCCTGCTTACCAGGCATATGGTTCCCGGTTTTCTCGACGGCGCGCGCCTTGTCGACCCGGCCATTGAACTGGACTTTCGCGTAGTCGGCAACTGGTACGACGCGAACAAGGCCGCCGACCTTGCGCTCGGCATGATCAACACCGGGGTAAATGTCTTTACGTCTATTGCCGGCGGCGCGGCGCAGGGGCTTATACGCGCCATACGGGAAAAGGGCGCTTACGCTGTGTGCTTTAATATCAACGAGTACAGCCAGGCGCCGGGCCTCATCGTTGGCTGCGGCACAATGGAACAGAAAAAACTCGTGAAAGAGATTCTTTCCGATGTCATTGCCGGAAAGATACAATACGGAAGCTCAAGAACGGTTGGGGTAAAAGAAGGATATCTTGATTTTATTTTTGATGATCCCGGTTACCGCGATTCCCTGCCGCCGGAAATCCAGGAGCAGTTCGAAACATTTGTGGACGATCTGCGCGCCGGCCGCGTGGAATATACGATACCGCCGCTGTGATAATTTTCCGTGACCGAGTACAAAGTTGAACTGCGCGGCATAAGCAAAACGTATCCGGGCAGCGATAAAAAGGCCAACAGCGGCATAAGCCTGGGCCTTGGAAAGGGAGAAATTCTCTGCATTGCCGGGGAAAACGGCGCAGGCAAGACAACCCTGATGAAGATTCTCAGCGGAATGGAAGCGCCGAGTGCCGGTGAGATTTTTATTGACGGCAATGCCGTTACTATTGGTTCTCCGCTTAACGCGCAAAGGATGGGGATCGGCATGGTGCATCAGCATTTCATGCTGTTCCCCGAATACACCGTCGCCGAGAATATAGTGATGGGCATGGAACCGCGCAAACGGGGGATTTTTTTTGACGGAGATGCAGCCAGGGCAATTGCCGCCCGCCTTATCGACGCGCATCATTTTTCAATCGACCCCGGCGCAACCGTCCGCAGCCTGAGCATCGGGGAGATGCAGCAGGTTGAAGTATGCCGCCTCCTCCACCGCAACGCCGACATTATCATCCTGGACGAGCCAAGTTCCGTGCTGACCGAGCATGAAACCGCCGCGCTGTTCAGCACTCTGCAAACCCTGGCCTCGGCGGGAAAATCCATGTTCCTCATCACCCACAAGCTCCATGAAATAAAGCACATTTCGGACAGGGTTGCCGTACTCCGCCACGGCGAGCTTGTAGGAATCTGCAACACCAAAGACACCAGCGAATACGAAATCTCCAACCTAATGCTCGGCAACGTAACCCTTCCAATTACAGTTGACCCACTTCTACCCGAAGATGCCCGGCGGGGGGGGCAGCGCGGGGACGGCAAAAAATTTCTGGGACTCCCCGCCGGAGGAGACGACGGAGAAACGTTAAAAACTTGGCGTACAGAAAATGCTGCCCGGCAAGAGGAACATGATACTCACGATTCTTTTCGGAACCACTCTGTATTTCATAGATTGCAAAAGGACGGGCAGCGGCTCCGTAGGCGGCATCCCCCAGATTTTTGCCATCCCCGCGCTGCCCCCCCCGCCGGGCATCTTCAGGAATCCCCTGGGTCAGCCGTAATCGCCTTCAATAATGTGACAGTTCTCAAGCACGGCCAGAAACAGCCGCTGCTGGATAACATTTCATTCGGCGTGCGGGGCGGCGAGATACTCGGTTTTGCCGGTGTCGGCGGAAATGGGTTAGGTGTAATTGAAGCGGTGCTTGGCGGATTTCTCCACCCGTCGGCGGGAACAATTACCCATAACGGCAGGGATATTTCCCGCCTTAACATACGCCGCCTGCGCGGACAGGGCCTTGCCTACGTTCCCGCCGACAGGCAGCGCGTGGGAAGCGCCCTGGGCGCCACCGTCGATGAGAACATCATCGTAGACCGCCGCCGGGAATTCAGCCGCATGGGTTTCCTCGATCGCGGGGCTATGGGAAAATTTTCCGCTTCTCTCATGCAGCGGTACAACATCGCCGCCCAGGGCGGAACATACGCCGCCGCGCTTTCCGGCGGCAATTTGCAGAAACTCATCCTGGCCCGCGAAACGGAACAGTTCAGGGACTACTTTGTTTTTTCCGAGCCGACCTGGGGCCTGGACATCGCCGCCAGCAGCTTTGTCCAGGGCGAAATTGCCGCGTTGCGCGAAAAGGGCGCGGCGATCATCCTAATATCGACCAACCTTGACGAAGTGCTTGCCCTTGCCGGCCGTATCATCGTGATGTACCGGGGCAGGGCGTTTGCCGAATTCAGCAACGGCCCGGCGGATTGCGCCGCTTCCATTAAAGAAAAAATCGGCAATTGCATGCAGGGGCTTGTGCCGTCCGCCGCCTTGCAGGCGACGGCAGGGACGGTGCAGCCGTGAAAGAAGCGTTTCCCGCCGGCGGTCCGCCCGAGGCGCAGCAGCCGAGCCGCCTGTCCGGCATTCTCCGTCCGGGCCTCGCCTTCTCCGGCGGGGTAGTCGTCATCGCGCTCATTGCCCTAGCGGTTCTTGTCGCGCTTGCCTGCATTTTAAGCAAGACCCCGGGCCGGACGCTGTACTTTTTTTTCCTCGGCCCGTTCCGCAACGTGTACAGCTTCGGCAACATGCTGAACAGCGCCGTCCCACTGATGCTGGGCGGCCTGGGGGTAAGCATCGCCATGCAGGCGGGCAGTTTGAACCTCGGCGGGGAAGGGCAGATATATTCGGGGGCGTTTGTCGCAACAATTGTCGCGCTGCCCCTGGCGAACTCGCTGCCGGCAATCGGCTTTTTGGGCGGATTAGCCGCCGTGCTTGCCGGTTCCCTCTTTGCCGGGGGGGTGGCGGCGCTGTCCGGTTTTTGCAAGGCAAAGTGGCATACCAACGAGCTTATCACGTCGTTTCTTTTGTCAAACGCCCTTGTATTGATTGTTAATTATCTTGTTAACGGGCCTTTTCTCGACCCTTCGACAAACCTCCAGTCAACCAGAAAAATCGCCGCCCACCTGCGGCTACCTCTGATTCTGCCGCCGTCGAATTTAAGCGTGTCGCTGTTAATCGCCCTCGCGGTCGTTGTCGTGGTGCATGTTTTTCTCAGGCACACAAAACTCGGCTATGAATTCAGGATGGCGGGGGCGAATGAAATTTTCGCCCGCTACGGCGGGATCAATACCAGGCTGAACACGGTGCTGGCGATGTTTTTTTCGGGCGCGCTGTACGGCCTTGCCGGGGCTCTCGCGGTTTTCGGCACCTACTACGGAACGGTAAAGGAATTTTCCTCCGGGCTTGGCTGGAACGCCCTTGCCGCCGCGCTGGTCGCCGGTTTCTACCCTCCTGCGCTGATCCCCGCAAGCCTTTTTTTCGCGTGGATCTCCTCCGGCGCGCGAATCGCCATGCAGAACTCGGACATTACGTTTGAGATCGCCTTTATCGTACAGGCCGTGATCTTCTTTTTGGCGACCAGCGTAGTCCTGGTGCGCATGTTTGCAAAGAGGGGAACGAAGCGGTGAAAATTTCACCCGCCCTGCACAGCGCCGTTACCATAATGACGCCCCTGCTGTTTGCCGCGACAGGGGGCCTTTTCTCCGAGCTTGCCGGGATGCTGAACATAGCCCTGGAGGGCCTTCTGCTTGCCGGCGCGTTCGCCGCCGTTGCCGCGGCGTACTTTACGGGCAGCATTTCTTCCGCCCTTATTTTTGCGGTCCTCGCATCTGTCTCGCTGTCGGCGCTTCTCGCCTTTACCACTTTGAAACTCCGCTCCAACATGTTTATCGCCGGCCTCGCTGCCAACCTCCTCGCCGGCGGGCTGACGATTGTTCTTTCGCAGCACCTCTTTGGCACGCGGGGAGTCGTGGTGTTACGCGACACCAGCCACCTGAACATTATTGACATTCCGCTTGTTAAAAGCATTCCCGTTATCGGCGGGCTGCTTTCCGGCCACAGCGCCTATGTATACGCGAGCTGGCTCCTGCTGTTTGCCTCATGGATCGCCATATATAAAACCCCGTTCGGATACCGCCTGCGCGCCTGCGACAAGCACTCGACGGCGCTGGTTTCCATCGGGATACGGCCGGACAGCTACCGCTGGGCCGCCCTGCTGGTTTCCGGTTTCTGCTGCGGCATCGGCGGGGCGTTTCTCAGCCTCAACCTCGGGGCTTTTGTTCCCAACATGACGGCGGGCAAGGGCTGGATCGCGCTGGTCGTCATCTTCCTCGGCGGACGGCGGCCGCTGGGCCTTTTGGCGGCGGCTTTTGTCTTCGGCCTTGCCGACGCGTTTTCCAATTACGCGCAAGGCCTGCCATTCGTGCCCGCCGACTTTATCCTCGCCATGCCCTACCTGCTAACCTTCGCCGCAATGGTTTTTGTATCAATTCTGGCAAAGAAAAAAAACTAACCTTATCATTTTTTGGTAAAAACTATTATCATGTATTGAATGTATATTCTGCTGTTTGAATTTGCCAGACAGATAATATTCTGTAACAGGCCAACAAGGGGAGGGGCGGCGGGGTGCCAAAAAATTCTGGAACTCCCCGCCGTAATAGACGAGCGAATAAAATTTAAACCAGGATAAAATAGAGGCCTGACCACTTAATAAGCTAATTTTGGGTAGTTACTCTCAACTAGAAGCATTAAGTGGTCTGGCGGCTATGAAGGCGGACTCCTCCAGTTTTTTGGCACCCCGCCGCCCCTCCCCTTGTTGGATTTTTTTATAGATATCGCATGTCCAGTTTAGCACTTAAAAAATTTGGCCGGCTGGCAGTCCGGCTCATTGACTGTTGCCCTGTTTATTACCGATAATTACAGTATGCCGCGTTTTTTCCTTTTTGTTGCCGTGGCGATTTTATGCGCCGGACAGGTCCTTGCCGCGCCGCTTGAGAGCGGTTTTGCCCTTGCGCCTTCGCCGTCGGCTTCTTCGGCGGAAAAGGCCGTTGCGTACAAAAAGGCGCGGGAGTGCCTTCTTGCCGAAGCGGGCAAATATGAGCATACCCCCTATCGCTACGGCGGCATCGACGGCCGCGGACTTGACTGTTCGGGGCTGGTCTACCTGACTTTCCATGAAGCGTTGGGAATCTCCGTTCCACGGAACGCCGAAAGCCTCTATGCCTGGGTGGAGAAAATCCAGATCGAAAATGCCCAGCCGGGAGACCTGGTGTTTTTCAGAACGATGGGAGACGGGAGGGTTTCCCATGTGGGCATTTATGCCGGGGGCAGGCGGTTTATCCATTCCGCCTCGGAAGGGCCGGTTACCGGGGTGATGTATTCAAGCCTGGACGAACGGTACTGGTCGCGCACCTATGCCGGGGCTGGAAGGGCTTTGCCGGTAAGCTCCCCGGATATTTTTGACGGCACCGGAGGAAAGGGCGCTGTCGCCGCAGCGGCGGCGGATACGAAGCGGCCGGATATTGCGAGAAAGCCGGATAACGCGAGGAAACCGGCTGTCGAAGGAGCTTCGGCGGAATATCGGGAAAAACCCGGCAACATACTGCTGGGCATTGCCGCAGCCCCAACCTGGAACACCTATTTTGCCGACAGCTATGCGCTCCGGGGCGCGGCATGGCAGTTGCGGGCAGGAGTAGCCGTTAAGCCTCTGGGAATACCGATGATCTTCGGCATCGAGCTAAGGCCCGAATGGGACATGTCGCTCGGGGTGTTCCGCGTCCCCCTGACCCTTTCCTGGGGGCTGAACGACAAGCTGCGGATTTTCGCGGGGCCGGCTGTAAGTTTTGGCGATGCCGAATTGAGGGTCTCCGGAGGAAGCCGCCGCTACACCGGCGGCACAAGCTGGATTGGCGCGGCGGGCATTACCGTAGCGCCTTACGAAGCGAAACTTGGCGACTTTAACCTGGCCCCCTACGGAGAGCTGGCATGGCAGTCGTATTACAGCGACAACAACGTCGGCAATAATTACGGCGCGGACCTCGCCGCCGGGATCCGGTTCTCCACCGGAATCCGCGTCACCTACGGCAACGTCCGATAATTGGAACTGGAGATGTGGGGCTGCCTAGCCGTGCTGGGCGGCAAGGAAGATCAGGGAAAACAGGAAGCATAGCGACAAAATAACAATGAACAGCGTCATGGCGGCAGAAAATCCCAGCGCGAGGATCAGCGAAGACCCGATGATGCCAAGCCCGGCCTTGTATAGATAGGCAAACCCGTTAAATACCACCGGCAGGATAAGGAGCAGCGGCGCGAAAATATAGCGCGGGCGCTGCCTGACGCGGAAACGCCAGCCTATCCCCAGCGTGATGATCGCCATCGGAAGGAAGAACAGGCAGCCGCCCAGCCGGTCGAAGATCTCCGCTTCAAAAACTTCGGGAATGTAGCCCATTCCTGCCGCGATTTCCCTTGCGGCGAACAATTCGCTGAATTGCATACCGGGAATCTCCTGCCGCATCTGCATGAGCATAAGGAACGTCTCGTAGGGGACATCGAGCGTAATTTGCGCCGAACTCTGGTGATCTTCGGCGTACATGGTCCATTGCGGCTCCCATCGCTGCGCCGAATCTTCGCGATCGAGCGCCCGCATCTGGACAAGCACCTGCCTCTCGCCGTTAAGCGTAATTGGCAGAAATTTCGCGTAGGGCGACTGCAAACTGAAAAGCAGGTTTGCCGCAGAATCGAAAGCCATGTATTCAAGGCCGATCCCGTAGGCGTAATCGGGCGTGGAAGTAATGCTCTCTACCCGCATCACCGCCCGCGCCTGTCCGGCACTCCTTGCGGGAAGGGAGAAGAGCGTCCCGACGTTGGTCTCGCCATGCGTCACGGCTATCTCTTCAATAAAGAACGCAATCTCTTTGGTACCCCTTTCGCTGGCGGCGAGGAAATTCTCCGCGTCCGGATCGCGAGGGCTGAGCCGGTACAGCTCCTGAAACAGGTAAAACGCCCGAATCCAGTCGCCGGATACCATTGCCTGGTATGCCGTCATCTTGCGCTGGTACAGTGAAAAAGTGCGTTCCTCGTATACGGAAGGCCGCTGCAGCTCAATTTGGTTCCAGGCGTTCGCCGCAAGGCGGGAAGCCGCCACCGTTTCAGGGCTGCCCTCTCTGGCGATGCGTCCGGCAAGGGTGGCAAGCCAGTGGGCGTCCAGAAGCCGCCCTTCGTCCAGCGCCGCCCCGGCAAGGGCAAGGGCCTCTGCCGCGTCGAATGGCTCCCGCTGCCCGGGAAGGGCCGAAACCGACGCCCCCCGCTCCTTCACGGCTTTTTCCAATTCAACCGTGTAGCGCATATTTTCAAGGAAAATTTCAACGTCGGTCCGCAGCGAGACAAGCTCCGGGCTGTCCGCCCATACGCTGTCGCAAATCCCGATATATCTCGACGCTTCGATCCATTCCCCGGCCCTGCCGTGTTCCTGCGCCTTTTCTTTCGCCATGCGGTACATTTCGCCCTGGAACCGCATATTTTCTTCGCGATTCCGCGCAAGGGGAAGGGCTAAAAAGAACAGCAGGGAGCAGATAACTGCAGCGCTTATCGCCGTTATTACCGGGGCCGTCATGCGCTGGAAAAAATGCGGCGAGAATCGCGCGTGGCTGTCCTCATAATCGGAAAGAATGCCGAAGGGGACGACCAGCGCGGACAGGGCAAGCGCGGGAAACAAAGTAATGATGCTGAGTATTCCCCGAATCGTCCGCCAGTCCCGGGAAAAAATCAGCAGCGGAGCAGCTTCGCCCGGAAATATATAGCGGTAGCCGAGAATCAGAAGGCTTCCGGCGGCGACATAGGCGACAAAAATAAACGCGGGCGAGCGCAGCTTTTCCAGATTAATTTTCATTTCGCCCCCGCCTTTTTGCCAGGTAGAACAGGAAGGAGTACAGATAGGCCAGAATGGCAATGCCGCAGAAGATCAGGGGGACGGCAAGGGAAAGGGGCCACTGTGCTTTCAGAAAGGAATCGAAAACATCCTGCATTTCCGGCGAATTAAAAAAAGTTTCCAGGGCAAGAATGCCTCTGAACGCAAGGCAGCCCAGGAACAGGTTCGCAAGGGGCCACGCGCTGAATTTCAGGACGAACGAGAGCGAGCACAAAAGGAGGATCAGCGGGATCGCGTACACTAAAAACGGCGCGAGGCCTGCGCCCAAAAGCCGCCGGAGGTTTTCGCTGCTGAGCCGCAGATCGATTGCCAGGCTTTTCAGCAGCCAGGGGGTGGAATCGGTAAAGGGCGCGGGCGGCATTCCTGCGAGCGACGGGTTCCTCCCGGCGAACGGGGCCTGGTATTGCAGCGGCCTTCCGGGAATGGCTACCACCCTGGCCCCCTCGGGCCTTGCGGGCCCTTCAAGCAGAACCACTGCCGTGCTGGACGGCCGCTCCGAATTGGAAAGTATCAGCCCCGGCCCGCCCACCGGCAGCACCGCCATTCTTGCCGCCGGCACATTTTCCCAGCTTGTCAGCATCATGCTGATGCCGAGGGTAAAGCCGATGGACAGAAGCGCAATGCAGATAACCGCCGCCGGGGTAAAAATTTTCTCCCGGGCCGCCAGGCCGAGTCCCAGCAGTATGCTGGCGTACAGGGCAAGCGATTTTGCCCAGTTGGCAGCGGCAATCAGTCCGGTCAGGGGGGATTCCGTCTGGCGGGACAGCGCCTTTACCCAGTCAAGCCGAATCGCCAAATAGCGCATCCCTGCCGACGCAAGGAAGATAATCGCAAAACTGAGACTAAAAAGCAGCGCCAGCCGGGCCAATTTTCTCACACCTTAAGATTAACACGAGAAAAGGCCGAATGCAAGACCTTGAAGCAAATGGCTTTCCCCACAGGTTATCCACAGGCAAAATTTCACATGAAATCGCCAAAAATGGGATTTTTCGGGCATAATCTGCCGATTTCCGGGCGAAAAACCGTTAATTACTTGTAACAGATCGTGTAAATCGTTATCCAACAACGATTTAGCTTCACCTGTTATTTGCAATATATCGTGGGGTGGCTATTTTGTATAGAAAGAGATACACCCGGCAAAAACGAGCCGGCTTTATCAACAGGTTTTCCACAGGTTGCTATGCAGCCTGTCAGCCCAGCGAAACCGCCCCGGCGTTGTCGATGGAAAGGATCGTCTTGCACTCCGAACAGCGGAAACGGCCCGTCTTAACCGCCTTGAGCTTTTTGGAGCAGATGGGGCATGTAAAAACGATGGGAAAAGATACCGCAGCGGCTTCGTCGGCGCCGCCCTGGAAAAAACTGATTGATTCGTCAAGGTTGGCTTTAATATTGAAAAATTGGGAAAAACCAAGCAGTTGGAACACTTCGTAGACTTTGGGCTGTACTTCCAGCAGCACCAAATCGCCCCCCTTGGGCTTTACCGTTTTCAGAAAGGCGGTAAAAGAGCCGATGCCCGTTGAAGAAACATAGTTAAGGCCGCCGCAGCTGAAGATTAGCCGGGTAAAACCCGCTTCAATCGTTTTCTGAACCCTTTTTTGAAAGTAATTGGAATTGTACGTATCGATGTATCCGTTCAGAGTCAGGACAAGGCATCCGTCCACATTGTCAACCCTCTGGAGCTTGATCTTCAGGCTTTCGTCTTTTTCGTCATCAAATCCGGCGACTATTTCATTGTTGACCATAACATTCCCTCATTGTATATTTTTGCATTTTTTTGCATTTTTGTCAAATCGACATTCGTGCAATCAACAACCGTGCTAGAATGACCTATGGTTTTGTCGGACATTGTGGTGATCCTGTGCCGCGCATCCGAACCGGGCAATGTCGGGGCGGTGTGCAGGGTGATGAAAAACATGGGCCTTTCCCGCCTGCGGATGGTCGCGCCTGGGGCTTTGGACGAACAGACATTGCTGGCGCGGGCGATTCATGCCGGGGACATCTGGAGCAATGCGGGCTTTTTCGACAGCCTTGCACTGGCGGCGAATGATTGTTCGCTTGTGGTGGGAACCACCCGCCGTCGGGGCAGGAAGCGCAAAAGCATCACCCTGGAACCCCGCGTCCTCGTACAGATGCTTGCCGAAAGGGACGGGCTGCAGACGGTCGCCCTGGTTTTCGGCAACGAACGCACCGGCCTGAACGCCGAAGAGCTGAATTTCTGCAGCCTCGCCTCGCATATCCCCGTTTCCGACTCGTTTCCCTCCCTCAACCTTTCCCACGCCGTGCAGATCTACGCCTACGAGCTGTTCCTTGCTTTTGGCGGGGCGGGGAACGGCCCTGAACCACCGAAAGGCGAATGGGCTCCCCTTGCCCGGCAGGCGGCAGACGATCTGACTTCCGACATTACCGGCGCCCTTGCCGCACTCGGCTTTTACAAGAAACCCGGCCGCGAGGAACAGGCCCGCTTTCTGCGCGACCTTGTCTGCCGCGCCGGTTTAACGGAACGGGAGGGCCGCTACCTGAAAGACATCTTTGTCAAAGCGGCGCGGTTGGGAAGCATGAAGGATGATATTAATTGACAAACCCCCTTTAAATTCATAATGTATTAGCAAAAGAGAAACAATTTTGAAAAAATATTTAATTAAAAAAATGGCAACGTATGTTTTGTTGTTTGGATACATCATTACAGGGCTTCTGGATGGTTTATTGCACGGCAAGGCAAGTTATTCTTCGATAATGGGAATGGACATCAACAGGGTTTATTTTTATACTTTCTATTTATTTATAATTGGCTGCTGGCTTCTTTACAATAAATGGTTTACAGGAATAGGTTTTTTGGCATTGGCATCATTTAGCTCATATTTTATTGAATACATTGCCATACATAATTACTTTGCATCCATATTGGTGTATATCGGAATTGTTATAGACATAACCATCAGGAAGAAAGCACTATGGCTCGTTCCGCTGATCATTGTCGGAATAATACAGGGAATAGCGTTTCTAACTGCATGGCTGGGCTACCATTTTGTGGGAGGAATGGAATTTTTGGCTTTATGCATAGGTTCAGTTTTCATTGTAAATAATATATAATATTTGTTGGATATAATAATCAGTGAGTAAAATTACAGTTCGTATATTTCCCTGAGGAACAGCGCCGCCGCCTGGGACACGTTGAGGCTTTCGATGCTGCCCGTTCCAGGAACGCGCAGAAGGCACGTGCAGTTGTTTTTTACCTCTGATGGCAGGCCGCTTTCCTCGTTGCCCAGCACCAGGGCGATGCCGGGGCGCTTGCCGGGGAAAGTCGGCGGATGGTCTTGTACAATGCCGGGAAGGTCCCCGATGCGCCGGCGCGCGCGGGTGTCGGTTCCGATAACGATAATTTTTTTTGCCGCGTCTTTCAAAAACGCGGCGGTGCTGCCGACTTTTCGCATGGCGACATGCTCCATGCCCCCTTCGGCGACGCGGTAGGCGCTGGTGGTCAGCTGAACTTCGCTGTCGCCTTCGTTCAGGACGATAAAGTGCGCGTCAAAAAAAGCCGCCGCCCTGGCAATCGCCCCCAGGTTGTGATCGTTGCCGACGTCATGCAGCACAAGGCCCGTCTTGCCTTCGCTTGCCCAAAAATCCAGGTCTTCCATGGTCAGCGGCTCTATTACCGGCGCGACTGCCATCGCTACAACTCCCTGATGGTGAACGCTTTTGCATATGCGCTCCAGCTCTTCGCTTTCGCATATCTTGTACGGACGCTTGCGCTGTGCAAGCTGTTTGCAGACGGCGGTAAATCCGTAAAAACGATCCTCCCGCAGAAAGAGGCGGTTTATCGTTTCAGGATGATGCTCCGCCAGGGCAAGGACGGCTTTAAGGCCGCAAACAGCAAGCTCGTCGGTCAATTTGTTGCGCATGGCTTACTATAGCCAATTTGTTCCGCTTTTGCAAACACGGCGAATTTCCATGTCTTAATTAAAGCGATTGGGATTATTCGGCTGCCCCGGAGTCGCCCCGCCGGTTATGGTGACATACCAGTCTGCGGCGGTGCTGGTGTTCGGCACAGTCTCATCCCTGGAAATGCTGCGGGTTGAAGCGGAACCGATCTTGGCGCTGCTTGCCGCGTCCGCCGGGGCGCATACCCCTCCCGCCGGTGATTTCCACGCGCCCTGGGCGAACAGGAATTCGGCGGCGGCGGCAAAGTAGTCCCGGTTCCACCATGCGTCGGGGGCTTCGGCTATCATCACCGCATCCAGCACGCGGTCGTCCTGATCGGCCACATAGACCGCGTCGGTTTTATGCAGCAATTTTGCAGAGCCGGGTATCCAGAAGTCGCGCGCATCCGGAGAAGAATCTGTCCCGCCCGATTCGGCAAGGTCGCTGCCGTATTCGTCCCTGCATTCATCGTCCAGGGTACGCAGGTGCAGCACCACGTATTCGCCCGCCTGAACTTCCACCGGCAGAAATTCGTAGACCATCGGCGCACGGTAATTTCCCGCGATATACACCCGCAGCGCGCCGAGGTTTCCGGCGGTGATCATTTTAAATTCGATAAATTCCGACCTGGGCCTGGAAAACTCGGTACGCAGCTCGTTGATCACCATCTGCGGGACGCGGTAGTTTCTAATGAAAAAGGGAATCTGCACGTTGATTGTTTTTCCGAACTCGTCGCGGGCGGCAATCTCACATTCGAGCCTGAGTCCCGGCGCAAGGTTTTCTGCCAGGCGCACCGCCACCGTGCTGCCTTCTTCGATAGACTCTATCGAAAGGCCGGGATTGAAAGCCAGCGAGATTACCTGCACCGGCACGGAAAATTCAAAACAGATTTCCGTTTCCGACGCCACCTCTGCGGCAAGGAACACAAGCGGCGGCGCCTCCGTTTCAAAGAGAACCTGCACTGCAAGTTCATTTCCCCACTCGTCTTCGGCGGTTATGTCGGCGGTAAACGGAATTCCCCATCTGAAACCTTCTTCCAGGTATACCGTAACCGTGCTGCCCTCATTAACAGATTCGATCGTCAGGACGGGATCAAAATCCAGCGAAACAACCTGTACCGGGCCCGAAAACACAAAATCAATTTCCTTTTCCGAAACAATGATGCAGCCGAGAAACCGGAGCTCCGGTATTTGGGGATCAGGGCCAGGTTCTTCTGTTTCGTATTCGCCAGGATCGGGATCGGGCGAAGGCGTCACGGTTTCGTTGTCGATCGGATCAGAGCCGGAAAAATCTGGCCCCAGTGGATCTTCTTCGATAGTAGGCCCGCAGGCCATGCAGAGCAGAACGCACAAAAACACCAAGATTTGACACAAACGTTTCATTGTCTATCCTCCACCCTCTATATGGCGCAATGTTGCGTTTTGCTTTAATAAAAAAGTAAAAAAATGAATTTTTTTGATAATTGACCGCTTCGCATCTTTGCCCTATCATTGCCCTATGGCAGTACGGAAAACCGGCGCCCAAAAGGCCAGAAAAACCGCGAAAAAGCCCCCCCGAAAAACCTCATCCAGGGGCAGGCAGGGCCGCAGTCGTCTATCAATGATTATTTTGCTTTTTGCGATCATTGCGCTTATCTCCGCTTTTTTTGTACTGCTGCCGAAAGTCAGGAACAGTGTGAGCGCTCCGCCGAGGCAGACGGGAGCCGATCAATCGCCGCCGGTTCAAACGCCGCCGACTCAGACTGAAACGCCCACTGCGCCGGAAGGGCCAGCCGGCCAGCCGAGGGCGCAGTCGCCAGCTACGGAAACGCCGCCGCCGCAAAGCGGACAGCAGGAACAAGCGCCGGTAATTGCGGAGCCGTCGCCGGAACCGGTTCCGACTCAAACGCCGCAGGAGCAGACGGAACAGCCGCCCGCGCCGTCGCCTTCGGCCAGTACCGAAAGGCCCGGCGACATACGCGACAGGGACATCTACTTTATGCAGACCGCGAGGGGCGGCGACGAATTGCGGCTGACAAAGGCCGGCCGGAGGATCAGGGTTTCGGACTCCCCCCTTCTTGACTGCATCGGCGCGTTGCTTGCCGGACCCACGGCGGAAGAAGAAGGCCGCGGCCTTCAAAACTTTATCCCGCCCGACACGCGGATTATTTCAGCAATGATCAGGGGAAGCACCGCCTACCTGAATTTCAGCGAAGAGTTTCAGTACAACACCTTTGGCAGGGAAGGCTGCGCCGCGCAGATACGGCAGATTGTCTGGACAGCCACGGAGTTCCCCAGCGTGAGCGACGTGCAATTTCTAATTGAGGGAAAGCGGGTTGACTTTCTTACCGAGGGCGTGATGATCGGAGGCCCGATCGGGAGGTAGTGGAAACCTGCCATCGTGCGCGAGACTTGATTGGAAATATTTCACGCAGAGGCGCGGAGAACACGGAGGAAGAAGAGTGAACGGTTAACAGGTAATAAGTAATAAATAACAGGGAAAAGAGTATCTATATTGATAGAATGAATTTCCAGCCCTGCTGCAAGTGACAAGCATTAAGTGGCCATTCGGGGCAATACTGTTTATTTCGATGGCAAACTGGCAATAATAATAAGCGCAAATATAGATAATGGCATCGCTTTTTATTTTTAGAAAGTCATCCACGCTGCCTGTGACGCATTGGAAACAGGAGACCCGACAGAGGGCGGGGCTGTTGATACTCGTAGTTATTTGTCTGATCGATCAGACAAATCAGGCGGATACGTCGGTTGCCGCTGTCTTTGGGAGGGCTGGATGTCCGGATTAAACTCAAACACTTATATCCACTTTTTGAATAGTGACATGATACTAGGTCGTTCCGGCTATTGTAGACCAAGTATATACAGGTTGTAATTATCTACCGCTCGTAAATATTTTTTATTTGTTTGGCCGTTTGCTAGAGTGAACGTAATTCCTGACCCAACAAACGAACCAATGAGGATGGGAAATACAATTTCTGATCTATGAAAATCACATGAAATATAAGTTATCGCAGTTCCACCAGTTATAATCATAAGACCAAATGTTACCCAACTTGCTATAGTTCCACGTTTTATTTGTTTCATTAAATCTTGGTTTGCTGGAACATTGCTTATCAACATGGTCGCCTCTCTTCGCCAAACTGGGGTACCATCTATAAACTGAAAGAAAAATATATTAAAATGATTATTCCCCTGTATAAGAAAATTTTGCGGTAATTTATTTAAATTATCTGATTTTTGTGTAATAATATCTTGTACATTTTCTTCATCATTTTCCTGTGCAAATATTGAATCGTACAATATAAGAAATAACAAACAAATAATGCAACCAATTTTATTTTTCATAATCTCTAATTTATAACAAGTATTTATTGTCCCCGGGGGTATACAAATGATACCGAAATTATTATTAATCCAAAATAAATTTTACCTTTCATAAAATTCTCCTAAACGAAATTTATCAATAACCGCTTTCATTGTATCAGTGTTTTTTTGAATTTAACATTTTAACAGGGTTTTGTCAAGCATATTTTTTAGATGAAATTTCAATTTAAGACATTTCGTATATTTAACCATAATAATTATTAAAAATATTTTATTATTACCAATATTTTATTTTCTTAGAGACATTTTATTAAAATTACATACTATTTTTTACACTTTAGCTGAAAAATTCAGTGAAAATACAATTCATAAAACAAACTAGAATGGGTAATTCGGTGTCAGGCACCCACGCGCCGCTTGTCACCCATGCGCCGCGCCGGATATCGTTTGCCGTGAAAAAGATTTTTCTGCCGCCTGTTGGATTGTTTGTATGC
>Ga0082212_10003733_pt1 | contig 21457 bp, 10 predicted proteins | sample TergutNt197P3_FD_71548 | JGI IMG/M metagenome (GOLD analysis project Ga0082212, IMG submission 71548) | Neocapritermes taracua P3 segment gut microbial communities from Petit-Saut dam, French Guiana - Nt197 P3 | ecosystem: Host-associated > Arthropoda: Insects > Digestive system > Gut ... | reverse complement strand
TCATCTGTATCGTTGCTATTGTCTTTGTATTGATAAAATTGAAGAATGCTTCATATTCCAATAACAGCGGCTCTCACAGCAGTAGAAATACAGCAATGAGAATAGCATTGTCAGCAGCATTAGTCCCAGTTACAGTAATGTGTTTCCTACTTTTCCTAGACATAAATCCATTTTTAACAGAAAAAAACAATCAAAAGATAGCACAAAGTAATTTTGGAGAAGAGCCAAGAGGTCCTGCATACATTATGAGTTCTGAAGATGAGCCAGAAGAAATCAAAGGTATGGACAGCATTGCACAAGACGTTACACAAAATCCAACTGATACCATAACTGATGCAGAAGCAGCTAATCCCGAAACGCAAACTAGTCCAGGAACATCTAATCCGGTAGGAACCAGCACCGGTAGAAATACTACAGGAAATACCGGTACAGTTAATCTGACAGAAGAGTATCTAGATACAGAAATTGTAGTGGGCGAAGAATTTATAACACATTTATCATGGATACCATTTTCTATTTCTGCCAACAACTTTGGATACACCAGAATGATGCCAACACTTTTAGAAATAGAAAAAAATAGTGAAACACCAGAAAATACAGCAAAAGTAGGAAGCAGTATAAAATATGAAATAACAATAACAAATGCAGGAGAAGCAGAAGAAAAAGTGGTTGAAGTACTAGACCCAATAAATACAGATTTATTAAAACCAATTGCGGGGTTATCATCTGCAGATGTGGGTATTCTTACATGGAACAGTACAGAAAGTAGATTTGAATGGACAGGAACATTAGCGCCAACTGAAACAGCAACAATAGAGCTGGCATTGGAAGTAGAACCGGTAGATATAACAAAAGCATATACAATAGGTAAAAATAGAGTAACAATAAAAGTAGGTGGAGAAGAACAAGACCCAGTAGAAGACGAAAAAGAATATAATGTAGGATATATAGATTTAAGTGCAGTAAAAGTAAGTGATGTATACAACCATCAAGGAAATATAATAATGAAAACAGGAACAAATACATTAATACATGAAGGAGATGAAATAGTATACAAAATAATAATGCAAAATGATGGCAATGAACCAGCTGAAACAACAATAACAGATATATTGCAAACAGAAGCCGTAGAATATATAAGCAGTTCGGCAACTGATGGGGTAACATCTTATAATTCTGAAACTGGGGCATTCACATGGGAAGGAACAATAGCAGAACACGGAGGAGGAGTAGTAATAACAATCCGTGTAAAAGCAAAAGATGTGCCAGCTGGACAAACAAGTCAAATCTTATATGCAAATACAGTAAGTGTAGAAGCAAACGGAGAAGATGAAGAGCCTATAGAAGATGACAGTGAATATACAATAGTAAAAACAGATGTAACAGCAGAAAAAACAAGTGTGGCATATGATTATTTAAACGAACCTATTATAGGCACAAGTGATTTACATGAAGGAGATAAAATAGTATATACAATAACAGTAAGAAATAACGGAATTGAAAGAGAAAAAGGAATAGTAATAACAGACGACATTAATATAACAGGATTAAATTATGTAAGTAGCAATTCTGGTGGAAGAGGAATTATAGATTGGAGTGCAGGAACAGGAAGATTAACATGGACAGGTGACTTAAATCCAGGAGAAACAGCAGTTATAGTAATTACAGTCATAGTAAAAGATTTGCCAGATGGAGAAACAGAGTATAATATAGGACAAAATATAGGTACATTAAAAGCAAATGATGTAGAAAGAGATCCAATAGAAGATGAAGAAGACTATAATGTGAAAAAGTCGAATGTTGTCATATCTAAAGAAAGTAAAGCATACAAAGCATCAGACAGCTCTCAAATACCAGCAGGAGAATTTATACATGAAGGAGACAATATAACATATACTATAACAGCAGAAAACAAAGGAAATATAAGTGAGAAAGATATTAGAATAACAGATTTAATTGATAAAGAATTTTTAGAATATGTTAGCCACTCTGGAACTAAAACTAGTGTTACATGGGATAGCACAGCTTACAGATTACAATGGGTTGGAACATTAGATGCGGGAGAAACTGCAGTAATTACATTAACAGTAAAAGTAAGAACCAAAGCAGAACTTCCTAACGGATTTGGTATAGCATCAAATGTAGTAACTACTAGAGTAAATGGTGAAGCTGGAGTGGAAGAAGACCCAGATGATTATACAGTTGGAAAAATAAATATAAGTGGAAGTAAAACCAGTCAGGCATACGATATTGACGGAATAGCAATAGCAAGAACAAACTTATATGCAGGTGAAACAATTGATTATACTATAACTTTAAGTAATGCTGGAAACGAATCGGAAACAATTGCATTAAAAGATTTATTGCCAACAGGTTTAACCATTATAAGCTCACCAGACTTAACAAGTGGAGAGATTGAAGAACTAATTTCACCTAGCGGACTAGAAGTAGTAATACCAGCAGGTGGGAATTTAACAATAAGGTATAAAGCAGAAGTAACTGGTTTGCCAGGAAACGGCAATATGAGAAATAGCATAACAATAGACGAAAAAACTATAGATGATGATAAAACATATGAAATAACAGGACCAACAATTACATTAGAAAAAACAAGTAATAATATTGGAGCTATATTAAAATATGAAGACAAAATAGTATATACAATAAAGGTAACATTAACAGAAGGAAATATAGCGAAAAATGTCGTTATAAGGGATAAAATTCCAACTGGAACAACAGTAAGTGACTTAATGGATGCAGACAGAATAGAAAATGGAGATGTAGTATTTGAACTGGGAGATATAGAAGGAGACGGAGAATATGTAGAAGTATCTTTTGAAGTACAAGTTACTGAAAATAACGAAAACGGAACAACAAGCAATCTATCACAAATTACAAATACAGCAAGAGTAACAGCAGATAATATAAATGGAGAAATAGAATCTAATGCTATAAATAATGAACTAGAGCAATATACAGTAATACCAGTTAGAAAATCGTTAGTAGAAGAACGAACTGAAGAAGTTACATATTATTATCCAACCTTATATGCAAATGGAGTTGATGTTAAACAAAATGAAACAGCAACATTAATGGCAAGAAGTCCAGATGGACAACTAATATGTACAATAACAGTAACAAGGCAAAATAAAGAATACAAAATTATGACAGTTACTATGAACCGTACAGATATTGTTCTTATAAATGGTATTAAAACAGTATACTCTAGTGCAGCTACTCTATCAGATCCAGCGGGAGCATTTAGAGATAACCCAACACATGTACACAACTGGTATCCAGGTGGATACCCAGGAACACAAATAATACCACCATCTAATTATTATGGCTCTGGAAATGATGCAGTGTTTGTAATGTTAGAGGATGTAATAATCCATACTGGTGTTTATGAACAAAGATATTACAAAGACCAAGTATCTGTACCAGCAAATACATTTAAAGCACATATAAGTGGAACAACTATATATGGAGAATTGTATGAAGATACAATAATAATTCCAGCAGGTGGAAGTACAGAATTTGTAAATGTACCATATGGAACATATACTGTTACAGAATTAGATATGGCAGGAGACCCAATAAGTGAATATGATGTATTAATAACAACAGATGTTAATGACCCATTACATGGATATTCATCAGTACCAAGCTTAAGTGGAATAACAGCAGGAGCAACAGTTCCAACAGTTTATATTAACAATATAACTAAAGAATAAGGCAATAGGGACGGCAATGTAATAGAAGATATTTATTATATAAGCGAACAAGATAAATTTATTCTTTGTACTGATTGGACGAGATATGAGCTTGCACTAGGGAATACTTACAATTATTATGAATATTTAGAATTAGTGAAAAAAGGGGATGAAGGGAAGGAATTTTATTGTTTAACTAGTGCAAGTGAAATAGCATATATGCCAGATTACTATATATTCAGATATGTATACTAGAATTACATACAACAAAACTTATTATCTAATAACAAAAAACGATTGAGTTTAGATGATGTAACAGAAAGATAGCGTGTATAACTTAGCTTGAGGATATCTACATAACTTGTTTAGCTGTAACGGCTAAACAAATGCAAAATATTAAAAATCTGTTTAGCCGTTTGTTTGGTAACAGTAAAAAATATTGAAAAATTTTGAGAAAGGCTGAAAAAGATTAAAGTAAAAAACCATTGGGATATAAGCTTTTCCAGACTTTTTCAAAATTCAATAAAAAAAGCAGGTTGTCAAAAACCTGCTAAAGTTGGTTGCGGGGACAAGATGTGATGGCTTGAAACAGCATGTTACAAGGTTTTTGTTTAGTAAGATGTTTGAGGAGGGCAAAAAAGGCTAATAAATAGCAAGGAAGAATATGGGTATTAAAAATGTTTGTTTGAATAATTAAAAACAAATATTTGTAGAAATATTGACTTTATTTGCTAATCAATATATAATTAGCAATATAATGGCAGGACTGCTAATTGTATTATATGGAAAGGAATAGGGACATGATAAATTTAAAAGATGATTTAAAAAAAGTAATATCTACTTTAAAAAATGTTTTATATAATGCTGAAGAGTTTGAAACTTTTGACATAATAAATAGCTCTTTAGCATCTGTAAAATATGATTTTACATCAGAAGAGGATGTAGATCTCTATGTTCTTTTATTAGAAATAGATATAGATGCGTACTTAAAAGAGTATGAGGATACCAATTTGAGAGAAGTAGAAGATAATGTACTGGGATATATGTTTGATATATTAAGGGGAGAGATACAGCAAGTAAGTAGAGTTGTAATAAAACCATTAATAAAAAATTATATAAATTGGTCTGATATTTCTGAACTTTATGACAGAGAATCTCTAATTTCTGATATAGAGAAGCTTAAAAAGATACTAATTGATGTTTCTACAGGTGAAGATATAAAAAAACTGAATGAGGAATATATTGTTACATATAATATGGTTGATAAAGCATTAAAAGAGCTTGATATAGATAATCCAAATGTATATAAAGATTTATGGGAAGCCTATAACTATTGGAGTCAGAAATTAGAGACTTATGCGGAAAGAAGAACATATTTTTCTAATATATTTGATGATATGCTTAAAGTTTTATGTGAAAATAATAATTCTAATTTATCTTTGCATTTATCCTATACAGGATGGAAAAAGCTAGATAGAATAATTGCAGAAATAAAGAAACAATTTAAGGAAGCTGTAAATGAAGAACAGTTTAACGCTATTGGCGCTATGTGTAGAAGCGCGTATATTGTATTAACTGATGAGATATATGATGAAAAATTACATAAAACTTTAGATGGAGTAATTCCTAGTAAAACGGATTATAAAAGGAAATTAGAAGCATTTATTAATTATAAATTAAGTGGAAAAACAAATGAAATGTTTAGAAGTCATTGTAAAAAGACTACTGATTTGGCAGATGAATTGACACATAAAATAACTGCTAATAAAATGCAAACAGCTTTAACTATAACGGCTTTAATTTCTGTAGTAACTATAGTAGAAATACTAAATGGAAATAATATAAAATTGTAGACATCCTAGAAGAACAAGAGATAATAAATATATTTATTAAAATAAAAAGCATTTAAGGAGAATAAACGATATGGATGATCAAATTGAAATAATTAGAACATATAATAAATATAAAGAAATACTACAAAAACAAAAAATGAATAGGCTAAAATATAATCTTGTCAACACAGGAAAAGAGATAATTGAAAATTTTAACACGTCTCTATTACCAAATTTTAATAATTATAAAGATCCTTATATTAATATACAACTCAAGTTTAAAAAAATAATATCTGATTTAGATATTGTAAATTTGAATTTGACAGAATCATATGAAATATTTGAAATGGTACAAGAGCAAAGAAGGATGGCAGCGAATAATAATGCAATTAATCCTGAGTTACTGATTTTTAATTCTTTTTATTACAATAAAATAAATAAATTAAATGAATACATAGCATTTGATTTAAAACACTGTATAGACGAGATAATCAGTACTGTTTGGGTGATTAAGAATAATATTAGAAATGGTAAAATAGAAGTTTCATCTATAGGAAATTATTTAAAAAAATATCGCGAAAGGCATGCTGAATATAATGAATTTGATAATTTTTTGGATCTATTTGAAAAATTAGATGATATTAGTAATGCTTATAAGCATTCTTATGCAAATACTGATTTTGCAGCGCTCGGTAGAGATGAAGATTGTTTTGTAGCTTTATATTCAAAATATAATGATTTTTCAAAAAAACCACAGTTTTACTGTGTTTCGGTTGATTATATAATAAATGAATTTAACAAGTTTTATAGGAAAACTTTTAATTTGATTAATAAATTAACTGAAAGTATAGTTTAAAATTCTAATAAAATAAACAGACTATAGCAAAAATATAATCGCCATTTCAAATAAGGACGACTATATTTGTTTAAAAGGATATTTGTGTGAACAGATATCCTTTTAACACGATTGATTATGAGTATAAAATTTGTAAGAATTTTATGGAAGTTATGAAACTTTAACAAAAGTTTTAGGAATTTGTGAATAATTAATCGTGCAAGAAAGGGTTGTTAGGGAAATGCTTTTCCTTAACCATACGAAGCTCTGTGAGCTTCTAGTATGTTAGAAACTAAAAAAGTTTTATTTAGAAATTGCAAAGTAGAAATTTTATTTAAGCAATACTTCGAAGTATTGCTAGAAAGAGGCAAAAAATGAGCTATGCAATAATAAGAAACCAGAACTATAAAAAGGACAACTTGGCTGGTCTGTATAAACATAACGAAAGAAAAAATACGAACTATTCTAACAAAGACATTAATAGTGATAATTTTTGCAAAAACTATTCATTAAAAAAACCTAACACTACCTATACAAATGGATTAAAGAGATTACAAGAAGAAAATAGGCTACAAGGAAGAATTATAAAAACAACTAATGTAACTTGCGAATTTATAGTTACATCTGACAAAGAATTTTTTGAAAATATAGGGCCAGAAGAAACAAAAAGATATTTTAAAACTGCTTATAACTTTGTAGCTAATTACAAAAATTTAGGAGAAAAGTATATATTGTCAGCGAAAATTCATTTAGACGAAACCACACCTCATATGCATTTGGTATTTCTACCGGTAGTACATACAAAAGATGAACAAGGTAACGAAATAAATAAAATTGCCTGTAGTGAGTATTGGAAAGGAAAAGACAGTTATAAACAATTACAGGATAATTTCTATTCATATATTACAAAAGCAGGTTTCAACTTAAGGCGTGGAAATTCAAAGGATAATGAGCACATACCAATAGAAACTTTAAAAGATATTACAGAATATGAAAATATTAAATTTGAGATGGAAAAAACACCAATAAAAGAGCTAGATACAAACAATATGCAAATGATAGTTACGCAAAATAAAAAGCTTATAAAGTATTGTAATATGCTAAGAGGATATTATATAAAATCTATTAGAGCAATAGAAAAATGTGAACAGATTCAACAAGAAAATGTTGACTTAAAGCATGAAAATGAGAGTTTAAAAGAAAAAAATAATAAATTAAATAATTATATTAATAAGATATTTGAAGTAGTTTCAAGTATATTTAAAATTTCTAAAGATAAATTAATTAAGGAAATAAAAAGTTATATAAAATAAAGCCTAAGTTTTTAATTGAATTTTTGTGTTAAATTTTTTACCTTTTTTTACCTTTTTGAACATTTCTATAAAATTATTGATATAATTAAACTAGAAAAAATAACTTTATAAATATTGCAAAAAGTCTGTATGAGTAATAAAAGGCCAAACTTAAAGGAAGGAGGAAAATTTTAAAAAAATTATAAAATAAGGAGAAAAAAATTATGATATTGAAAAAGATTATTGCAGTGATAACTGTAATTTTAATGATGGCTGTTAGTATAATGCCAACTGTTAATGCCACTATTGATAATGTATTAGATGATTTGGACTTCATTGAGGAAAGTAATGACTTAAATAATACGTATAATATTAGTGATACAAATGGTACAAGCATTGACAGTTTTAAAGTTTTATTAGCAAGTATTTTGCAGAAAACTGAAGAGTTATATTTAGAAAACATTTCTAGAATAATTGCACAAAAACCAACAGAAACAGGAATTTGGGTTGAAGAAAACAGTAGAGAATTTTTAATAGATTTATTTAATTCTTGTAGTAACGACAATTATATTATTAATGAGGATGGATATTTATTAATAGAAGGACAAAAAGATGAGAATAAACAAAACGCAGAATTTGACATATATACAAGTGAAATTGAGGAACTTATAAATGGAGACATAACAATAATAATATCTATTGAGGAAGAGTATAAGGTATTAAATGAAATTGATAATGAAATATTATCAATAATAATTGAAGATGATGAATATGTTTTATTATTTAAAGATTCTGAAGATGTACTTATATTAAATTCTGATTTATATAATAGCAATAGCGAAAACGATGTGCTAATAAAGGAATTACTAAAAGCCTATTACAATGACAATGATTTAACATCAATTAAAGATAATAAAACGAAAGAGACAAGTGAAGATGATGAGATAGGAAATACTAAAAAATTAAATGGTTTAGATAAGACGGAGATACTTAATGTATTAGATGACAGTGTTAGTGAGGAAGAATTTAATTTAATATTATCAGGAATATTGAATGGAACAGACATTACAAGTTTAAGTAGTTTAAAATCTAAAGATAAAATTACAGGAAATGGAATATGGATTAACCCAAGTATTAGCAAAATATTTCTAGAGTTTTTAAATAATCACACAGCTTATACATATGCTATTGATAAGCAAAGTTTTTTAGTGTGTGATAATGTATTAAAACATAACGAGTATTTGGAACAGCTGTCAGGATTTGAAGAAGAGACAGAAGTAGACATTGAAATAAGAAACGTTTTAGAACAGGATATATTAATAATAATTGATATAAATAATGAATATTTACAATATAAAGATGAAAATATTGTAGTAAAAAAATTAGAAGAAGAACAATTTGTTTTAAGTTTCTTTAATAGTTCAAGAAGAATAGTGTTATTAGATTCTAATTTTTATATGGATGTAGGCTATAATTTGGCATTATCAGATTATTTTATAAAATCTTTACAGAACATACCACTAAAAGTATTAAATGGAGAATTAATTATAAGTATAGAAAGAAACAAGCTGCGTTCAAGCACGAATATATGGGGATATTCGACACAGAGCCAAACTGTTTACACGGGGCCAGATTCTAGTAATTATGCTACTGTTGGAAGTATTGGAAATAATGAACAGGTTTATATTTTAGGTCAATCATCAGGCTGGTATCATATTCAGTACATTGTTACAGGAACAAATAATGGAAATGGAGTCCCATATGAAAAATCAGGATTTGTTCCAATAAGTAAAATTACTGGAGTTACAGGAGGAAGCCCACATGAAGAACAAATGACAGGAGGCCACGCATATGCATCAATAGGTTTAAACATTAGAACTTGTGATGACTTTGATATATCACAATCAGTTGGAAGTGTAAATGCGGGAGAAGGTGTAACGGTATTATATGCTTATGGGTATTGGGACCCAGGTAAGACATACTATGTTGCATATATAGAATATAGTACATCTTCAGGAACAAAAAGAGGATACGTATATGATAATCAGTTAATATATCCCGGGTATAATTCAAGTGTTGCAAGAGTTATAGAAACAAGCTCTGCATATTCTGGACCAGATAATAGTTATGTTAAATTAGGTGGAACATATTATAATGAATTTGTATCAATATTGGCTTCAAATAATAGTGGATGGGTATTTGTAGAATATAACACTAATAGTGGTAGAAAACGTGGATTTATGCAAGAATCTAACTTATCAATGTATATTCCAAATATCTATAATGGATTTTCAAGTCATCAACGGATTAAAAAAAGCAACTCAAGCATTAACTGTGCGTGGTGGACCAAATAGTGAATATGCTAGCATAGGTAGTATTGGAAATCAAGAGATAGTTTCATATTTAAGTTTGGAAAGAGGATTTGCATATATAGAGTATAGCACTGTTAATGGGGCAAAAAGAGGATATGTATCAGAAAATTTATTAGCTAATGCTATTCCTCCCACATTACCTTCTTTAACAACATATACTAATTTTACGCCAGGAACATATGGTACGAGCGCATTAGGGCAACCTTTAAAATATTATGAAATAGGTAATGGAATAAACAGGACAAATGTAGCATTTATTATATTTGGACTACACGGATGGGAAGATGCTTGGGCTTTTGATGGTATAGAATTAGTAAATATAGCTAATTCAGTTATGAGTAATTTATCTGTAACAAATCAAAGTGTATTTAGCGGTTGGACAGTATATATTATACCTTATGCTAATCCAGATGGTATGGTTAATGGATATACTGCAAATGGACCCGGAAGGTCTGCTGTGACTACACAAGTTGACTTGAATAGATGTTGGCCAAGTAATTTTGTACCAAGCTATAGAAGTAGAGATTATACTGGTGACTTACCAATGGGAGCACCAGAAGCACAAGAACTAATGGATTTTATAACAGAGAATTTTTCAACTGGACACAAAGTAGTATTGGATGTACATGGTTGGCTAAATAAAACATATGGAGATTCAGATATAGGACTTTATTTTGACCAACAATTTGGATTTTCTCATTCTTCTTCTTATGGTAGTGGATATCTAATTAGTTGGGCTAAATCAATTGGAGCAAAAACTAGCTTAATTGAATTACCAATGCCATCTTCTGCAGGTGCAATAGTATCAAATAACTATGCAGGAAAGTTATCAAGTGGTATAATTGATATGCTAAATGGTCAATCTTCCGGAGTAGAAGGAGGAACAGAAGTAAATGAATTAGTAAAAATATTTAGTACAGGTAGTGTGAATGTAAGAAGCGGACCAACAACATCTGCCAGTGTAGTAACAACATTAAATAATGGAGAGATAGTTACAAGAATAAGGACAGGTGTTGCAGTTGCAAATGGATATACTTGGGATAAAATACAATTAGACAATGGTACAATAGGATATATCGCAACTAATTTTCTTGTTTTATACAATCCATTAACAACAACTGAAATTGAAACGGTAAAAGCATATTTGAAATATAATAAAATAAACGATTATACTGGAGCAATTAATTCAAATTATGATAATAACACAATATTAGCAGTAAAAGAATTACAAAGGATATTAGAATTACCAAGAACAGGATATGTGGATACAAATACATGGAATGCTATGGAATTCAATAATATTAATATATATAATTTATATACTCAGTATGCAAATAATTATAAAACTCATGGAGATCCATATGGTAAAATGATAGAAACAATAATTCAGGGAGGACAAGAAGTTAGTAAATATATAAAATATAAGCAAAGTTCAGATGTTGATTCTATTGCAGCAGCAGAAATAATAGAAGGTGAAGAAGAGTTTTTTGCAAGAGACTTAAATGATATATATATGAATCTTCTTGAACTTGCATCTATAAGTGATAGGTTAGATTTTTTAATTGCTATAAGTCCAATATTGTCAGATGCTAATGGAAATTTAGTCTATTATACAGATGTGACTGCAAATAAACATATGCATCATAACAATATATCAGGGTTAATGTTTTTGCCAGAAACAATGTCTGCAATAGTAGCATTAGAAGATGAATGTTTAGTAGTAGCTGAAAGCATGGCTAATGCAAATGAATGCAATTTTAATTTTGCATTAGAAGAACAAAAAGTAATAATTCCACAAATGTTGAATCTTGGAGATTCTTTTAATGATGTATTAGCATTTTATGTAACATCTATACCACGATTAAATTGGTTTTTGGCGTATGGTAGCTATAGAATTGATTTAAATTGTAAGGTAGAAAGAAATAATAATAGATTTAAAATGACTATGACATATGATATGCAGGATTATTATAATTGGGATAAGAATAACCAGAATCCATTTTTTGGAATAATAGCTCCATATGAATTATGGTTATTACATTATTCTGGATTAGCTCGTAATTATCATCAAAATGGGAAGATAATAAGAGTATTAGAATGGCAAGCAGGAAATTCAAGTAGTGCTTTAGTTACATCAGAGTATTATGAGTAAATATATAGGAGGTTATCACATGATAAATAAATATAAGATATATATAATATGTTTAGTTATAATAGTTGGTATTATGGGTTTAAGTGCTTTTATAAAAAATTATGGACCTAATAATAGTATTCAAGAAAACCTTATAATAATATCAGAGAAAGATGTTTTGTTAAAAAAAGCTCAAATATTTGATTATGAAGAATATAATGAAGAAACAAGAAATTTAAATAATGATGATTTTATTAAAAAGGAAATATTTAAAGAAAAAGTTTTAGTTAGTGAGGCTAATAAAAGAGGAATTGCAATTGAGGAAGAATATAAGAATGATTTGAAGGATTTAATAATTAAAAAAGAAATCAAAGAAGGGGATAAGGAATTTATAAAAAGTCTTAGTATCTCCGAAAACGAATTTAAAGAAATTGTATATAATGAATTTATTAACCTTAAGCTAAGAAGCGAGTTAAGAAGAGAACTAATAAAAGAAATTGAAAGCAATAATATTAGTATAGGAAATAAAGAATTGCAGGAAAATGTTTTGAAATATAATAATGAAAAAGAGCTAATAGAAGTGGATAAAAGAATAGCAGAATTAGAAAAGGTTCTAGACCAATATATAGATTTAATAACTAATAATTATATAAAAGTAGAAAAAAATGATAAATAAGGAAGATAATATGCGTGATACAAACATTGAAAAAATAAATAAAGAAAATATGCAACTTCTTATGATGGGTATATTTATACCAATAATAATAATAGGAGTAATTATTACTGCATTTTTTATTCATGGAATATTAAATTTAGAAAATATTAAAGAAGCAACATTAAAAGATATTACAGAAGACGAGATAGAAACTTTAGTTAGATGTTTAGATTTTGAATATATTCCAAATGATATAAAATTTGTAACGGCAAAGTATAAGTTCGGAATAGATTCTACTTATTATTATATAACTTTTTCCTTAGATAGTGCAGAGGCAGAAAGATTTAAACAGCTAAATAATTTTTATAACAACTATCTAATATTAAATGTAGTTGAGGAAAATGATAATTTTGCGATTTTTGAATATTCTGTGAGAGTTAACTCTGCATCGAGTGATAAATATGATGGTTTTGTAGATATTGTTGATAAACGAGATTGGAGAAGATATGTTGAAGAATAAAAAATATAACATAGTATTAATGTTTATAATAGTAATAATTACAATAGTTATATTATTAAGTATAATTTTAAAAATTAAGTATATGAATAACAAAAATGGAGCTACTGATTATAGTGATATATTAGAAACCAATAATAGTATTATAAATGATGATGATATAACCCAAAATATGGAATCAGATACTATGGGTAGGGTAATGTTGTCAGGAATTGTATCAGACGATGAAATTCTAATAACTGAAGATAACATTGATAGAACTGAAGAAATAATAAATGGTTTTAATTTTGAAAAGGGGATTTATGTATCAGAAATATCTAGAAACAAATTTTTGGAAATACTTTATGTAGTTACAGATGAAAACTATACAATAAGTAAAGCTGGGTATCTTAATAAAAAAGAAAGTGATAAGCAAAATGATATTACACAAAGGATAAATAAACTAATAGACTCAAATAGACTTATTGTTATAGATATTAACGAGACATATAAATCTACCATTGATAGAAGCGTTGTAGACATTACGCTAGAAGAAATTGACTATATTCAAGTGTTTGATTATAACAATAATACAAAAATAGTATTGATAAATCCATTAATGCTAGAAAGAAGTATAGAAGATTTAACTCAAAAAGAAATATATGAAGAAGTAGTAATACAAATACTTGAAAATATAAATTGATAAAGTGATAAAATTAGCAAAATACTAGATTAATACTTAATTTAGTCTAGTATTTTGATATTAAATAGTATAGAATTAAATTTAACAAATGGAGGAGATTATGAAAATGAAGAAAGTAGCAGTATTTTTATTTGTTGTATGTGTTATAGTAGGAACAACGGTTGGTGCATACATTGCATATAAATCTCAAAATACAGAACCAGAAGAAGTTCTTTTATCAGATTTAATACCAAAACAATTAGATTATGAAAGTATGCCAGTAAATCAACTACAAGCTGAAAAAAGAGCAAAGGACTTTTTAGATAAATTGGGACAGGAATATGATACAATTACAAAAACTGAATTACTTGGAAACGATATGCTTTCTTTTTGGCAGATATCTTTTGACGATTATAAATATTGGATAAAGATAAATTCAAAAACAGGAGCAGTATATGATTTAATAACTGCATATATGATAATGGGAGCGAATATTGATAATAGTTATACTAAAGAATATAGAGATTTTTATAGTGATGTAAGAGAGGTTGCAGAGGAGTTTGTGAAAACAGTTCCTGTAAAAGAAGGATATTATGAAGAAAAAATACCATATGGGAAAGATATAATTGTTTTAAGTATATACGAGGGACGACTGACAGAGACAAATGTGGAGTTTTACCAAACGTTATCCAATGAAGAAGCAAAAGAATATGCAACAGAGATATTTATGAAAATACCACTTGAAAAAAATAACTATATATTAGAAATAAAGTTTGAAAGAGATGAATGGTGTGCACATTTTAAAACAAAGATTGATGAGTTTGAAACGAGATATAAAGAAATAATTATTAAATTTAAAGATAAAACAAAACAAATAGTTTGTATGGAATTAAACCCTGAAGATATATATGATGATAACGAAGTAATTGTAAATAAAATTGATGTTGAACAATTGATGGATAAATACATATCAAACATAAAATCTAAAAATACATTTAAGGTAATAAATATTAGGCGAGGCATTTCATATGTAGATCCTCAAGCAATTAATAGATTTAATACAAGTTTTATGTTGACAGAGAATGAAATAATGGAGCTTAATAAAAAAGAGCTTGAAAAAAATCAATTAATGGAGGAAAAATTAAATGACGGGTCAGGTTTAAATGACATAGAATCAATAATTGAAAAATGGGTAGAAATCTATGGTGATGATGTAAGATTAATGTTTTTTGGAGGCAATGTCTTTAGAAAAGTTTGGTATGTAGATATTGAAGCAAATATTTACGTAGATGGTTATATGGAGGGTGTATATAAACTTACTATTGGAATTGATGCAACAAATAAAATGATAGTATTTTATGGAGATATTGAAGATGATGAAATACGTAAGCCAGCAAAACGAGCTGGAGGAATGGGTATATAATGATATACATAAAAAACGAACACCCTAATTTAGGGTGTTCGCCGAAGGTTAGAAAGTATTTAACTTATTGGGCTACGAGGAACCCTTTTTTGCCTTTACCAGTATACCTGTCAGTAAATTCTATATAGTACCAACCAGGAGCTCCTAGTCCATTTTGTGAACCTCTATATGTGAGATTATCCCCAGTAAAAAGCGTATATATACTAGGGTAACTTGAATTAGGACCCACATATACTGTAACGGGTGACGAAACATATCCTCCAGTGTTGTTTTGGGAAATAGCCTCTAAACCATAAGTTGAAGTGATAGCAGTTATATTTCCGCTCATTGTGTATCCGCGTTTTCGTCCTGAGGGGGTGTTATATTCTATCCATGACCATCCTTGTGATTCTCTTATAAGAGTGACTAATTCATCCTCAAACACTGAACCCTGGAAGTCATAATACTGTGACCCACCTGGACCGAAAAATACGCTTGCTATGGGTATGTTTACCCGAGCAATTGCAGTTACGGCAGGATTTGGAATTTGTGTGACAGGAAGGAATATATAGCCTCGTTCTGCTCCCCATGGTGTACTATATTCGACAAAAGCAATTGGATAAGTATTGTGCGAATATTCATAAAGCAAAGTCATACCTTGTCCTGGAACAAGATTTCTAAGCTTCACTCTTGTTGATAATTCATCGCAGGTCCAAGACTCTTGTGCATAACTTAAACTTATGTTACGTTGTCCACCAGTAAATACTTCTTCATGTGGAGTTCCACCACGTATAAGTGTTACTGTATTCTGTGGAATATAAGCGTTAGCAGCTTCTTGTCCACCGACTTCATACAGGATATGATACCAGCCGTTTTCTTTACCAAGAATATATACTTGAGAGCCACCATTTAGTGAACCTATTTGAGTATATAAACTCGTTGAAGGGCCTGTATATATAGCCTGTCCAACCAGTGTCCAACCTGTTATTGTCCTTGATGCTGCATAAGATGTTGGGGACATCATAGTTATTAGCATGGCAATCATGATAGTAGCGATTAACCAACTGACAACTCTTAAATTTGTCCGTTTCTTTACTTCCATTTTGTTTTCCTCCATTTGATGTCATTGTTTAACTACAAAAGTTTAACACGTTGTGCAAAATCCTAACCTTCTATGTCAAATGACTATGAGATACTAATATCATAATATTTAACAAGCACATACATTGTAAACACTGGTGTATTATAACACGGAATAATTCAAAATGTCAAATTTTTTCATAAAGTACATAAACTTTATAAAAATGTAAAAAAACATGTGGTTACAATATCTTCATACTTTTTTGTTCTATTTATCATTTCTATTCAAAGTATTTAGGAATAATATAATTAAATTTTTAGGTGCAATATAGAAATATTCAAAAGGGATATTAAATATTTTAATAAAATGTTGATTACATCGGTTAATATCAATTCTTCTAAAAGAGGCATTGATATTTTCTTTTACTTTGGTTGCGGGGGTAGGATTCGAACCTACGACCTTCGGGTTATGAGCCCGACGAGCTGCCAACTGCTCCACCCCGCGATGTTACTTTTTCCATTATACTATTCTAACTTGAGAATTGTCAAGGGTTTGGTGAAAATTTGTAAAAAAACATATTACAAAAATATAGGAAAATAGACATTTAAAGATGGTTGGCTCTCTTGGTAGGAACGTCCCCGAATGTTCAAAATGAACATTTGAGAACCGTCCCCAATGTTCATTTCCGTAGGAAAAAGGCTAATTAAAATAAAAAAGAAAACAAATCTTAATAGAAATATAATATTCCAAAAACAATGTTCTATATAACAAATTTCCGTAGATAAAAACATTTCAGGAACTGGAAATATAGGCAAATAGTGCTATTGACTTACTTAATATATTCTTTATAATAAATATATATATAATATATATAAGAAAGAATATTTTAATTTTGGAGAAAAGCTGTGCGGTATAGCATTATTAAAACAGAGAACAAAATTAACAAAAAATGTGTTAAACAAGCTAATATTAATAATAATATTGGCTATTTGTGTTGCAAATGCTTTAACTGGCCAAGTATATGGCTTTACATTAGGAGTACATGCAGGCAAGGAAAAGATAACTTTGCAAGAAGAAGTTTCAATAACAGTAATGTGGGACGAAAATGTATCAGCTGCACGGAATCGATTTGAAATACGATACAAATAAATTCGAGTTTGTGAGGTCGTCGCAAGATGAGTACATAAACAATGTAACTGAAAAAGGAATAATATATGCAGGATACATAGATGTAGATGGAACATCACAAATAAAACAATTAACATTTGTATTTAAAGGTAAAGATTATGGAAAAGGTAAATTTGAAATAACAACACCAAATTTCGGAAATACGAAAGCAGAAGAAATAAAAGACATACAAATAAGTGAAAATGTAACGTATGTAGAAGTAGTAAAATCAACTGAAAATAAACCAGACGAAAATAAGCAAAATGAAAATAAACCAAACAACAATTCAAATGGAAGCAATACAAGTGGAAATAATTTTGCAAATAATGTATTACCACACACAGGGTTATACATGGGAATAATACAAACTAATGCTAATAATATAATAGGTATTGCATTGTTATTGTTGATAGTTATAATAATAGCAGTATTAACAATAAAGAAAATAAGTAAAGAAACAAAAGTAAGAATAATAAGAATAGTATTAATAGCAGTAGCAGTATTAATAAGTTTAATATTGCTTATGACCAATGTATATGGAAAAAATAAAATAGAGTTAAACTTTTTTGAAAATGTAATAGAAGACAAAATAATAATACCATTTGTGTTTGAGCAAAGAGAAGACAAAATAACAAAAGAAGAATTAGAAGAGGCAATAAAAGAAGAGTTGGGTTCAAGTGTTGATATAAAATTTCCGACCAAGAGTAACCAACTAATAACAACTAATTATGAAATAGAAATATGGGGACAAACATATGCAGTATTAATATATGGTGATGTAAATGGAGACGGAAAAGTAGACTTAATAGATGCATTAAAAATATTAAGAACTCCTAATTTAGATGAAATAAGTGAACTGTCAGCTAATGTGGGTGGAACAGGTAGTAACCTAAAACAGGTAAATGCAATGAAAATCCAAAGGTTCTACATAAAAACCGGAGATATAACTGGAGACCTAATAGGCAAACAAGGAAACTATACACCAGAAGAACCTAAAGAGCTGGAAATAAATGTAAGTTATAGCACAGCTGAGCCAACAAACGAAAATGTAACAGTAACAATATTAACAAACAAAGAAATAGAGACCCCGGCTGGCTGGACAAAAATAGATGACACACATTATGAAAAAGAATATGAAGAAAATATAACAGAAGAAATAACTTTAAAAGATAAAAAAGAAAACACTAAAACTGTAACTATAGAAATAAATAATATAGATAAAGAAGCTCCAACAGGAACATTGCAATATAGCACGACCTTCCCAACAAATGAAAATGTAACAGTAACAATAACAACAAATAAAAAAATAAAAGTTCCAGCTGGTTGGACAAAAATAGATGACACACATTATCAAAAACAGTATGGAGAAAATATAACAGAACAAATAATATTGGAAGATATAGCTGGAAATACAGGAAATGTAACTGTAGCTATAGCAAACATACAACGTGCAGAAATAACAGTAATATATGAAAACACAGAAGAAGAAAACGATACATTAATAGGAACATCCGGATTAAGCAAAGAAATAATTGCAAAAGAAATAGAAGACATGTGTGTAGCACAGGTAAAATATAATGGAACAGTAGTAGATACCGCTACATTAGAACATATTATTACAAGTTGCACAATAACAAATGTATCTAATGGAGATATATTAATATTTATATATGCAGAAGATTTAAATAAAGACAAGATACCAGATAGTTTACAAAGCGCAGAAATAACAGTAGTGTATCAAAACACAGAAGAAGAAAACGATATATTAACAGGAACATTAAATTTAAGTAAAGAAATAGTTGCAAAAGAAATAGAAGAAATGTGTGTAGCACAAGTTAAATATAATGGAGCAGTTGTAGATATAGCTACATCAGAGAATATCATCACAAGTTATACAATATTATCAGCAAAAGATGGAGATATAGTAGAATTTTTCTATGCAGAAGATTTAAATAAAGACAAAATACCAGATGTTTTACAAGATGTAGAAATAACAGTAATATATGAAAACACAGAAGAAGAAAACAATATATTAACAGGAACATTAAATTTAAGTAAAGAAATAGTTGCAAAAGAAATAGAAAAAATGTGTGTGGCTCAAGTTAAATATAATGGAGCAGTAGTAGATAATGCAACAAAAGAACATATCATCACAAGTTATACAATAACAATGGCAAAAGATGGAGATATTGTAATATTTGTTTATGCAGAAGATGAAAACGAAGACGGAATCCCAGATGAACTGCAAAAAGGAACAATAACAGTAATATATGAAAACACTGAAGAGCCAAATGATGTGTTAAGAGAAATGGCTGGCTCAAGTAAAACTATAAACTCAAAAGAAGTAGAAAAAATGTGTGTAGCTCAAGTAAAATTAAATGGAACAGTAGTAGACACTGCAACAACAGAACATATTATTAAAAGCTATACAATATCATCAGTAAGAGAAGCGGGAGATACATTAATATTTATATATGCAGAAGACTTAAATGAAGACGACATCCCAGATATCTTACAATCTGTGAATATAACAGTAGTATATGAAAACACTGGAGAAGCAAATGACATATTAACAGGAACATTAAATGTAAGCAAAGAAATAGTTGCAAAAGAAATAGAAAACATGTATATAACACAAGTAAAATTAAATGGAGCAGTTGTAGATACAGGAACCAAAGAACATATTATTACAAGTTATACAATAGCATCAGTAAGAGAAGAAGGAGACAACGTAACATTTGTATACGAAAATAGCTTAAATGGAAATGTAAGCTATAATATAACTATGCCAACAAATCAAAATGTAACAGTAACATTAACAACAAATAAAGAAATAATAACACCAAGTGGATGGACAAAAATAAATGGAACAACATACGAAAAAGTATATGAAGAAAATGCAGAAGAAATATTAACAATAGAGGACATGCAGGGATATACAAAAGAGTTGAACATAAGTATAAACAATATAGATAAAGCATCACCAACAGGATTGGTAAGTTATAGTGAAACTGCATTAACAAATCAAAATATAACAGCAACATTAACAACAAATAAAGAGATAATAACACCAAGTGGATGGACAAAAATAAATGGAACAACATATGAAAAAGTATATACTGGAAACGTAGAAGAAACATTAACAATAGAAGACCTGGTAGGAAATACAGGTTCAGTAAATATAAGCATAAACAATATAGATAAAGTACCACCAACTGGATTAGTAAGCTACAGTGAAACCGAACCAACAAACCAAGATGTAATAGTAACATTAACAACAAGTAAAGAAATAATAACGCCAAGTGGCTGGACAAAAATAAATGGAACAACATATGAAAAAGTATATGAAGAAAACACAGAAGAAACATTAACAATAAAAGATATAGCAGGAAATACAGGTTCGGTAAATATAAGTATAAACAATATAGATAAAGTACCACCAACAGGATTGGTAAGTTATAGTATAACTGTGCCAACAAATCAAGATGTAATAGCAACATTAACAACAAGTAAAGAAATAATAACACCAAGTGGCTGGACAAAAATAAATGGAACAACATACGAAAAAACATATGAAGAAAATACAGAAGAAATATTAACAATAGAAGACCTAGTAGGAAACACAGGTGAAGTAAATATAAGCATAAACAATATAGATAAAGTGCCACCAACAGGAGAGGTAAGTTATAGTATAACTGTGCCAACAAATCAAGATGTAATAGTAACTCTAACAACAAGCGAAGAAATAATAACACCAAGTGGCTGGACAAAAATAAATGGAACAACATACGAAAAAACA
>Ga0082212_10003732_pt1 | contig 21457 bp, 16 predicted proteins | sample TergutNt197P3_FD_71548 | JGI IMG/M metagenome (GOLD analysis project Ga0082212, IMG submission 71548) | Neocapritermes taracua P3 segment gut microbial communities from Petit-Saut dam, French Guiana - Nt197 P3 | ecosystem: Host-associated > Arthropoda: Insects > Digestive system > Gut ... | reverse complement strand
TAACCGATTTTTTCAAGCACAAGTTTGAAATCCGTAAAAACGGCATTGTCCATAACCGTTTTTATTACGTTCATTTGATGGTAGTTACATTCGCCAAGGAATACAAGCGTCAGATGCAGGTTTTCGTCGAAAGAAAAATTACCAACTAAAGATTCTTCCTTTAAACCGTCACGAGTATCTGCAACAGTTTTTTTTATTTTATCGGGAAAGTTTATCGCTATAAATAATCTCATTGCAAATTTCTATCTCTTTTTTTTGTCACATGGCTACATCAACACATTCTACTTTTATAATCTTCAAATGTGAAATTTCGGTAAACAACGATTTCATCGGAAGATGTGCATAAAACGATTGACGGGTGTGAGATACCGTTAAACATCGTCGTTTTTACTACGGTGTAATGAATCATATCTTCAAAAATAAGTTTGTCGCCGATTTTTAGCGGCTTATCAAACGACCATTCACCGATAAAATCGCCACTCAGACAACTGCACCCCCCTACCCTATACGTTGGTTTTCCTGCTATTGCATCTGTCGCACCACGTATGACAGGTTTATAGGGCATTTCAAGGCAATCGGGCGCATGGCAGGTAAAAGAAGCATCTATTACGGCAGTTTTAACTCCGTCATTTTCAATCACGTCAACTACTGTTGCTAATAAAAACCCTGTCTGCCAGGTAAACGCGCTTCCCGGCTCCAGGATAATTTTCAGATGAGGATATTTTTGCTTGAACGACTGCAATACTGCGATCAAATGGTCAATATCATAGCCTTTGCGTGTCATCAGATGACCGCCACCCATATTCAACCATTTTATCTGTGTTAACAAATGTCCGAACTTTGCATCAACCACCTGCAACAGTTTTTCCAAATCGTAGGATGACGACTCGCAAAGCGCATGAAAATGCAGTCCCTCAATACCTGCAGGCAACAAATTTCCGATTTTATCGCTTGTGACGCCAAGTCGCGAGCCGGGAGCGCATGGATTGTAGAGCGTAGTTTCCACAAGCGAATATTCGGGATTAATCCGCAGACCGCATGAAACCCTGTTTTCGTCTTGAACAACCATCGGATAATACCGTTCAAATTGCGAAAGCGAATTAAATGTAACGTGACTGCTATATTTTAAAATGACAGGAAAATCTTGTTCGGTATAAGCCGGCGAATATGTATGCGATTTACTCCCAAACTCTTCAAATACAAGCCTTGCCTCATGAATGGAACTCGCTGTCGCATAATGGATATATTCCCTGATTATCGGAAACGCTTTCCAGATTGCAAACGCTTTCAACGCAAGAATAATCTCAACGCCCGCCCGCTTCTTTACGTCTTGAATTAATGCAAGGTTTTGCCGCAGCAAATCCTCCTGAATCACATAATTTGGCGATGGAATCGCATGAATATCCATAGTCTAAGGTGTTGGTGAATTACATTCATTCATTCAACTTGGATTTACTCCTTCATATAACTTTTGAGGGTTAAATATCAAATCCCAATTTTTGCCCCAAATAATATTTCCTCCGTCAATTTTAAATTTCTTAAAATTCTTTAAATCCAAATATTTGTTATGTTGTGGATGCGGATGATTTTTTAAGAAAATTCCGAAATCTATTGTTTTTTCCGTCTTGTCTGCAAATGTAATATTTACTTTATAATCTGAAACATAAACAGCGCCTGTAATTAACATATATGAATAATTATTTTCCATTTTTCTTTGTTGTTTTGGTTTTCTTAGTCGGATAAAATTGTTTCTTTAATTCTTCTAAATGTTTTATTGTCTCTTCAATTTTTATTTCACCTGATATTTTTTTTCTAATCGTAATCGGTTTTATTTCTTTTCCACAAATATAAAATTCAAACCATTTTTTAATTATTTGCGGATAATAAACACTAATAAATGCTTTTGCGCTGGTTATTTCTTCCGGTCTTAAAGGAGGTTTAATGTCAATTCTCATTCGTATTTCGATAAGTATAGAATTTTCCATTATTAAATCAAAAATACATTCTCTTTCACGTGTTGCATCTGTAACGTGAATATGTGCCGGCAAATGGTCATTTGACCAAAAGTAAAACACCAATCCAAAATACCTATAAACCTGTGGCATAAACTCTATATTAAAATAAATGCAAAGATACTTTTTAAATTATTTTTTTCCAAATACAAAAAACGATTTTTAATTTGATGTATTTATTGTTCTTTATTTATTATCGCTTCCGCCTGTACTTTCCGTTTCTTGCCTAATACTCTTTTATAACTGTTAATTTGGCATATTTTAAAAACAATGACTTAATGCCCAGAAGTTCAAATTCGATTTTTGCTTTCGAGTTGGAGCCGTCGCTTTCGAGCGAAATAATAATGCCTTTGCCGAACATGGAGTGCTGTACGGTATCGCCAACTACAAAACCTTCTAATGAGTTTACTTCTTCATTTATCTCGTTTGCAGAATGTGTGATTTTCTTCAAATGAGGCTGGTTAAAATGTTCATTTTGTGGTGTATATGAAGGCGTTGTTTGTTTCCTATAATATCCCTCCCTTTTGTCAAACCCTTGCATCCATCCCTGAATCTTTAAATCATCATCTTTCGGCGCAACGCGTGTAGAAGCGTATGATTCATTGGCTTGCATAAAATATTTAGGATCAATATCTTTCAAAAACCGACTGGGTGCACACGGAGTACTTTGGCCATTGCGAAAACGGCTTTTGGCATACGTGATCATACAACGACGTTTTGCTCTTGTGATAGCCACATAGAGCAACCTTCTCTCCTCCTCTATCGCATGTGGATTATTCGAAGAGAACGTTGAAGGAAACAGTTCTTCTTCTAATCCGGCAATAAACACATGATCAAACTCCAAACCTTTTGCTGAATGTACAGTCATCAGTGTCACGCGGTTAGGATCGTCATTTTGCTTTTCGTCCTGATCGGTTATCAATGCAACTTCAATCAAAAAATCGGACAATGTCGCTTGCTCAGCGCCTTCTCCGCGCTTCACTTCACAAAATTCGGCAACGGCTTTCAATACCTCCTGCATGTTTTCCTGTTGGCTGATTCCTTCTATTGTTCTATCATTGAGCAGCATAGAGGCGATACCGCTTTGTTTCACGATGATTCCGGCAATGCTTTCGGCCGACAACCGGCTATTTTCCTCCATGAACGCTTCAATCAATGTGCGGAAGTTGGTAAGTTTGGTAAGCGTCCCCTGATTAACCGGAACCGAATAAGCCGACGGATCGCTAATAATCTGCCACAAACTCAACTGATGAATGGTAGCTGCCGCAATTAATTTTTTCAGGGTCGTATCCCCTATTCCACGCGACGGGAAATTGATGATTCGTTTCAATGCCTCTTCGTCGTGTGGATTAACAACAACGCGGAAATAAGCGATAATGTCTTTTACTTCTTTCCGTTGGTAAAAAGAATGGCCTCCATATACCCTGTAAGGTATATTTTTTTTGCGAAGCGACTCTTCCAATACACGCGACTGTGCATTTGTACGGTACAGTATGGCAAAATCCGAATAAGCACACCGGTCTTCCGTCCGTATGTCCAATACCTGCGACGCCATTACAAAACCTTCTTCATAATCAGACCAGCATGGTATCAGTCGAATTTTGTGTCCCTGTGTATTTTCCGAAAATATAGTTTTAGGTATTTGCCCTTTATTTTTAGCAATCAAATCGTTGGCGGCATTGACAATATTTTGTGTCGAACGATAATTTTGCTCTAACTTGAATATGCGGGCATCTGAATAATTATCTCTGAAACGCAACATATTGTCAATATTGGCCCCCCGGAATGAATAAATGCTTTGCGCATCATCTCCAACTACGCAAATCTTGCGATGTTGTTCGCATAATCGTGTAACAATCAGATGCTGAGCAAGATTTGTATCCTGGTACTCATCAACCAAAACATATTTGAATTTTTCCCGGTATTTGGCCAAAATATCTGCGTTATCGCGCAATAAGATATTGGTTTGAAGCAACAATTCATCGAAATCCATCACGCCCGACTGAAAGCAACGCGCCTGGTAGAGTTTGTATATTTCCCGAAATAGAGGAAGTTTGGCTCTGATGTCATTTTCCACTAATTCTTTCTTGTGTTCGTAGGCAACGCTTGTAATCAAAGCGTTTTTAACATTCGAAATCTTGCTCTGAATGATTTTAGGCTGGTAAACCTTATCATCTAATTGCATTTCTTTAATAATACTGCGTATCAGATTTTTAGAGTCAGTTGTATCATAAATTGTAAAAACCGGCCTGTAACCAATCCTTTCTGCTTCGTAGCGTAAGATACGGTAGAATATCGAATGAAAAGTACCCATCCACAAATGGTGTACATTGTAATCGCTTGACAAAGAGGCGATCCTGTTTTTCATTTCGCGTGCCGCCTTATTGGTAAATGTAAGCGCAAGAATATGATACGGCGGTAAACCCTGATTGAGCAAATAAGCTATCTTATAGGTTAATACACGCGTTTTCCCTGAACCTGCGCCTGCCACAACGAGCGAAGGCCCATCGCAATACATAACCGCTTCGCGCTGACTGTCATTTAACGCTGCTAAATATTTGTCTTTTCTATTCATTTCGAGCTGCAAAAATAACCAATATTTATTTTATACACCGAATTTTCTTTGAACTTGTGCGCTTTTTTTCTTTGCGAATGTGAGATATGACAAATCTTCTTGCCATGACCAACCTTCTTACCACGACCGACCCCCACCGCCGCCGGAGCCGCGTCCTGACGAGCCCCCACCGGAACGGCTTGAAGAAGGCGACGACGACATAGACTTCGAGGCTGTATTCATGGCGGTATTTATGCTGCGTCCGAATTGAGCGGCATGAAACCGGTGACTGCCTGTTCCTGTAAACCAGTCGGGAGGCTGTAATGCTATGTTTTCAAATTTCTTTATCCATTTGTCCGATACGCCCAACACATACGTGTATGGCAGTATGTGATAGAAATAATCAGGTTTTTGCATCACTAAAGTTTCGAGCCGGTGTTTTTCGGCTACCTCAAGGAAATGCTTAAAACCTCTGATTCTCCCCAGCAATTCGTTGCCTATCGGCGTTCGTTTCTTCATGTATCGACTCAGTATCAACATGCCTGCGATACATATCATACCGTTCAGATAGTTAATCCAATAAGAGGTCTCTGCCAGTAACGCCGGCAGCACAATAAATAAAAAGGGTACACCGCCAAACAACAGACCGAACAGCAGACCGAAAACGATACGCGGCACTACATTTGTTGTACTTTGTCCGTTGATGGTAACAGAGCTGAATGCCGGTGTGCCTATCACGGAAAGAAAACAGATCGAGAAGCCAATGCCGGGAAAGAGTAAGGCAAAGATTAATATCTGTAAGTCGTGGTATTCAAGAACAGGTCTGATTGTAATGAGAATAAAAGTGACAATACACATCAGATAGACATAATAGTTTTTTCGAATAGAATTTTTATTAAAGATGGTTTCAATGTTTTCTTTCACTTTCATGTTTGCTGCAATAGCGTTCAATGTCAGATAGAACTTGTTCGCCAAATCCGACAGCCTTACTTCATCCGGTGTCGGTAGCATGTCATTTTCAGCCGGTTCGATGGGGGGCGTTTCGGAATTTTTAATCTTCGCTAATACATCCATCAAGGATACCGACTTCGACTTGCATTGAAACAACCCTTCCAAAAATAACCTTTCGTTCGGGTTTGTTCCGTCGTATTCTCTGCGTTTGGTAATGATATATCCGGGAACGGTTTTGAACATCTGTTTTTCTTCGGTCTCGGTTATGTTGATATACCCCTTGCCCGCTAAATAAATCAGCAATGACGTCACATCCTGCGTATCTACATAACCTTTGTAGAGAAATCCCGTCTCAGCGCTGTTATAACCTTTTGGAGGGTAATATTCCACAGGCTCGACAGGGCGTTCCTGCTTGCCGTACTTCAACCAAATCAGAAAAGTGATGAGCATAAAGAGAAAAGGCAGTAAATGAGTCATTTGCTGCATGACGTCCTGATGATTTTCAGCGCCTACAAAATATCCTTCGGGCAGTTCGAGCCTGACGGTCAGCGCTTCGCCTGCATGCAAGACGCCATCGTAACTGCCGGTTATCCATGTTCCTGCCACCTGCCAATCTATTCTGTCGCTGTCGGTTGCGTCAAGCGCGCCGCTCGAAAATCCCAATTTGGCGGCATCGAATGCTTTGGGCATTGTGATGGCAAACGTGATATTTTCTATGGAAGTGTCCCATTCGGTGCCGATCAGGTTGAAATAAAACTCGTCATAACCTTTGCCTCTGTCTTTGCCTATATCGTACAGATAGGTGATGACATAATCCCTGCTTCCGGTAACAGTCCGGTCGGGATCGCCTATCTGAATGTTTTTCTTTCCCGTTTCATTATACACGGTAAACGGGTCGCCGTCCACGCGAATATCCGTAATCCTTGCGCGGTTGCGCGATTTTTTGCCGTCGAGCCGGACGGCTTCGTTTCGCATCGGTATTTCGCGGGTAATGCCGTGTCGCGGCATACGGTAGTTGGCAGTGATACGTTCCGTTATCTGAAACGTATTGTTCTCGTTCACTTGAATATCAATGTGATACTTTGTCAGCGAATAGTCGGCGTTCGATTGGGTAACAGCCGGAGCGACCGTCAGGCACAGCATCGCCGCAAAGGTGATTTTCAATAGTCGGTTCTTAATCATACGTATATTTTATTGGAATTATTTTCAAAATTGTTTGCCCGACCGGTATCAGAGTGCTGTTCACCGGACTGCTTTGCGGTTTATTGCCCTCCACAGGATGCCGCCAATATCATTAGTGCGGCTGATGCTGTTAAAAGTATTTTTTTCATATTTGGAAGTGTATTGAATGATGAGTTATGAAACGACGATAACCGACGAACGAAGCAGGAACAGAGGCAGCTTGCTGACTATGTCCTGCAAGGAGGAGGAAACCATAGTAAACCGAGTGCAGAGGCAAACTTTTTTGACTATGTCGAGGTGCGAAGGAGTTCTATTTACGAAGAGAAAAAAATATGAATTAGTGCCTGCCGGATTGCATAACCGGCAGGACATTTAGGAAAATCAAAGCGTCGGCTTTCCTCCAAATTCCCACGCTACGTTGAGAAACTCCATCCCGCCGCCGTTAAGGGGGACTTTGTAGAGTTTATAACTGCCGTATTGATTATCGGCGATCTCTGTGTTAAAATACAGGTCGTCTCCAATAATGCAGCTTGTTATAAATCCCAATGAGTGCCACGTTTCGCCGGGAGCAAGGTCTGCTAATTTAACCTTGTCGCCGTTGTTCATACTCATTTTGAAGATGCCTGTTTCATAACCATAATAAGCCCATTCGTTCTCTATTCTGATAAGCCATCCATGGTCAATGTAAAATGCTCCATACTGCCCATTATTATTAATGGGGAATTTTTCTATACCGATCGGGGCATCGGCAAACTCGCCGTAACTGACAGCGTAGTAAACATCGCCTTCGACCAAATGGGTGCGCATAAGTTGAAACGGTAACTCTTCGTCTGACGTTCCATCCCAGCGAACACGCCAGTCGTTACCGGACGACATTTTTGCGTAATAAACATAATTGTCGTCAAAGGATATGGGAACTACAAAGTATTGGTCAATGGTCTCTTTGGAAAGTCTTGTGGTTACGGAGGTAGCGGGGTCGTAGCAAAATACGCTTTTGAAAGTTACATTATCGTCGGAAACTTCTTTTTCGGTTCTAAAAATAATCCTGTCACCCATTATCCAAACATAATTATAATCAATACCCGAATAGATAAGCGTTTCGTTGCCGCCCTGCAAATCCGTACGGTATAACTCTCTCGTGTGTTCTTCATTTTTCGCCATGAATATAATGGAATTTCCAATAATAACAAGTCCTTCGCAGCCGCGAACATATTGCCAGCCGCGCTCAGACAGCGAACCCCATGCCAGCTGGGAGTAAACGCGCCCGTCATGCACTGCAATGAGTTCTAAGCTCTTTTCTTTTCCTTTGTTTTTGGTCAATCGTTGAAGAAGCGCTTCCTGACTGTCCGATTGCGCTTCATCCGATTGCATTTCATCCGACTGCATTTCTGCCGATTGCGTATCTGCCGCGAGCAGTTCGTCCGGCGTTTCGCTCTCCGCCTGTTTTGACGGAAATGCCTCGCTCGCTTTTTTACCTGAAAAGTTGCAGCCTGACATGGTCAGCAGCAACGCCAGAGCGGGTATTGTAAATAATCTGTTCATTTTTTTAAAATTCATGTTACGTTATGGAAATACAAAATTAATATTTTCTTCGGTGAAATCGTGCCATACGACTTGATTTTCGTAATGTTTTACAAGCAGCTCATCAAAATCTTTTTTCGGTACTGCTGCTTCATTGATGTAATAAACCCATTCGCCTGTTTCAAATCTGTCTAAAAACGCTGAAGCTATCTTTTCTTCATGATAGCGGTTTTTGTTAATAGATTCTGTTTTAAAATATATAAATTCGTTGCCTGTTGTATTGTAGGTTTGTTTAGTCGTCCCGTCATCAGACAAATCACATATATAATGTACTGAATGTAAGCCGTATACTTTTCCATCTTCGCAGTACAGAATATGAGAACTGCAGTATGGGCTTCCGAAATCGAAAACCACTTCCGGTATGCCATCGCCGTCCATATCCGCTACGGCAAAACGGGATAATTTGAGCGGCTGATCATCTATGTTGTCTAAACATTCCAATTCGCTGATTTTAAAATCCTTCTCTTTATGCGTGTCGTAAAAGGCAGTTTCATTGAGCAGCGCCGTCTTGAAGGCTTGCATGGCTATCAGCGCCTCGCCGGTATAGGTTTCGGACTTGATGGGTGGCGTTTCTTCCTGTTCGGCTTCGGACGCTTCCCGGCTGACGGCCTCTGCGGGACTGTTATCCGTTACATTCGGGAGCGTCGCTTCCTGCACCCCGTTTCCTGTCCGTGCCGACGGAAAGACCGATGCTATATCCGCGTCTGTGAACTCGTACCATACGGCAGCATTTTTATTCATCTTGTCCCAAAGATTCGTGGTAAACACATCGTAATCGTCTTTGCTGACTTTTTTGTCGCCGATATAGTAAGATATGTCGTTTATATCCTGTACGGAGGATGTGGAATAGGCAAGCGTTTCTGTCGTATAGACGTCTTTATTTATGGACGCCGCTTTAAGAAAGACGCTTTCGGAGGCTCCACCCGATGCAACATACGTCCCGTCAGCGGTTAATTCAAGCATTCCGCGGTAGGGATGACTAAACCCGTACACCTTGCCGTCTTCGTAATGCAGTACTTCAAAAGCGCCGTCGAAGCCGGTGGTTAATGCCAAAACCACTTCGGGTATGCCATCGCCGTCCATATCAATAACGGCAAAACGTTCCGTGCGCCAGACGGTATATCCTTCCACACTCCGGTCGTACCGGTTCAGCAAATAATTTTCTCCGCCGTTTACACTGTAAAACGGCATCTCGTTCATCAGTACGGCGTGATATGCCTGCATGGCTTCGTCCGCTTTTTGGGCCGAAGCGTTGCATCCCGCGAATGTCAGGAGCATCAGCATACCCCATATCGCGCCGTAAACGGTTGCTTTTCTTACATTTTTCATCTTTTTCTATATTTTTTAATTCTTTTAAAAACAGAATAATATGTATCGCCGCAGGCATTTTATCCGATTTATCGTTTTATAGCCGAAGGCATTTATCAATATTTATCGCCGCAAAGATACGGCACAATACTATAATATGCACCGGTAAAAATACCGGTTTTTTACGGGTGATTTGCCGGTAATTATACCGGATCGCCGTATGTGTTACGGGCTTGATCATTTTCCCCTGTAAAATTCATGGATTGCTTCGCAGGCTCGCAATGACGTGTCCCTTTTTCGTTCAGTAGGGGCAAGGCATGCCTTGCCCCTACATTCCTGCCCGTTACGCAATTATTGTCATTTCCGGCTGCTTGGCGGCACGCCATCCCCGTTCGCAATGACAGGGGAAACTGGATTGTTTCACCGGGGTCAGATTACCGGTAGAGTTTTAATAAATGTAAGGCGTTCTCATGTGTGTGTTAAGCCATTCTTTCATTGTTTCGTTGCTCAGATTTTTTTCTTTCCAAATCCGTTTACCTTCTTCGCTTGCTTTTTGGCAATAGTGATTGAACAAGACCTCTTTTAATTCTATTAAACTTTGCTCGTCTCTTTTGTACGAAAACATACGCAACAAGTGTAACTGTACGGGATTCAATATTTTCGCTTCCATATCTTTAAGTTTTGTATTTCGCCACAAAGTTAAGAAAGTTTTTATTTTTCGTTTTCGATTTTTCGTTTTTTTTGTGACATTACCCGTTCGAGGCTCCGTTTCTCCTTTATCGCCGGAGGCATTTATCTGCTTTAATCGGCAAACGCTTGTGTATAGACAAGTTTAAATCTGTTCGTTAGTTTGTCGTACCACAGACACTCCCAATTATTATATACTCCGTCTGTCGAAACAGTCAGCGCATAGAGCGGCCGCCGCATGCGAAAACTATCTCCCGTAAAACCTTCTTCATACTGAAGATCATAGACGTCGCTTATCCGCCACGGTTCATTATCCTGATCCTGAAAATAAGCCGGATTGTCTTTCAGGTATGTATATGATTCGATAATATAAGATCCCGCTAAATAGTCATACGTTCCGTAATAGTTCGGCGACGATCCTTCCACCTGTATGTCCCTGTATAGTTCATAATACTTGCGGGCGGATTCGTTGTAAACGAAAATCGTCATGATGGCTCTCTTTTTGTTATATAAAATAAATGCATGGTCGTCGTTACTGCCGTTTATAAACAAATCACCTTTGGTGCTGAATATCAATTCAAAATCAGGATTAGACCGAATCCATTCCCGATGCTTTTCAGCAAGCGCGGCTACCGCTTTTTCATGTATTTTCCTGAAAGTACCGTTTTCGGACATCTCTCTTAATTGCTCCCTTTGTCTGTTACCCAATGAACTGTTACCGAAGTCGGACGTGTCGTAAATGGAAACAGTAACTTTATCTCTATCAGCGGATTGTCTGCCGGATGATGTATATAGGTAATCAAACGGTGCGAAATAATGATGTATGTCCTGTGCATCGGCAACGTTTACGGTGTAACGCAACATACCGCTCTCAGCGTCGTACAGGATCACATCGTCCGATTCCTCATTGTATAGTTCGCCTTCCGACCATGCCCTTACAGCGCCCTTGCAACGATAAGCATGGGCGCCTGTTTTGGTTAATGCGCCCTCTAACCATGTTTCATAAAACCGAGCCGAAAATGTGTTGTCATCATATATGTCCATCCATGGAACCGATAGATTAAATTCTTGCAAAAAATACGGCGTTTCCTGAATGCCTTCGGTCGAAAAAACATAACTCCATGACCCTGCGACAGCGTCGGACGTATATCCGGCGCCTGTGCGCGTAGCCATTATTTTCTCCCTTTCGCCTTCGGGAAGGGGCGAGACAATGGCATAATCGGCATGGACAAAGGCTACTGTCGCCTTGCAGCGCGGGTCCCATTGCGTCAATCCGAAAGGATCGACGGCTCCGCTTAAGAAATTTTCGCTGCGCTTCAGGGCGTCCCATTGCGACAATTTGACCGGTTCGCCGGTTTCCGGATCGACGGCAAGCACGATTTTGTACCACTTCGTTTCGTCCTGTCCGCTAACGACCGGCTGTTTTTCGGCGATAAAGACGTCGCCTGCGCTTGTCCTCGTGAGGATACGTCCGGAGGCAAATGGCTGCGGTCGCAGGTTGACGTCCGTACCGTTTATGGCAAGCCGCACATATTCGGTTTCTTTCGTTTCGCCGGAAGTCGTGCACCCTTCCGTTACAAAAAAGCAGCATACAACTGCCATCATCATTAGTTTTTTCATTATTATCATATTAATCAGCATGTTAAATCATATTAATCATCACTTTTAAAGTTAAATTTATCGCTACAGGCCTTTTATCCGTCCTGCAGGATTTGTAATCCGGCAGAATTGTGTATGAGCATTTGCAATGCGAAAAAACATTCTATCTATCGGATTAAAAATCCTCATACTCAATATATTCGGATTGCAAATCCGAATGGACGACCTGCTTCTCCTTTTTCACCGAAGGCATTTATCCACATATTTATCTCTCCATTATCGACATGTAAAGCGCAAAAGCGCCTTTTTCCCTGTCCATAAACTCTTCTTCGATTTGGGCGGGCGTCAGTTTTTGGCCGTTGTCGCCAATGCCTCTGATAAGGGTATTGCCTTTCAGGTACCACCTGCGCTCGGTTTGGACGGGCGTACCCGAAGCAACAACCCGTGTTGATACGTCGTAGATAAACGACAGCGTTCCGTCGATGAAATAGTACTCGACCGTTTTCCTACCTGTCTGGCTATTGATCCGGCGGGCTACTATTTTTTCAAGTCCGTCGGCGGAATAATTGTAAGTAAGCGCGGCGCCTTCAGTCAGGATGTCGGTGCTTTCTTTTTCCTCTGCGTAAGCCCATTTACCGATGGCGTTGATACGCTGAAAATTGGGGCGGACAACGTTTTGCACATATCGCTCCGTTTCGGCGTCGTCAGCGCCCGTTTCAACATAAAAATCGTAACCCGCCCTTCGGAAGAGCGTAAAACCTCCCCTGCCGTCCCAACGCACAAGCATCATACACCGGCACGACATACCGGGATTGGCCGTAATCAGCACATTGCCATTGTCGAAAATTCGGTAGACGATGTTCCAGTAATCCTGTTCTTCTCCAAATTCATATCCGAAACGGTTGGGGCGCAGCAGCTCAAAAGGGGGTTCCGTACCGGTGAGCGTTCCTGTTTTGCGATCGATTGTAAAGCATTTGAGCCATGAAGCAACCGGAAAATCGGCAGCTTCAAAAGCGACTAACGCCAGATCGGTTGCTTCGGCAGGTCGCTTGTACCTGTATATCTGCAAATTGGCAATGCCTATATCCGGATATTTGGACTTGTGGCAATAGAAATTCTCTCCAAGCACATCCGGCGCGTCGGCTGTACCGTCGATATCGGGAATCTGCCCGATAACGGCGCGGGCAAGGGCGATCATGTCGCTTTGCGCCTGTTGCTGCCCGAATGACGCCGTCAAAAAGAACAGGGCGGCGGTTGTTAAAAATAGTGTTTTTTTCATCTGCTTTCTAATATTTGAATCAACGCAATATTGATACGCTCGATTTCGGTTAATCGGCTTGTCACGTCGTCGTATTGCGGACGGTACCACGACTGTCCGGCAAAATAACCGGCTATATCGCCGCCGGCTCTGAACCGGTAGCCATGACGTGCAAAGATTTCATTGCGCATGATCTGCAGGTTCGGAAGACCCGACGCCATTACGTTCGCATGAGTCTTTCCTGCATATTGCTGCAATTCGTTGAGCGTCATTACCTGTTTCGAGACAAGCGGAAAATGTCCGGGAGGCAATCCCTGTTCCCCTTCGGCTGTTTTCACAAGCGAAAGGGCGGGCTTAGCGTCATCTCTTTCTAATAAATATTCATCATCGGCAAGCGTTTTCGCGGGTGTCAGTTCTATTCCGTCAAGCAACCGGGCAACCATGTAAATCATTCCGTTGTCGAATACAAGCGCCGATATGGGGGTGTGTCCAAATTCTTCAAAAAGGGTGAATGTCGTTTCGCGTGGTCCTGTCAGTCCCGTAACAGTTGATTTAGAATGGTCGAATGAAATAACGCTGCCGCTGCCGTCGCGGCGCATAAATTTGCCTGAGAGAATATACCGGAATATATCGTCGACATATCTCGCCGACAGGTTGCCGTCAAATTTTTTCAACACATCCTTGATGCCGCCTGTACGGACGTCGCTGAAAAGCAGGAGCGTTTCGTTGCCGATAACGCGCAGCGTCAACCGATCGCCCTTTTTGAAACGGTAATCGTCGGCAGCTACCGTCATGGAGCCGTCGGAGGCAAGCAGTATGTGCAGGCTATATCCTCCTTCGTGCGTCGTACCGCCGTAGAACAGGATCGTATCTCCGATGGCACGTGGTTGGCTGTCAGCGTTGTAGGGATCGAAAAAGTAAGGTCGGAAAAACACGTATCCATCGGTCCAGCTATTGATGTTGTCGTAGGGATTGACGGTCAGATTAAGCCGTCCGAAGACATTGAGTATCGTTTGTTCCTTTGCCGTGCGACCCTGACCGTAAGCGTTTAGGGTCAAAAATACAGCAAAGACGATTAATAAGCGTATTCTGTTCATATTGTTCGGCGATTTATTTAAAAATGAAATTAATGGATAATCTTTTTTTTATTCATCTTTTTTACTGCATGAAATTTGGCAAATGCAAAATTAGCAAAAAAATTAATGATTGCTGAAAATTATCAGTTGATCTTCGCCCGTAAGCGCCACCTGTATGTCCGTTTGCTTTCCTCCAAACAGATGCATTTCTCCGTCAGCGCGGAAATAACCCAGCACGACCGATTTGTTATCATCAGGCGAGGCTTGATAGACTGCCCTGATAAGTTCGGCGGCGTTACAAGGCGGCGGTATTTCGTTGAAAAATTCATTCACCTTTTTGATATAGAGTTCTTTGGATGGTATGGCCTCTTCGCCCGGTTCGTCGAAAGTCAGAATTTCGTAATACAAATCGAACAGAGAGTCCTTTTCGCCAACCTGCATGATGATTTTGCTGATGTAGCGGTTGCTGATGATAATATTGTTCGTGCTGTAATTGCTGACGATATCGTAGTTTTTCGGATTGATGATTTCTACGATCATCTCCACACTGCCGGCGTCGAAGCCGGGGTCGTTTGCCACGCGGCTGTTGATAATATCCTGTACCATAATAAGGTATGTCAGGGCGTCTGCATCAATATCTTCGTCGGTTTCCATATCGTCCGACAGTATCATAATACATCCGTTGTCCTTATGGGCGCTGATGAATCCGTCAATCGCGCTGCAGATAAGGTCTTTATCAAAAATATCCGTAGCGATGACTTTTTTCACGAATGGAAACGCTTTGAAATACTCATGTTTCGCCAGTGTCGCTTCGTCGTCAATCACGATGACATCTAACGCTTCCTGACCGTCCGTTCTCTTCCACTCTTCGCAGAAAGTGTCGAAACCTTCCATGATAGCGGTGGTTTTGCTGTTATGTCCCATCATAAGTACATGTCTGGCTTTCATTTCGTAATCGGGATTGAGCGAAACCCGCAGCGTGCTGTTTTGCAAAACAGGGTCGGTGCTGCGGATATGTTCTTCGTTGTCAGACATGTAATAGCAGCAGGGTTTACCGTCGGCGTCGGTTTTGACGGTAAGGGGTAAGGCTTTGAAATGGTTTTTCAAATATCCGGATACAAATTCTTCTTCTGACATATTGCGGTCAGACTTTCTCTCATTATCTCTGCAGGGCTGGCTGAAAAAGGCGGCGCCCCGATTGGAAAACAGCGCGCTGTAAACCATATTGAGTTCAGGTATGATGGAAAACTGCGAAAAAATTTGCCCCAGTATCCTGTTTACCGAAACAGGCACGATACTGCATGCGTCGGTTTTCGTTTTGTGCGCCATGATGGTTTCGATCAGTGCGAGCGTTTTGTCGTCTTCTACTTCTACTACTATCTTCTGATTTTCAACAGAGTCGTCTTCCGATGCGATCTGCGCCACCTGTAACAGTGTTTTTATCGTGCGAACATTCCCTTTTTCGCCTCGTTCACAGGCAGAACCGGCATTTTCGCCCGAAACACCTTCACAGAGAATAATCACGGTTTTGGCGTTTTCTATGGAAATATCGCTCAATTGTTTGGCAGAACTCGGATCGCCTTCACGAACGATGACGGTCAGTCTGTTTTTGATATCTTTTTCCGTATCAAGCGTATCGGACAGTCTTTCGTCAATATCTTCGAGCACCTCCTCACGGTCGTTTCCCGCAAGGATTACTAACTTTTCCTTTGTGCCTTTTTGAAGCGCCTCATAGATGATTTCAGCAGCGCGGTTATTCCAGTTCAAGATAACGATGTGATCTGAAATATGAAGCCTGCGTGTATTTTTGTCGGCATTTTCTATGAAACTTGCGATGATTTCGGACATATAACCGATAATGGTACCGGTAAAAACGACCAATCCGATAATGACGGTAATCAGGCAGGTCAGGACAAGAAAAACATCTGCCTGCCCAATGTCTTCTATTACGGTATCGGTACCGCCCACGCCCAGTATCATAGCGATCGTGTTGAATACAATGCTCCAGAAACCGTTGTTTTCTAATTCGGGCGGCGCTAACCACGAGATAAGCAAACCCGCCAGCGCGATAAAAATGATATTTGCAGCAAATATGCTCAACACCACAATCAGGCGGGGCGACTTGACGACCGTTACGCTAATCCATTCTCGAATTTTTTTCATTTTGGTATGGAATTAATAATAATGGATGGTCTCAATTCTTTATTGACTGCGCTCCATATCCGTTCATTGCGCCGAACAGTTTCAGGGCGTCGCGCCACGGGTAGCGGTTGGCAAACATGGTGGCCGACGATTGCATCGTTCCCTGCTTGTTCAGACCCATCGCTTCGCGAAAAACGTTGGCAGGCGAGTTGGGGTCGTAGTCGGTAGTTTCCTTGTAGGAAGCGTTCAGGAAACCGGCAAGGTATGCCGCGTTGATTACCCCTTTGAAAGCTGCAGGGTCGGTAAGGCTTTTGTTGCCGTTAACGGCTGTCAACTGTTCCACGTCGTCAAACTGGTCTGCCATGATGCGCATGTTCTTACCGCCGCCTGGTATAGTCAGGTCGCCCTGCTTGTTGAGGAAAAAGACATTGTTTTCGGCGGCGCTTTTACGCTGGCTCTCACGGTTTTTGTCGCTGTCAAGGCGTGCGCGGTCTAATCCGGCAATGACCGACAGACCGATGATGTTGTTGGTAACGAAACCGTTAGTCCGCGTCCCGTAACGGAAGCCGTAGCCCATATCGCTCATGTCCTTCAGCCGCGACCACGAGAAGAGTACTGTATTGTACGAGAAATTGACGTCGGCAAATGCGGTGGGCGTACCTCCGTTGATTTCGACGGCTGCATACTTGTTGCCCACAAATACGTTGTTGGTAAGGGTTGCCTTCGCGCCGCCCGAAATCGTCCCGATTATGCCGTAATAGGGCGAGTTGATGAAGGCGCAGTTGCGCACGGTAAGATTACAGGTAATGGTTTCTAAATAAAGCAATGCCGTCTGCTTGGTTTTCACGTCGGGGGTTTTGAGGTCAGCGCCGCCCATGCCGCCCGTCCCGATGGGCTGGAACATTGCCGACTCCACGCCGTCTGGCTGTCCCTCTCCTTTGGGATTGTAGCCGATGGAGTTGCCGCGATCGAATATCAGCCCGTCAATGACTACTTCGGTGCCGGGCTTCTTTACCTGAATATTCATGGTACCCTGTCCGCTTGCGGTGCCGTTGGAGGCAGGCGTTGGCTGCACTAAGGTCAGATACCTGAGTACGTCGCGTGTGGCGAAGTCGGGCGAATAGCCGCCCAGTATCTTTACCGGCTTGGTAACGTTGATATTCCCCTTATCCAACGTGCCGAAATAATTGCCTTCGGCAACGTAGATGGTCGCGCCGTCGGAGGCGGCGTCAATGGCTTTCTGGATGTTCTTGAAGGGGTTTCCCTTCGATCCATCGTTCGTATTTTTTCCGGTTGCCGAATGGACATAGAAGTCCTGCGCTATCGCCGGAAACATGGTCAGGCACAGTACTGCGCCGATGAAAAATGATTTATTACACATGACATTTAAATTTAAAATGATGATTATTTATTGAAAAAATTGTTTTATAAGTGCAATTGCCGCAGGTATCAGAAAAAAGAGACCGAGCGCAATCAAAGACCAGTGTGTGAATGGCGATGTTACTTCTTCCGGAAGATAATGCCGCCGGGGAGCGTCGGGGCTGTATTTTACGGTAATACGCTGCCCTTCAACAAACTTTTGAATGCCGTATTCGGTACTCGATTGATCGCGGTAGGTATTCCCTTCAACGGTATAGGCGTATCGCGGGCGATACGAGCTTTTTCCGTTTGTGACTGTACGACCTTCGTTGGTAATGCTACCTTCCACCTGCGAAGTGCAGTCGCGATACAGTTTTTTTTCGTGTTGCATATATATCACACTTACAGTTGTGATAGCCACTCCGACTATAAGAAATAGCGTTTTTACCGCTAATTGACTTACTTCTTCGCTTTGTTCTTTAGCCCACGGTACGCCAAATCCTATCAGCATAAAGAAACAAGCGCCCGCGAAAAACGCCAGAAACTGCAGGAATGACGGCTTGTCTTCCAAAATATAACACTTTTGGGGGTTGGAAGGATTGTAGCATACGGTAACGGTTTCGGTTTCGATGAGCGTTTCATCATTCGGCGAAAATTTTTTGGTATATCCAACATCGTTAACAATATATTCTACTTCCTGCATACTACCTTCAAATCCCAAAAAAGACTTGCTGACATTCCTGATGACGCCTTCTACACGCTCAGTGCAGACCAAGATCTTGTTCAAATTCGCAAAAAAGCCTAAAGCGGTAACGGCTGCAATGAACAACCCGAAATAGAAAAAAATTTTTATTGACATGTTGTTATTCTATTGATAATGCTTTCCTATTTTCATGGTATATAATTTGTTACATGTTCGGTAGCAAATTCAAGGTCTTTGAGCGTAAATTCGACCGACCACCTGCCTGACGCTTCAAGGTATTGGTTATAAAGCATATAGTAGCGCATAAGCCATTTACCGTCCGTCTGCCAGAGAAAAACGACCTCTGTATATCGGCTAACGACTTTGAACGGATACTGCGAAGATTTTTCGAGTTTCCAGTCTTCAAAAATAAAGTGCATTTTTTCAGGCGTAAACGGCGTTTTTTTCGCGTTAGGACACGCTTTTAATCCCAGTTCCCATACTGTTTTTTCCAATTCCGGGTGTTCGTAAGTTTTCGGCATGACAACTTCTTTGGGAGGTTTCGGCGTATTGGCTTCCCTGATCCGTTCTGCTTCTGCCTGCTCTGCCGCCTCTTTTTGCGCCTGCAGGTTTCTTTCTTGTTCCTCTGCCGCCTTTAGCCAGAACATAAACTGACTGTAGTCGTGTACCTTTTCAGTCTCATTGTCAAGGTCATAAAGCGTAAATTCATCCGACCACCGACCGGTAAAATCGATATACGGGTTGTCGACCCGATAATAACGCATCAGCCAGTCGTCATCATTTTGCCTGAGAAAAACAACCTTTAATCGCCGGACGCGATGACCGTCAGGATCGTTTGCCACTTCCCATTCTTCCTGAATAAAGTGCATCTTTTCCGGAGTGAACGGTTCCTTTTTCGCGTTGGGAACCTCTTTCAACGCCAGTTCCCATACCGGCTGTTCGATGTCGGGGTGTTTGAAGGTTTTGGGCATGGCTACCGAGCGGGGCGGTTTGGGGACTTGTCGTTCTTCTTTCAGTTTTGCCTGATGTTCGGGATTGACCTCATCCGCAAAAAAGAAAAAGCAAAATGCGGCGACTAAGGGTACTTTTATAAAGCCCCTTGCGCTGCAAAATTCCTCTCCTTTTGCGTTGAGCGCCCTGCCGTCGCGTACCACTTTGCCTGTCTGTTCCGAGTTCGCGTTGAAGACCCTGCCATCGCGCTCTATCTTGCCGATCTGCACGGATTGTTCGTTGAGTACCCTGCCGTCGGGTTCTATCTTGCCAATAAACGCATTGTCTGCGTTGTATACGCTGCCATCAGGATTTATCTTACCGATAAGCGCCTTGCTTGAATTGTACACTGCGCCATCATTTTCTATTTTTCCGACGGTCGCAAAATTTGTGCCTGTTAATACGATTGCCATAGGTTTTTGAATTATGAATTATGAGTTTCAAGGTGCAAAGTTCGGATGAAAAGCAGCGTCAAAAAACGGTATAATTACCGGTAAATTACCGGTGAATTACCGGTATTTGTATTCCACCCGAAATTACAAATCCGGCAGGACGGAGTTTTGTGTACTTTGTGAAAAACCTTTGTGACCATTGTGTTAATTTTTTTTGACATTTGAGGCAGCCCCGACGGACAGTAGCTAATCTAAGAAGTTGCATTTGCAGGTTGAATCCGCCGTAACGTTTTTTTCAAAATTACCTTTTCTATTTCAAAGAAATTTCTTTACTTTGCAGAAATTTAAATTTAGAGACATGATTATCGCGAATCCCATTTACGACACGGTGTTTAAATACATGATGGAAGACAATACGGTAGCAAAACTGTTAGTTTCGTCCATCATTGGAGAAGATATTGTAAGTCTGGAACCCAAGCCGCAGGAGCATACCCGCGAAAAAGACAGGGAAAAAGAAAAAGCCGAAATTCCCAATTTGACCGTGTACCGTCTTGATTTTTCAGCCAAAATCAAATCATCTGACGGACAGCACAAAGTGATAGTCGTTGAAATGCAAAAGGCGGATTTACCTACTGACATTATGCGTTTTCGACGCTATCTTGGCGAGCAGTATATCGACTCGGACAACAAGATAACAAAGGATGAAGAAATTGATGCAATGCAAATATACGCCATTTATTTTCTGGGCATGGAGTTGGGCATACACGACACGCCTGTTCTGAGCATTGCTCCTGAAGTAATCGATGTTTCCACAGGAGCGATTGTCGGCGAAAAGAGCAAATTTATAGACGGTTTGCACCACAAATCGTGGATTGTTCAGATTAGTTGCCTGAAAACACGTCGCCGAAACGAACTGGAGCAACTTTTAGCTGTTTTTGACCAAAGCAACCGCACTTCCGATAATCATATACTGAATGTAAGAGAAGAGAATTTTCCCGAAAAATTCCGTCCGGTCATTCGCCGTTTGAAAGGAGCAGCAAGCAGTTCAAAAGTAAAAAAACAGATGAAAGAAGAGGATGAAATTTGGAAATACCTTCGTGATTGCGCACGTATTGAGGTAAATAAAGCGCTCAAGGAAAAAGAAAAGAAAATAGAAGAAAGCCGAAAAGCACTGGAAGAAAGCCGAAAAACAATAGAAGAACAAGACAAAGCAATAGAAGAAAAAGATAAAGCAATAGAAGAACAAGGCAAAGCAATACAAGAAAGCCAAAAGACAATAGAAGAAAAAGACAAAGCAATACAAGAAAAAGATAAAACAATAGAAGAAAGCCAAAAGACACTGGACGAAAGCCGAAAGACAATAGAAGAAAAAGACAAAGCAATAGAAGAATTAAAAAGACAGTTGAAAGAATTGATCAAAATAGAAAAAACGTAAGCAAGTAAAACCATGAGCCTGATAAAAATAATCATTGTTGAGGACGAAGAGTTTGTACGGATGGGGCTTCGGGCAGCCATCGTACAGAGCCATGCGGATATTATTATTGTCGGCGAAGCCGCTAACGGGTTGGATTTTTTCAGATTGCTGGAAACTGCCGACGGCGCAGCTGCGGATATGGTACTTTTAGACATCCGGCTTCCCGATATCAGCGGCATAGACATAGCC
>Ga0082212_10003731_pt1 | contig 21464 bp, 23 predicted proteins | sample TergutNt197P3_FD_71548 | JGI IMG/M metagenome (GOLD analysis project Ga0082212, IMG submission 71548) | Neocapritermes taracua P3 segment gut microbial communities from Petit-Saut dam, French Guiana - Nt197 P3 | ecosystem: Host-associated > Arthropoda: Insects > Digestive system > Gut ... | reverse complement strand
CACTAAAAGAATGTTATATCAAACTCCGCGGGCTTTCGGTATTTGACATGCCCGCTGTTCCATCGTTTATTCGCGACGGAAATTTTGTTTTTGATGCCGCCGGTACCGCCCCGCTTTCATTTTGCCTGTACGAGTTAGGCGGCAGCGGGGAACGTTATGTACTGGCGGCAGCCGTTGAAGGGACGGAAGCGGAACAGCCGGAGATTCAATGGTTTTCTCCGGCGGGCGGGGCAGGTGATGTTTCTCTTTCCTGCATAAGCATTGCGAAGATAAAGGCAGCGCTTAGTCCCGCAGACACCGTCAGGCCAAAAATGTGAACAGGTACAAAACTGCTGAGCGCCAGAGCGCCAAAAGAGAGCAGGGTAGTAAAAAAAGACAGAACCACCGCCAGGCGGGTGAGGCTTTTGTCTTCCCCGCAGTTTTTTCCAATCATGAAAAAGATATAGTCCAGCCCCAGGCCAAAAACCAGCACAATGGCTGCGGCGGAAAAAAATCCCAGCTTGATTTTATTTACAGCCAGCACGGACATGGTAACCAGTACCAGAAAGAGAGGCGCTATGCAGATTTTAAGACTATCCCGCCGCGGGTACAGAAAAAATACCAGGGCGGATATTACAAGGTATGCGGCAAGAAAGAAGATCAGCATGATGCCGGTGAGGGTATCAAGGTCGCGGCCAATGTCTTTCGCCTTGTTGACAAAATGCACAAAGTCCAGGTCGGCGGCAATTGACCGGAAAACCGCCTCGTCTGCGGCAGGGTGCAGGGGCAGGACGCAGGAATAGCAATTTTCGCCCTGCCCGCCGATCCATACGTTTGAAATACCGGCCAGGGAAGGCGCGTCCGGTATTTGGCAGTATTTTTCCGCAGCGGAAAATTCATCGTAAAAATCGTTGACATATTCCGGAGGAAAGCCGAGATATTCAAACTGCGCCGGGGCCAGGGGGAGCAGCGCTTTCATGGCCTGGTATGTTTGCCTCTGACGCTGTATTGAAGGGACAAACACCGTCGTTCCCATATAAGAGCGTAAATTTCCCCGCGTTATTTCTTCTTCCAGCCGCGCCGCGAGAATCTCCTCGTTTACCAGCGTTTCTTCGGGGCTGGAACCGGCGACAATAAAGTACCAGCCGGGTGAACCGTAATCCAGAACCTGTGCCGTGCGTTTTTCCGATTCCAGCAGGGCGGCGGACATGGTGTACAGGGAAGAAAGATCGTTTTCGATTTTCACGGCTGAAGCGTTAATGCCGAGAAGCGCAAGGGCGGCAGCGGCCAGACCCGTGACAATGGCGATCCGCGCCGGCTGCGGCAGAGAGATTTTTTTTAGCCGGAGAAAAAACGTACCGTCAGAAAGCCGAATACTTCTTTTCCCCCCTTCCGGCGTTTTCAGGCGCGGGTAAATGCAGAACGAAGTAAGGAAAGAACTGAGAAGCCCCGCCATGGAAAAAACGGCGAATTGTTTCAGAATGGGGAACGGGGCGAGAAGAAAAACAAAAAAACATATTTCCGTAGAGGCAACGCACATCAAAATGCTTTTTGCTATATGCGAGCGGATATGCTGTCCATTCAATAGCGCGGAATTCCCCTTCCAGTGTACAAAAAAATGAACCGAGTAATCCACACAGGTTCCGATGAGGGTTGTTCCGAAGACAAAGGTGATGATATGAATCTCCCTGAAAACAAGGAGCGCCGCAGCCGTTGCAAGACCCAGCGAGACTCCCGCCGCCAGAACGGAAAAAACCACCGGCAGGGGAGAGCGGAAGACAGACAAAAAGAGGACAAGAATTATTATCAGCGTGACGGTGCTGATTAACGAAATTTCCCTCTGCGCTCCCGAAGCACTTTCGTAACTGTGGAAGGGAACGCCGGAAAAATAAAATTCCAGGCCCGGTTCGGATTCTTTCAGGGCTGCCGCTGCGGCGTACAATTTTCCCGCCACGTTCTGGCCGCCGCCTACGGAAACCGCCTGCGGGGCAAGGGTCATGCGGAGCAGCACATACCATGTTCCGTCTTTTTCGGCGGCAAGTACATCTTCCCTTAGGCTCAGGTTTCCGCCGGCAAGCAGGGAAGATGCCAGAAAATCTCCCATCCGTCTGCCTGCAAGAAGAAATGGATCGTGTTCGATGCGGGTCAGGGGAAAAAAATTCACCGCGGCGAATGCGGAAACAAGCGCATCTTCGGCAATTTCTTCCGCCCTGCCGCTTTCCAGCAGGGTCTGCGTTTCTTTTCCGGTGATGACAAAACGGTAATCGTACAGGTACTGACTGAATTCTGCCATCACCGAAGAAGCAAAATACAGGGAGATTTGTTCAAATGAAGGAGACTGTTCACATTCCGCGTACAGCAGGGACGCTCCCTTTTTTGCCCGCTCGAAATCCGGCGCCGCGGCAAGAATTACCATCTCCCTGCCGTTTCTTTCACCGAGAATCCTGTCCGCTTCCATTACCGCCATTGCCCCGGCTGGACGGGGAAGCATGTCGAATAACATGGTGTTTATTCGCACCGGCCCCTTTATAACAACGGAGAGCAGCAAAAAAAGGGGGACGGCAAGATGGACTATGATCCACAGCCGGGGTCTCCAGGGATTTTTAATTTCAGGGAAGGGAAAAAAGATTTTCTTCATGGGCATTCAGTTCCGCCGGATAACTGTGGTTTGACAAAATGTAGGTTATGGTATCGCCGCCTTGTTCGTATATGCGAATGGATCTGATAGCCGTGTCGCCCTTTATAATGATCCGTTCCATAAAAGAACCTATGGCCATGTCGCGGGGAGAAAGCCCCAGTTCCCAGGCTGCGCCGGCATCGTAGTAGTATAAATCAAAATTTTCGAGAAGCCTCTGGCTTTGTCCTGAAAATACCGCGCTGATAACGTCCGCCATACGAACAAACGTTTCGTTTCCCTGCGCGCTTATCACGGTTTTTTGTCCTGACGGTCTGGACTGTATCAGGTAATCTTTTCCCAGCGTCAGAGTGGAGGGAAAAGGTTTGATGGTATCCCAGACCATTCCCATTTCTGCGGCAATGATAAAATTACCCGATGATTTGAGTGAGCGCCCAAGGCGGCTGAGGGTTTTTTCCTGCTCAAAAGTTCCTTTTATTAGCGAATGTTCCGCAAGGCGTGAGCAGGTTGTGCCAAAAGCCTCCATAGTCTGCGGGCCCAGAGGATGACGAAAAACATCCTCCTGCAGATTTTGCGCCCATAACCCTGCGGTTAACAACAATACTGTGAAAACAGCAGGGAATATTTTGCCATTCAAGGTTTTTTGGCTCCAAACAGGGCTTCAACTTTATCGGCCAGAATTCTGGGGCAAACAAAGCAGGAATCTCCGGCCTGTATATCATAGGCCATTTGTGTACTGATTCCTTTGGTGGTAAGAACTCCGGTTTCGGCATTGCGAATTTCATATTGAATCCTCAGCCGGTTTTCGTATTCAACAAGAATTGCTTTTACCCGGGCGCGATCCCTGAACCGGAGGGAACCGGGATATTTTGCGGAAACTTCTATGATCGGGAAAGCATAGCCCGATTCTTTCATTTCGATGTAACCGTAATTGATTTTTTCCAGAAGCGCCCGCCGTCCTATTTCAAAATAATTAAAATAGTTCCCGTGCCATACAACCTGCATGGGATCGCAGTCGAAAAACTCAACGGTTATTTCCGTTTCTGTCCAAATATTGTACGGCCCGTTGTTTTCCCGGGATTCCATCATTATACCTCTTTAGACCAAAAATCATAGAAATTATACCATTGAAAAGGCTGTTTTTTACAGTAGTCTTCCAGAAGCGCCGCAAAAGAATTGGCCAGTTCGGAACTCCGCGCTGAGCGTTCTTTTCTGGTGCATTCAAAAGACAGCGGGCTTTTGTGTACATACATATCGTATTCTGGTATCAGGGACAGATCCTTCCGGCGCAGGGCGAAAATAAAGTAAACCGGTGCCTTCATCAGAACGGCCAGGTAAAATGCTCCAGGTGAAAATGGCGCATCTTCTCCAAGGAAGGGAATAATGAGATTTTTTCCTGCTCCGCCGGCGGAAGTCCTGTCGCCGGCAATTGTTACCATTTCTCCCGCAGCAAGTTTTTCATCCAGTTGGGCGGCGGTGTGGGCGCCTATATCATGTACACTGATAATATCCAGTGATGATTGAGGATTAAGTTCGTTGAGCATACGGGTAAATTGTCTGCTCACCTTCATATCAATTATGGCGGTAACCGGAACGTTCCTTGATACGCCTGTCCGGTTAAAACTTGCAAGCCCCCTTAACAGTTCAATGTTTCCCAGGTGGGAGGTGATCACAAAAGTACCTTTTCCGCTTTCCATATCCTGAATGAGTTCTTCAATATCGTCATCCTGGAAGTGAATTGACTTAAAAGAAAATTTGCCGCCCCATGTTTCAAGTTTTTCGACGAGGGCAAGAGAAAAGGAGATGATATGCTTCAGAGAGCCAAAAGGAGAACGGCATTTTTTCGCTGTTTCGGAACTGGCTGTTAAAGAGGCTGCTTTTTGCAAAAAACGTTTTGATTCATTTCTTCCCTTTTTTGAAAAAAGAAAATAAAAAAAACCTACGGGAAATGCAAGGATACGCAAAACAATAACCGGAAGGATTCTAAACAAAACGAGCATAAATTTGACAAGCCAATACCCTGCGGCCTGTTCTTTGTGCCTTGACCAGTGCAGCGGTGCATCTGCGGCCTCTTCTGATCTTTTCATTTTTGCCCTTTTCCGCGTTTTATTCTTATGGCAGCAAGCAGGGGCAGACGAATCAGCATGCCCACAGAGAGGCGGCAGAATGTCCAGCTTATCACTATATTGTCCCTGACCATGCGGAAATTGGAAATGCCGTCCGAAGGATAACTTACTTTGACAGGATGGAATACCGGAAACACCTTTTTCCAGTAGAGCCGGACAAGTATTTCCGCGTCAAAACCCATACGCCTGTCAATAAAAGAGAGTCTTGTTATACGCAGCGATGGTTCCACGGGATAAACCCTAAAACCGCACATTACGTCCTTCAGTTCCGGGGAAAGGGTAGTCACGGCAGCCCAGAATGTGGAAATTTTCCGCCCAGTTACCCTGCTCCTGGGAGCGGTTTCGTCAAATTCCGGGTATCCGCAGATAATGTTATCGGGATGTTTGGCGGATTCTTCCAGGAAAAATGCGGCTCGTGTACAGTCGTGCTGACCGTCGGCGTCTATCTGGAGTACATGGGTCAGTCCCAGTTCGCCCGCTTTTTTCAGCCCCGCAGTGACGGCGCCGCCCTTGCCCGTGTTTTTTTCCAGGCGTATCAGGACAACCTGCGGCGTTTGAGCGGCACATTCGGCAAGAGCGCTGCGGGTTTGCGCATCATTGCCGTCGTCTATCATAATTATCGGTAAACCAAAAGCGGCAAGACGTTCCGTTAAAAGACACGCGGTTTTGCCGTGCCGGTATACGGGGATAAGAAAACCCTGTTTCATTTATTCTCCCGCAGCTGCCAAAGCGCCCGATGAATACAAAATTCCGCCGTCAGGAGAACTGATTCGGAAAGAAATGATCGTTCCGTTTTTCCCGGCGTTCAGAAGGAGGGGGGTAGATGGCCGGATAAGATTTGAAAATTTTATTCGCCGTATTTCCGAAAGGGCGATGCCGGTTCCCAGATACCGCGAAGCAAAACGAAGTATCAGTTCCACCTGGGCTACCGCCGGAAGGATGGGAAATTCGGGAAAATGACCGTCAAAATACGGACTGGAAGCGGGAATGGAAAATGCAATACTAACGGAATTTTCGGTTTTCTCAATTAACCTTTCCCTGTCCATGCTGCCAAAACCGGAAATACCAGCCTCTTTTTTTTCATCAGCAAAAAGAAGCTCAATTGTTTCTTTCTTTTTCTTCCCCTGTGCGTCCATCGGCAGGGTTTCAGGGTAGCGCCATTTTTTGGGGATTACGGTGTTTTCAAAATACTGCCGCAGGTATTCCCTCCAGAATGTATTTATTTCGCGTTTTTCAAGTCCGGCAAACCGTTCTTTTCCCTTATTGTTAAAGACTACTGCCGCAGCTATATACTGACGTTTGTCTTCCCGCAGACGCGTCCGGGGAATTACACATACGTCATCGGCAAGGCCGGACTGCATAATGCGGTTTTCAATTTCAGGAAGCGAGATGCGCTTTTCCTCGATTTTTACCACCGAATCGATACGCCCCTTCAATAAAAATCTTCCGTCATCCAGTATTTCCACAAGGTCTGCGGTTTCAAAGCCCGCCGGATCTTTTATGTAGGGCGAGCGTATTATAAGGCAGCCATCCTGGTTTTGGCTAATCTGCGCATTGTCAAAGGCGGTCCATTCAGGGCCGCTGCTGGACTGCCTCCATGCAATGCCCGAGGTTTCCGTGCTGCCGTAGACTTCAACCGGCCAGAAGCCGATTACCTCGCTGGTTTTTTCCGCTGTTTCCCGATCAAGGATTCCGCCGGAAGTAAAAACCCACGGCGATGCAAGGCTTAAGCCGGAGGACTGTTCCATTTCCACGGCGCGTTTCAGGAAAGCCGGCACGGTTATTATCATGTACTCCGTATCGGAGAGTTTTTCCAGTTCCTCCGGGAATTCTATTCTTGTTCTTCTGAAAGGAACCCCCGCGGTAAAGGGCAGAAATATCGAAAACAAAATGCCGTAGATGTGATGCTGGCTTACCGTGGAACAGAGTTTACGTTTAAGGAATTCTTCGCCCCATTTTGAAAGCACAAAACGGTTGTCGTTTTCAAATTCTGTCAGCCGCTGTTTTATTGCTTTTGGTTTTCCGGTGCTGCCGGATGTATACATGACGATTGATGTTTCGTCCGCAATTATCGGCGGCCCTTCTTCCGCCGGGGTATCTGTTGTTTGAACTGCCTCAAGCAGGGTGGGGATGTGGAAGATGTTTTCCGGTTTTTGCCCGTCAGGGAAAACCTGATCGGTAAGGAACGGTATACTGCCCCGGTTTTCCTCGCCGGGATACCTGCCGCCGGGCTGCGAAGCGGCGAAGGCTTCCTTCCGGATTTCGGCGACATAGGCGGGGCTTACATTGGCGCTAAGGAGAATTTCTTTTTTACACTGGAGCAGGCTGGTAAGGGCAATGAGAAAGTACCAGTAGTCCTCGCAGTGGAGCAGCCACTTTTCTCCGCCCGCCGCATCTATTCTGCGGCGCAGTTCTGCCGTGTCTGCGAGAAAATCCCCCCATGTTTTGTAAATCGCATTTCCCCACGCGCCTTCATAACACAAAACCGCGGAAAGAGGGCGGGAATTATTTTTGAATGCTGACAGCGGAACGGCTTTTGGTATTTTTTTGTGCACCATCTTCCTTACAATAAATTCTCCCGCAAAGAGGATGCCTATCAGTATATAGGAAATCCCGCCGTTATAAACAGACCACAGCACATCGGAACCGGAAAGAATGGTATATGCGGCCATGCTTCCGTTAAGAATAAAAAATACGCACCACACCAGAGTCACTTTGCGGCAATATTCGCCGACTCTCTTTTCTCCCAGAGAACCTCTTATGGACTTGTCCTGCATTACCGCGAACCGGAAGATCATGGCAGGGGGGGAAAAAAGGGTAACGCCAAAGGCCGCCAGAAACAGAACGTTCATCAACAGCGGATAGAATTTCAGGAAAACGGCGGAGTTAACAATAAGGCACAATGCCCCCAGGCTGAATAACAGCAGGGAGGGCCATAAAAAGCCCCCTCCGGCCTTCTTTTTGGGGGATGTCCTGGTTATAAAGGCAAGCAGCGCAAAAGCCATAACAAAAAGGGAGAATAATCTGACATCGGTTTTGCGAATTACCAAAAAATAAAAAATAAAGGCCGGATACAGCGCTGCGGCAATAAAAAAAATAACCCTGGCAATGCTTTTGAACCCGGGGCGCATCAGGGCTTTTGGACCAGCGGATACAGTATTTCTACCACATCCTGAACGGTAACGGCTTTTTTGAACGATTCGGGATCTATTTTTCCCGGAATAAATTCCTTCATTTTTACCATGAGATCTACTGCGTCGATGGAATCCAGCTCCAGATCCTCATACAGTTTGGCGCCGGGCGTAACGGTGTTCTTGTCAAGTTCAAATTCTCCGGTCAGGATATCCTGTATTTTTTGAAAAATTTCTGCTTTGGTCATGTTGATTCTCCTGCAGTCTGATCTGCTTCGCAGCTCTGATCTGCTTCGCATATCTTAATATACGCCGCCAGGGCATCCACCGAGGCAAAGTGTTTTTTATTCTCCGCATTTTCCGCAGAAAATTTTACGCCGAATTTCTTTTTCAGCGCCACTCCCAGTTCCAGGGCGTCTATGGAATCAAGACCCAGACCTTCGCCAAACAGAGGATCAGAATCAATAATATCTTCAGGCCTGACATCCTCAAGCTCAAGAGCACAGATTATCAGTTCCTTGATTTGTTGCTTCAAATTGTCCATTGTTTTCCCTTTCGTTTTTGTTGCGTACAATCGCAAAAGTAAGTAATTGTAGACTATTTCATGGGTAAGTACAAGGGACGCAATTCAGGGATTAATACCAAAAAATCTCGCCGCATTGGCGCTGGTTTCTTCGGCGATTTGATCGGGTGTCTTCCCCAGTACTTCGGCTGCAAAGGCGGCGATGTGGGGAAGGAACTGCGGCTCGTTGCGTCCGCTTTTTCCCCGCGCCGTTTTTGGCAGACTGCGGGGCAGGAGATAGGGCGCGTCGGTTTCCAGCAGCAGGCGGCCTGCGGGAATCCGGGGCAAAAGGGGGATAAGGTGGCTGCCCCGCCGTTCGTCGCAGATCCAGCCGGTAATGCCGATGTAACAGTCCAGGGCAAGGTAGGCTTCCAATTCCGCCGCCCCGCCGGTAAAGCAGTGTACCACCGCGCCGGGCAGATCGCTGCGGTACTGTTTTAGGATACACAGAAAATCGTCAAAGGCGTCGCGCTCGTGAAGAAACACCGGCTTCCCCGTCTGTGCGGCAAGGGCAAGCTGATTCTCAAAACACTTCCGTTGGGCGTCCGGCGGAGAGAAGCTGCGATTGTAATCAAGGCCGCATTCCCCAATGGCGATAATTTCCCCTTCGGGCAGTTTGTTTGATAGCAGTTCCCTTAACCGGGCCTGCGCTGCCGCGTCCCACTCCTTTGCGTTGTGGGGATGTACGCCGGCGGTTGCCCTGCAGGTTGGGTGAGTTTTTGTGAAAGCAAACGCATCGCGGCTGCTTTTCAGGCTGCTGCCGGTGATAACAAGCGTCCGCACCCCTGCGGCAGCGGCACGCTCCACCACTGCCTCACGGTCGCGGTCGAACGCGGGACTCATCAGGTTAACGCCAATGTCGATCAGGTTTGTCATTGTGGTGCGGGTGCCGGTGCGGCGGGAAAGCAAAGCTGTTTCAAAATGTCAGATTGTGAAGCAAGCTCGGTTATCGTTGCGCGGTTGCAGGCCTTGTTTCGCCGAAGATTTGCCGTGTCAACTCGGGGGAGGAAAACCACAGGGTAACCGGATCGCCCTGGCGGGTATTTACCTTCAGATACACATAGCCGCCGGAAAGGTCCCATGAACATTCGTACGGGCGAAGTTCCCTGATAATTCCGTTAAAAAGATAAGTGGGGCCAAAACGGTCACGAAGTTCCTGCCGTATCTCGCTGTAACAGCGCATAAGGTCGTCCATGTCGCGGGTCAAAAAATAGTAGGTGCCTCCCTGTAGTCCCGATTTTGAGAAATAGGCAAGCATGTAGGTCATATACCCGTTAACTTCAATATTTTCCCATACAAGAGAAACCAGTCCGTTAATCTCCTCCCTTGATACGGGACTTCCCATTTTTTTGATAACGTCATCCATGCTGGTTCCCCATGCAAAGTCCCGGAAAGTAACATCGGTTTGGTAGACCACCGCCTCTTCGGAATCCTGGTTTTTGTCCGCAGGATATACAGTGAACAGCGGAAGCAGGAATATCAACAACAGCTTTTTGATGGCTAACCCCCATAATTATATCGGTATAAAACCGGAGAAACTTGAGTCTTTTTCAAAACTCAGGCTCTGCCCGCCCCGATAATTGCAATTATCTGCCGATTTTTATATATTCTAGACAGAAGACGAAAACGCAATGCCGGAACATACAACGCAGGCCGCCGCCGGACCAAAAGTTGGCGGGCGGCGGGTATATGCCGATTATAACGCCACCACTCCCCTCAGGCCGGAAGTCAAAGCGGCAATAACGGAGGATCTGGAGATTTTCGGAAACGCCTCCAGTATGCACACTTCGGGGCGGCTTGCCCGCGCCCGGGTGGAAGAGGCCCGGCGGCAGGTGGAGAGGCTGTTGGGGGCGGAAAAGCAGACGGTCTTTTTTACGTCGGGCGGCTCAGAATCGAACAACACGGTGTTTCAGGCGATGCGGCGGCTGGCCTGTGCTCCGGACGGCAGCCCCTTAAGAGAAGGCCGCCGCGAGTTTATTACCAGCGCCATTGAGCACCCCTGCGTGTTCAACTCGGCGAAATATCTGCAAAGCCTTGGCTTTCCGGTAACGTTCCTGCCGGTCGATGAATACGGTAAGGTTAAGATTGACGCGCTTAAAGCTGCGCTAAGCGAAAAAACGCTCTTTGTCTCGATAATGACGGCTAACAACGAAATCGGCACAATACAGGACATTAGGGAAATCGCCGCGCTGGCAAAGGCCGCCGGGGCGTGGATGCACACCGACGCGGTACAGGCCATTGGCAAGATTCCCGTTAATGTTGACGAGTTGGGGGTGGATTACCTTACCGTATCGGCGCACAAGATCTACGGGCCAAAGGGAATCGGCGCGCTGTATGTGCGCAAGGGTTCGCCGATTTTTCCCCTGATCAACGGCGGCCACCAGGAAGAAGGCCTGCGGGCGGGAACCTACAATAATATCGGCATACTGGGCTTTGGCAGGGCGGCGGCCATTGCAGTAGACGAACTTGCGCATTACCAAAAGGAAATTACCCCGCTGCGGGACCGTCTGCGCGAAGGCCTTGCCGCGGCGGTTCCCGGCATAAAGATCAACGGCCGCCCGGCGGACATTCTGCCAAATACACTGAACGTTTCTTTTCCCGGTGCGGAAGGGGAGGCGATACTCCTTTCCATGGACATAGCGGGAATCGAAGCCTCCACCGGATCGGCCTGTGCGTCGGGGAGCCTTGAGCCGTCCCACGTACTCATGGCGATTGGGGTGGGGCCGGAGCTTGCCCACGGGTCGATTCGCTTTAGCCTCGGCTGGGGCATCGGCGAGCAGGACATCGACTACATCATCGAGCAGGTTCCGCCGATAATTGCCCGGCTGCGGGCGATGTCGTCCATTAAGTATTAAACAGGAGTAATTATGTCAGACTGGCTATATTCGGATACCGTAAAAGATCATTTTACCAACCCGCGGAACGTTCTTTTGGAGGACGAGTCCTCGTTTCCCGCCGACGCACGGGGGCAGACGGGCAACATCCGCTGCGGGGATCAGATGCTGATGCTCCTGAAAATTGACAATGACGTTATCACCGACGTGCGCTGGAAAACCTACGGCTGCGCCAGCGCGATAGCTTCAACCAGCATGCTCTCGGAAATGATCAAGGGCATGAAGATTGAAGACGCCTATAAAATCAAGCCGGACGATCTGGTAAAAAGCCTCGGCGGCCTGCCCGAATTCAAGATTCACTGCTCCGTGCTGGGCGATAAGGCGCTGCGCGAAGCCATCGACGATCACCTTGCCAAAACCGGCAGGGCGGGGCTGCTCAAGGAAGAGGGAACCGTTATCTGCAATTGCCTCGGCATTACCGACAAGGACATTGAGGCCGCCTATCAAAACGGCGCGCACACCTGGGATCAGCTCCAGCAGGCAACCAAAATCGGCACAGGATGCGGAAGCTGCAAGGAAAAAGCGGCGGAACTCCTGCACGGCCTTGAGCACATTTACGGCTAAAATAAAGAGAGGATTATGGAACATTATTTTAAGGAAGTTCGTTCATCGCTGATTGCCCGTGTTGGCGATAATCCGGTTTTGCTTCTAATCTCCGGCGGCGTTGATTCCACCGTTGTCGGCGCGCTGCTCCTAAAAACACTGGATGTCGAACAGGTACACCTCATGTACATGAATACCGGCCTGATGCGCAAGAATGAGACAGATATGGTAAAAACCAATCTGGAAAAAATGGGGGCAAAACATCTGCACATTATCCATTGTGAAGATGAATTTCTTTCGGCGCTCAAGGGCATAAGTGAACCTGAGGCAAAGCGCAAAGTAATCGGCGATATGTTCATCACGATTCAGGAACGGGAAGTAGCGCGGCTGGGGCTGCCGGAGAATTATTTCCTTGCACAGGGAACCATATACCCTGACATAATTGAAAGCGGCAAGGAAGCTGGCAAAACACATGTAATCAAGAGCCATCACAATGTTGGCAGCCCGCTGGTTGATGCGAAACGTGCAGCGGGCAAAGTTATTGAGCCTTTGGATAAACTGTATAAAGACGATGTTCGCAAGCTGGGACATTTTCTTGGCGTAGATGATGCAATTATCAGCCGCCATCCCTTTCCCGGTCCGGGGCTTGCCGTGCGCATACTCGGCGAGGTAACAAAGGAAAGGTGCGATATTCTGCGCGAAGCGGACGCCATCTACATAGAAGAACTCAAGCGGCGGCAAAGTCCTGCGGGGCGCAGCCTGTACGACGAAATTTGGCAGGCATTCGCCGTGCTGCTGCCCGTCCGTTCAGTCGGCGTCGCAGGCGATGTCCGCAAGTACGGCTCGGTGCTTGCCCTGCGCGCCATAAACAGCACCGACGCCATGACTGCCGACGTATACCCTTTCAAAACCGAGGATCTTCTGGAAATATCTGCCCGCATCACCAACTTCGTACCGGAGATCGGACGGGTAGTGTACGACATTTCCAGCAAGCCCCCGGCGACGATTGAGTGGGAGTGAGGGGACTACTCCATCATCTCCAGCAATTTCCTGCTGGTGTTCCAGTTGCGTATGGTCATGTTTTGATACATCGGCAGTTGGTTGATCTTCGACAGGCGGCTTTTTCCCATCTGGCTTGTCAGCCGCTTCGTATATACTGCGCCCTTTCCCGCGTGTATCCAGTCCACCCCTTCCCTGGGACTAAGGTTGCGTATAACTTCAGCGGCGCTTAAGCCCTCCATCAGAAACCACACGTCGCGGCGATATTTTTCCGGTTCGTCGCCAAAACCGGCGGGGGCGCCTTCAATTATTTTCCGGTATTCAGCAAGACCCAGCAGCAGGACTCTCGCCTCATAGCCGAATTTTTGGGAAAGGTTTTTCTCTATTTTTCGCGTGAGCTTTGCCTTATCCGTTTCACCGGCGCAAAAAATAACGTTTCCGCTCTGGATATACGTCTTTACGCAGGAAACCCCCATTTCCTCAAAGGCTGTTTTGAGAGAAGCCATTTTAATGATATTTTTTCCGCCGACATTTATTCCCCGCAGCAGGGCGAGATACGGTTGAGCGGTCATCGCTTTAGTTTGCTTTTTCCTCGCTCTTCGCCGCTTCTTCTTTTTTGGCTTCGGCGCGGTCCTTCATATCGGCGATACCGATAAACACCGCGATAATGCCGATGAGTATCGAAAACACCGGCAGCCCGCCGCGCAAAAAGACAAGCGCGTCTTCCCCCCAGCCAAGCCCAAAACCGGCGGTTTCGGGTGAAATTACCGCGAATGCCGCCGCCGCAAGAATTACAATGCCGATGATCAGGGATTTCATATTTTCCTCCGTTATTTTTGTTGACGATACACCCGGATAGCCATTACCGAAAATCCGGCGATACAGAAAATCATGCGCAGAGCCGGCAGTAATATCGCCGGCAGGGGAACGGAACCGATTAACAGGATGCTGCCCGCAAAAATGCCCAAAAGTTCCAGTATCGAATAGACAATCTCAATATACATTACTATGGCGGCAATAGCCATAAGCATCCATGCGGTGTCACGGGTTTTTGACCACAGCACAATGGCAAAAAAGGCCGCCAAAGCCCCCAAAATCAGGCGGCTGTAGATAAATAGTACCTGCCCGGCGTCCATAATCACAGTATGACATTTTTCCTGTTTTTATGGAATATAAGGCCATTACATGGTATATTTGGATAAAAGAGTATATATGCAAAAACAAAAAAACCCTTCTGTGCAAATCCTGTTATTGACCGTGGTTTTTATCCTGACATTCTGCGAAACAGAAACAAAACCCAAAGATGACGATCTCGGCTCTCTGGGTCCGAACCAGTTTTATGCCCAGAATATAATAACAGACAGATTCTACAAAGTTACGGCTGATAGGCTCTGGGAGGGTTCAACATGCGTTATCTGGGCCGAAAGGGGCAGCGGTGTGGATACGGCGCAGGCGCAGGCAATTGCCGATAAATACGATACTGTTATCCGCAATTTGGTGGTAAATGCTTTCAGCGACAAGAATTTTTCCATTCTCATAGAAGGCGAGCAGTATTATTTTACAGACGTACTGGGCCTGGCCAACTGGCTGGGTGACGGTGAAGCGGAAAAGCTGACCATATTATTGCTGGATATAAAAGATGGTTATGTTCCCGGTACCAGTGCGGGTTATGTTGCCGGTTATTTTTTTGCCGGCAACCTTTATGAGAAAGGACCCGTTAGGGACCCCAGGGGCAATATTCTGTACTACTCCAATGGCAGGGACATGATATATATTGATACCTATCCCGGCCTGAATGAAGAATCTCTGGAGGAAACCTACTCTACATTTGCCCACGAGCTGCAGCATTTAATCAATTTTTATACAACTCTTTTTGCAAGAACCGATCAGAGTTTCTATTATTTAATGGATACCTGGATCGACGAGGGGCTTTCCTCCCAGGCTGAGTATCTGTATCTTGGGAAAAACGTCGAATGGAAATGTGAATGGTTTGTCGATGATTATGCAGGAACCATTGCAAGGGGCAACAACTTTTTTGTTTGGGGCAACCGGCAAAATCAGTCGGTTGATGCGATTTATGACGATTATGCCACTGTGTATCTGTTTTTCCGCTGGCTGTACCTGCAGTCGGGTGGAGATACTTCCCTGTTTCGCCGCATTGCAAATTCAGAAGAATATAATTACTTGGCTGTTACCGAAGAAACGGGAAAGGATTGGGAAACTCTGCTCAGAAGATGGTTTGCCGCCAATTATAATCCCGCAGACTCTGATTATGGGTACAGGGGCGATGACTACCTAAAGGGAATGATCAGGGTAAAAACGATTTCAGGCTCGTCAATTTCATTGTACCCGGGCGAGGGTGTGTACAGTGCTATCAAAAGTAACCCTAATGCAGCCGCAGGAGGGCCGCATATTCGCTACGCAGGGCTTACCAATACTTCGTCTTACATAGACACTTCTCCTCCATACACCGGAAAAGTTTTGCTCACATATAATGCCAATACACGGAGAACAGACGGATACGAAACCGGCTTTCTTACCGGAGTTGCTCCGTCACCGCCTTCAATTGCCCGGCCGGCCGAAGATACGCTAACCAGGCAGTTTACCCGGCCCCGCGCCCTGGATGCCCGGGATGTTATGCGAAATGGCAGGCAGCTGGAGCTGCCCGATGGCGCTGAAAAAAAATACGCGCCAAGGGTTCCAAAATGAAAAAATTTGCCGCCGCTATGCTGCTGCTTGTTGTGCTGTGCGCCCTCCTTAATGCTCTGGGAAGAGGGGAGCAGGACGGAACAAAGCCGCAAAAAGTGGAAATTAGCGGGACGGTTCGGCTCGTGGGGAACAGTCCCATGACTTCGCTGGTTATTACCGGAGAGGGCCGCGAGTGGTTTGTAGACGCGGATGAAAAAGATAAACTAATGCACCTGCAGCAACAAACGGTGACCGTCAGGGCAAAAGAATATTATGTGGATCGGGTTTTTGCCAACGGTATGCCCGCCGGAAGGCACTATTACCTGAAAGACATTACCGTTATCAATCCGAAACGTTAGGCCGGTATATTCCTTCCAGGCCGCTGGTAATTTGTACGCTGTCGTCGTCAAAAATAAAAATCGCTTCTGCCCCGTCAATCGAATCAATCAGGGTGTTTCCCCGTTCATATCCCATCGTAAATACCGCGGTTGAAAGGGCGTCGGCGTCGGTTGAATGTTCGGTTATTATCGTGACGGACAAAAGGCCGTTTTCCACCGGATAGCCGGTTGTCGTGGAAAGCAGGTGATGGTAGTGTTTTCCGTCTGATTCAAAAAACCGCTCGTATACCCCGCTGGTGACAACGCTGGTAGCCACGTTGGAATGATACACCGGCAGAATACCGACGTATTCGTCGCGCTTGCCCCGCGGATCCTGAATCCCGATGCGCCAGGGGAGCATTTCTTTGCCGCTCTTGCCGCGCCAGCCCAGTACGGCGATATTTCCCCCAAAGTCAAAAACGGCGCGCTTTACCCTGCCTTCTCTGGCAATCCTTACCGCTTCGTCCGCGGCGTAACCCTTGGCAATGGCCCCAAGGTCTAGTTCCATACCTTCACGCCGCAGAAAAACTGTTTCTTCTTCCCTGTCGATAACAAGATCGCGCCAATCAACCAGCGCAAGCGCGGCGGCAATCTCTTCATCGCCGGGAATATGCTGCGAATCGGTTCCTATGCCCCACAATTTAACCAGCGGCCCTATGGTGGGATCGAACGAACCGCCGCTCAATTCGGCATAGTGCAGCGCCGTTTCCAGCAGATCGATCAAATCGGCGCGCACCTTGACCGGTTCAACACCGGCTTGCCGGTTAATTGCCACTACGCCCGATGTCAACGAGTCAATTGCGCTCCGGTATACCGCCGCAGTTTTGCTGTCGGGATCAAAGTTTCCCCCGCTGCTGGTCAGTTCCTGAAATTCTCCGGCAAAAGCGGTCATGGTCCGGTCAATTTCCCGTACCCGCGAGAAAATACGGGAATACAGCCGGTTGTTGCCGCTTTCGTACAGATTAACTTTGCAGATTGTTCCCAGTACAAATTCTATTTGCGAGGGCGCGGGTTTTGAACATGCGGCCAACGAGAAGAGCAGTATATACAGAAAAAATTTTGATTTAATATCCATCGGACATTGCGCGGTTCAGGTCGCGCTGGTAGAGTTCCTGGTATACATAGCTGCGGTTACGCAGCCTTTCCTTGACTTCTTTTGAAAATGGCATATACCGCCAGAATGCTCCGCGAACTTCCTTGTCAAGTTTTTGTATGCCTTCCGCTTCTTTGGTCATCCAGATAATGTAATCCTGAATGAAAAATTCCTTTACATCCCCTTTGAGCTTCTGCGCCGCGAACCATTGGTAATAATTCCCCGTAATGCCCTCTTCCATCCAGTAATAGGACGCCTTTTCCTTTGCAACCTGCCAGCGGAGATCGGCAACGGCGCAGAGCATGGCATAATAAAGATTTTTGGGATACATGGGAATAACAATGCGCCCGCGGCTGGTAGCCCTGTTGTGTTTGTCAAAAGGTTCCCAGCATATTCCCGTGTCACCGTAGGTGGGAAGCAGAATGACATAGGGGACAATGCGGTTAAGGCGGTTTTTGTGGTGGCGGCAAAAGGCTTCGGGATCGATGCTTTCAATACGCGCCATCAAGCTGATGACATTCTCGCGGAATCCCACATCGTTCGGGCCGCAGTGAAAATATTCGCCTACCAGAACGGGGAAGTGGTTGCCCTGCCTGCCGACAGTCATTTTTGCCGCCTGCCTTACGGTGACATATTCCGATTCAATCGCGTGAAGATCGAGAACGTCTTCGTGGCCGCCAAGGGCAATCTTGTCCTGCAAGGTTTGTACATCCGCTTCGGCCTGGTAGAATTCCCTGATTAAAACGCCAAGCTCGCGGTCGCTTCTGGCAATGTTTTTAAGGATTTCCTGAATGTCGCTGATTGCCCTCTTCTGGGATTCGCTGTAGCATGCGTTGACACTCTCAATATCGTCCAGAGGGAAATGCTCCGTAATAATATGGAGGCGGTCCTGAAGGGCGCTTTCCAGATCGAGACGTTCCATATCTTTGCCTTTAAGCAGTGTTCGTGTGCCGTCGAGCTTGCCATGTGCTTTTTCCAGAAGTGCCTGCAGCTTCATCTGCGCATTACCGCGGGCGATATTTACTTCGTCGGTGGTGGAGGCGTGTATTACACCGGTTCCTACTCCCTTAAACCATTCGTCAAGGTAGTACACCGGCTGGTTAAGCTCGTTTTCCGTCACCAGTTTCGCGAAGAAATTTTTGGCTTCCGAATCGATAAAATTGGGGTGCAGCAGGTTGAAGCGGAGCGTGAATCTCTTGGCTTCGACCAGTTGTCCCGGCGCTTTTCTGGCTATGTTCCGGATTAACTCCCAGTAGGCACTGATAAGCTGCGGGCGGAAAACGCTGCGATCCTTGGGGTCTTTCGCGTTAAGGTATTTCTGCAGGAGCGTATGTACCCTCTTCGCATTATCCCCCTCGTTTGAAAGGGCGGTCTTGTAATATTCCGGGTTAGTGTAGAACTTATGGGGGATTGGCTCGAATCTCTTGGTAACTTCGGGAAATCCTTCGACGCTGAGGTCTACCTCGTGACTCCCGGCTTCAGCAAAAGGCGAGCTGTCGCTGCCAAAATCATATTCCTTATCCGGCAGCGCTTCCAGTTCATCGACCGATGCCGCATCGGTAAAACTGCCGCCCATATCGTTAAAAAAGTCGTCCCGTGCCATTGCTCAGCAAAATCCCCTTGTCAATACCCCAGTTTATTAAGGGTATTCCAAAATGTCAATGTATAATTTAGTATAAGGCATGACAATAGAGGAACTTTTTGCCGCTGCCCGGAAGATAGTTTTCAAATTTGGATCAAATACCCTTGCCGGGGATGACGGCAGAATAAACACCGGTTTTCTTGAGGAATTTGCCGGCCAGACGGCGGCGTTGATAGCCGGAGGCAAGCACATTATCATTGTTTCGTCGGGGGCGCAGGTTGCGGGGCTTTCTACCTTGGGCAGGTGGGCCCGAAAAAGGGACATCCATTACCGGCAGGCACTTTGCGCAGTGGGACAGGTACGGCTAATGGAAGCCTGGCAAGGGGCATTCGAGCCGCACGGCTGCCATATAGCCCAAATCCTCTTGACCCAGGACGACTTTGGCGATCCTATCAGAACCCTCAATATGAGGAACACCCTGTTTACCCTGGTTGATGAGGGAATTATTCCGGTTATCAACGAAAATGACACGGTATCGGTCGAGGAAATAAAGATCGGCGATAACGACACCCTTGCGGCGCAGTCGGCGATTCTCTGGAGCGCCGACCTTTTGGTACTGTTCAGCGATATTGACGGGCTGTACAGCAAAAGCCCCAAGGAATTCCCCGACGCTGAATTGGTGGCAGAAGTACGGGATATTGATGCCGCCCGCAGAAACGTTAGTATGGGAGCGACAAGCAATTTTGGTACCGGCGGCATTGCGACCAAACTTGATGCGGCGCAGCGGGCACTCTCCTACGGCATCCCCACAATACTTACCCACGGCGGCAGACCCCGCTGCCTGGAAGCCCTTGCCGCCGGCAGGCAAAAGGGAACGGTGTTCCTTGCTTAAGAGGTATTTATGGCAGTTTTGACGATTCCGCCGGCTGGTACAGCCCACGATTTTCTGGCTTTGGGGGCTTTGGTGACCCGGCTTGATCCAGGCATTGTTCCTTTCGCACAGGCGGACGAATACCGGCTCCATGTGGCGGGAGGGGAGTACAACGTCGCCGCGAATTTATCCAGTTGTTTCGGAATGAAAACTGCCGTTGCCAGCGCAATGGTTGATTACCCCATCGGGCGCAGAATTGAGTTTGCCGTGCAGAGGGCAGGGGTAACGCCCTATTACCGGCGTTTTTCACACGACGGAGTGCGGGGGCCGAACATGGCCATCGTGTGGAGTGACCGGGGGCAGGGCGTACGCGCTCCAGTGGTGTTTTACAACCGTTCCAATGAGGCGGCGCAGCAGCTTGCACCGGGTAGTTTTGACTGGGACGCGATTTTCGGAACCGCCGCTTCGCCCCGCATCCGCTGGTTTCATTCCGGCGGCATTTTCTGCTCCCTTTCGCCCGTTACAGCGGAGCTGGTGATCGAGGCGATGCAGGCTGCCAAAAAAGCGGGAGCGGTGGTTTCCTTTGATCTGAATTACCGGGCGAAGCTTTGGGCTGCTGCTGCCGCAGAGCGGGGACTAGGCGCGGATCAGGCCGGCGAGAGCGCCGCCAAAGTCCTGCGCAGAATAGCGGCCCATGTCGATGTGCTGGTCGGTAACGAGGAAGATCTGCAAAAAGGGCTTGGCCTTTCGGGGCAGGATGTCGAGGCAAAAGGCAATCTTGATCCGGCGGCGTTTTTTGGTATGATGGCAAATGTCGTGAAGGATTTCCCCAACATCAAAGCCGTGGCGACCACCCTGCGCGAGGTACATTCCACCAACCGCCATTCCTGGAGCGCCGTGCTGTGGATGGATGGTAAAAGCTACCAGGCCCCCGCCGCCGAATTGGACATATACGATCGTGTTGGCGGCGGCGATGGTTTTGCTTCGGGCCTGTTCTACGGCCTGTTAACCGGCAGAAGCCCCGAAGAATCCCTGCGGCTGGGCTGGGCGCACGGTGCGTTGTTAACCACCACTGGGGGCGATACGTCGATGGTCGGTGTGGATCAGGTGGAAGCATTTGCAGCCGGCGGCTCGGCGAGGATACAGCGATAAGGAGTCAGTAATGACAGAAAAAGAACTGCATAAAATTTTTAGCGCGAATATCAAAAAGTACCGCAAGGCGCTTGGTTTGTCTCAGCTGCTTTTGGCAAAGAAGACCAGCGTTTCCGTCAATTTCATAAACGATCTTGAGTCCAGCAAAAAGTGGGCTTCTCCCGCGACGATGTTAAAACTTGCCCATGTATTCAAAATCGAAGTTTATGAGCTTCTGAAACCGCCCAACCTGATGCCCGATAATTTGGGCAGCATACTGAAAAAGTATGCCGAGGAAGTACATGGAGCCGTTGATGAAGCCCGTTTGACAATATTGAAAACATTATAAATCTGTACAAAAAATAGTTCTTGACACTGTTACGTAAAACCAGTAGTCTGTCTGTGTATATTTCAAAGGAAGTGGGGTGCAAATCCCCCGCTAACCCGTAACTGTAATTGGGAAAAATCCGTCATAGACGGCCACTGTCTGACCACTTGAATCAAGTGGTCAGATGGGAAGGCCGACGGAGGAATCGCCCGTAAGCCAGGAAACTTTGGTGTACGCTGATCCTTGTGGGTCAGTCATTTTTTCACGCTTCCTTCGGAAGCGCGGCTTCGAGGATTGAGCCGTGATAAAAAACACCAACTCACAAATACCGGTAGTTTTTTCTCATTACCAAGGAACAATGCGGCTATAGAATCGTCAGTTCCAGGCTTCCTTTTCTCGGAAAGGAGTTTTTATGTTTTTGTCTAACCTGCTTCGTCCCGGATCGTTTCGCCGCCGTTTTATGCGCGGCGTTTTCGCCCTGTTCTGCCTGTTTACGGCGCTTGTGTATACCGGCTGCGATATGGA
>Ga0082212_10003730_pt1 | contig 21467 bp, 16 predicted proteins | sample TergutNt197P3_FD_71548 | JGI IMG/M metagenome (GOLD analysis project Ga0082212, IMG submission 71548) | Neocapritermes taracua P3 segment gut microbial communities from Petit-Saut dam, French Guiana - Nt197 P3 | ecosystem: Host-associated > Arthropoda: Insects > Digestive system > Gut ... | reverse complement strand
CGGCGAACCCGGCGACGGCGGCGAACCCGGCGACGGCGGCGAACCCGGCGACGGCGGCGAACCCGGCGACGGCGGCGAACCCGGCGACGGCGGCGAACCCGGCGACGGCGGCGAACCCGGCGATAGCGGCGAACCCGGTGATGGCACAGTTGATGTTTGGCCCAAATCATTTTTAGACGTCACCGATACCGGTACAAAAACCTATGGCGGGAACTCATTCATGTGGGTAAAAACAAGAAACAGATATGAACTACCCTCCGGGCAGGATGGAACGGCAATACACACTGAAGCAATAAAAACTGACGTGCTAAATCTACTGTCGCACACAAATACAATGTTCAGGCTCAGCGAAAAGTGCAGCACACTCAGCTTTACAGCTTACAACACTGCTGACTATACCGCTAGAATCCAGATTATTGACTACAAAACGAAGGTGGTGCTTTGGTCTAAGAATCTAGCCGCGGGTTCAAGCCTCTATGTGCCGGGCGTCGATATTTCTGAAACCATTGAAATTGAGTTTGTGGCGGAGCTTATAAATACACCTACGCAAATCGCATATTATTACGACGCGGTCTACCTGTGCGATCCGCTTGTGCATATGGACGGTATCGTTGATCCCGGTGTACCTGATGAACCTGACGAGCCTGACGAACCCGATGAACCCGACGAGCCCGATGAACCCGACGAGCCCGACACACCCATAGACACAAACCCCATTATCACCCACGATTTTGTTGACGAGAACTTTCTAGCAGAGGTAAGAATAATCACGAAAAAGCCGACCGGGGATATATACCTGACGGATGTGTCGCGTATTTACTTCATGGACATATCACGAAAAGGTATAACCGACCTTTCGGGGATCGAGCATTTCCACGGTCTGGGACAGCTTAATTGCGGGTACAATGAACTATCAACGCTAGACCTGTCAAACAACACAAAGCTGAACTATCTTTTTTGCAGCGAAAATCAACTGGTAGAGCTAAACGTATCAAACTGCGCATTGCTAGACAATCTACAATGTAGCGGGAACAACCTAAGTACGCTTGACGTGACCAACAATCCTGCGTTAAAGACATTAGCCTGCGGCAATAATAATTTAACAGAACTTGATATAACGCAAAACCCACTGATGGAATGGCTTACCATCCACAATAACGAGTTGACCACGATAGACTTATCAAACAACCCCGCGCTTATCAACATAGCTTTCAGCAATAACAATTTCACTGAAATAGACTTTTCACATAATCCAGTGCTTGAACACGTTAGCTGTGTATTTAACCATCTGACTGCGTTGGACGTATCCGCTAATCCTGCGTTGAAAACACTTAATTGCACAAGCAACCAGATAGCAGTGTTGGATTTATCAAACAATCCGCTGCTTGAAAGCGTCATGTGTGCGAGAAACGGGCTTTCGGCGCTAGATGTGTCAGTATGTTCCAATCTGTCGCGTCTTGACTGCGAGGAAAACCGACTAGAATCATTGGATGTTACTGCATGTATCAGCCTGACCGCATTAAATGCCTCATACAATAAACTTACTGTACTGGATTTGACTCGGAACATTGAGTTGGATTGGCTTAATTGCGGTGGCAACAAGCTGACAGGTTTGGATTTGGCTAAAAATACAAAGCTAAAAAGCCTTAGTTGCAGCAGCATCGGATTGACTGTAATAGATCTGAGTAAGAATACAGCGCTTGAATGGCTCAACTGTTCCAGCAACCAACTAACTACGCTCGACTTATCGAAGTGCGCCGTGCTGTCGTACATAAATTGTACTCAAAACAAGCTGAGCATGATCGATGTATCAAGCAATCCTGCGCTTCGTAACTTATCTTGTTTTTACAACGATCTGACGGCGTTAGACCTGTCAAGCTGCATTTCATTGACAAACCTTAGTTGCAGTTATAACAGGCTGCCAAATGCCGGTGCTGTTGTATTTGCCCCCGGCATAACATGGAACGATGACATAACATTCGGCACACAAAAATAACAATAATATTACGGCTGCTGCTTTGATGCAATAATCAGAGCAGCAGCCGTGAAGCATGAAAGGAGACATTACTAAAATGAAAAAGATCATAATATCAGCTCTCATCACCACAGCAGCGATAGCCGCGATCGCCGTCAGCGCTCTGGCGGTTGCGAGGGACACGACGATCCAAGCCATATTGTCACCGGGTATAACCATAAAATACAATGGTGAAACCCGGACAATGAAGGATGTTAATGGCGATGTCGTATACCCCATCCTGTATAACGGTACGACATACCTTCCCGTCCGGGCAGTGAGCGAAATGCTGGGCCTGCCCGTTAATTGGGTAAACGAAACGCGGACGGTGGAGCTAGGGAAATCAAACCAGCCAAAGTCACTATTGGACGCAACCGACACCGGGGTGAAAGGCTCTCCCGGCAGCACGGCAAAATGGGAAAAGGTACTAAACAGGGATGAACTGCCATTCAGCCTTGATGATTACGGAAACAGGTCTGCACGTCATAACGAAGCGATAAAGGCCAGTACATACTACACTTGGCAAACAAAAACAGCATTTACGCTCGTCAGGAGCTACAGCGCCCTGAGCTTCACAGCGTATAACTGTACTGAGTATACAGCAGCTATGCAGATACTCGACAACGTGACAAAAGCCGTGCTTTGGTCATATACGCTAGAACCGGGTGAAAACATTTACGTTTCCGATGTCAATATATCGCGAACCGCAGAAATAGAACTGGCGGTCAGCTTGCAAAATGCGCCCGTATCTGCGGGGAATTATTACGATGTGGTATATATCTGCGACCCGCTGGTCCACTAATATAATTGAGCGCAGCATTGCGATCGTGGCCGTGCTGAACGGCTTAAAATACAGATAAGGAGGGCATTGGCCTTGCAGCAGAAAACAAAGGAGCAGCAAAAACGCTTATCGGCAAACGTCCGCAGCGCCAAGGAGCGTGAAAAAGAGAACTACGCTGACGCAAAGAAACCCCAGAATATAGCACCCTCGAAGAAAACGCCGCCTAAGAAAACAGGCGGCGTTTTTGACAGGCTGCTCGGCGGCAAGCCGCCGCAGACGGCGCAGCAGTCCATACCGTACAGGGAGATGTACCGCGACGGTATCTGCCGCGTGAACGACAGGCTGTATACAAAAACGATAGTGTTTTCGGATATCAACTACCATCTCGCCCAGAATGACGACAAGACGCTGATTTTTGAAAACTACTGCGACTTTCTGAATTACTTCGATTCCAGCGTATCGGTGCAGTTGTCGTTCGTGAACCAGTACGGGAACCCGGAGGATTTCCACAAATCCATCGACATCCCCGGCACAGGCGACGGTTACGACAGCATACGCAGCGAGTATGCGGAACTGCTTAAAAACCAGCTTGCCAAAGGTAACAACGGCTTGACAAAGACCAAGTACGTCACGTTCGGGATCGAAGCAGACAATATCAAGGCAGCAAAGCTCCGCATCGAGCGAGTCGAGGCGGACATCCTAAACAACTTCAAGACTCTCGGCGTGTCGGCGCGGTCGCTGACCGGGGCTGAAAGGCTCGAAACCCTACACAACCAGTTCCATCCGGACGGTATGGCCAAGTTCCGTTTCGATTGGAAAGACCGCGTAAAGACTGGCCTCTCCACAAAAGACAATATAGCGCCGACGTCGTTTGACTTCCGCGACGGCAAGACATTCAAAATGGGCGACCACATCGGCGCAGTTTCGCATTTGCAGATACTAGCGCCGGAGCTTACAGACCGGATGCTGGCGGACATGATAGACATCGACGCGCCGGTCACAGTGACGCTCCATATACAAAGCATCGACCAGTCCGAAGCCATCAAGACGATCAAACGCAAGCTCTCCGACCTTGACGCCATGAAGATACAGGAACAAAAAAAGGCGGTTCGGAGCGGCTACGACATGGACATCATCCCGACCGACCTTGCGACTTATGGGAATGAGGCTAAGACGCTGCTTGAGGATTTGCAGAGCCGAAACGAGCGTATGTTCCTCGTGACTATCCTCGTGCTTAATACCGCAAAAAAGAAACAGAAACTCGACAACGACATATTCGCAGCGGCTGGCGTCGCGCAAAAATACAACTGCGCGCTCAAACGGCTGGATTTTCAGCAGGAGCAGGGCTTGATGAGCAGCCTGCCGCTTGGCTTGAACCAGATCGAGATAAAACGCGGGTTAACGACGAGCAGCGTCGCCATCTTCGTCCCCTTCACCACATGCGAGCTGTTCCAAAAAGGCGAGGCGATGTACTACGGCCTGAACGCGCTGTCCAACAACCTAATAATGGCTTCGAGGAAACTGCTTAAAAATCCGAATGGCCTCTATCTTGGGACGCCCGGAAGCGGTAAATCGTTCAGCGCCAAACGCGAGATCGTCAATGTTTTCCTGCTGACCAATGACGACATAATAATCAGTGATCCCGAAGCCGAGTATTTCCCACTGGTAAACAGGCTGGGCGGCCAGGTCATCAAGCTGTCCCCTATTTCCGCTCAATACATAAACCCCATGGATATCAATACCAACTACAGCGACGAGGACGACCCATTGACTCTCAAGAGCGACTTTATACTCAGCCTTTGCGAACTAATCATAGGCGGCAAATCAGGGCTTGAGCCCGTGGAAAAGACCATCATCGACCGGTGTGTGAGGCTTGTCTACCGCGATTACCTTGTCAATCCGACGCCTTCGACGATGCCGATACTTCAAGACCTCTACGACATGCTCCGAAAGCAGAATGAGCCGGAGGCGCAGAGAATAGCGACCGCGCTTGAGATATACGTCACAGGCAGCCTGAACGTGTTCAATCACAGGACGAACGTAGACGTCGAGAACCGGTTGCTGTGCTACGATATAAAAGAACTCGGAAAGGGTTTGAAGAAAATAGCCATGCTGATCCTTCAGGACGCCGTTTGGAACCGCGTCACCGTCAACCGTGCCGCCAAGAAAACGACGTGGTTCTACATCGACGAAATGCACCTGTTGCTGAAAGAGGAACAGACGGCAGCATATACGGTTGAGATATGGAAACGTTTCCGCAAATGGGGCGGCATACCGTCAGGATTGACCCAAAATGTCAAAGACCTGCTCGCATCCCGTGAGATCGAGAACATTTTTGAGAAGTTATGCTGTAAAGGGTAGATGTCCACATCTACTACTATTACACAAGGGCAACCGGGGCATCCGTAGCAGTTTGAGGCGGTATAGCCGGAAGGGAGGCGATACGGGAACGGTTTCGCCTGACAGCGAAGCGGAACGCTCCGAAAGGGGCGTTTTGTTTGCTCATATAATCCAAACTACCAACAACTAAAAATTGAACCAATCACATTCTTTGTATTTTTCGGGTAAATGTGGCGAGCTTCGGTTGTTGATTGCGTCATTTATCACAGACCAGTCAAGCGTTTCAATTAGCGTAGACGGCTCATTTGGAAATATCCATTTGTTCAGATATTTGATGAAGTCATTTTCATTGTATGCTATGCCAAAGTCGGAACGATATTTTGCGGCATGAGGGCTTTCCACCAACCACTTGTCGCAAAAGTCACAACAATATTCCCTTAAATTATCAGCCACAATATCGGGGACCGAATAGATAGAAGGTGCGCTATCTGCGCTTAATAAAACATATTTCACTATTACCCATCCTTCTCGTTGTTGATCTTTTTCCTACGATATTTAGCTCAGGTATCTATTTTTTCATCCGGCATATGCTTGAACCACGACATAAGCTCAACTTCGACTTCATCGTCAAAACCTTTCGGCACAGTTTTTAACAAGCAACAACGAACCGGATAACCATAACGGCTCTTTACATCACCCGAACCAACAAAGACTGCTGATGCGCTGCTTCCGTCGTTCTTCGGCCTATCAAGCAGAAAGTCGGTTGTATAGAAGTTTAATTGATAATCATTCAAGCACTCGTACTGAAGGATTAACAGTTCATGTCCTTTGGGGCATATGCGCTCTATTGATTGCGGCCACGTTGCCTTTGCCCGTTCAATCGACGCTTCATCAAGCCCCTGTTTTTTCCAAGCTGTTATTGTTTCTTCATCCCGCATACGCTCTGCTGTTTCTTTCCATATATCATGACAGACGACACGGACAATATGATATGCGATTTCGTTTCCATCGGAAGGGTCAAGTAAAGAACGAGATATGTCCAGTTCGCCCGTTTTTAACTTGAACCAATGGGACGGCTCAACCAACGATTCGCACGGTTCGCCTTTAATGCTCAAAGATACTGGCATATCTGTTTCCGTATTGATTTTCGGGAATGCTGTGCCTTCATCCATTTGGTATTCCCCTAAAACCAATTCCTCAAAGCTAATATCTTCAATAGCTGAAAAATCAACACCAGATTCTATAAAGTGTTGCAACTTCATATATTTCATATAGTCATATCCGAAAACCCCGACGGATGATTGCGAAAACGGTAGATTCACACTTTGTATAACTATCTCGGAAATATTGCCGAACCCGATACGGGCGCGCGAAGCACGTTTCCAGATTTCATCACGGTTAGTTACGCACTCTATACGCTCAACCTCTTCAATAGAATCAATATACGGAGATTCCGGTATTTGTTGAAAAACCCATAGCTTTACGATGCCGTTCTGCTCCGTTATTGACGCAATAAGGGCTGGCTTGTTCCTGATAATCAGTTTTTTATTAAGGATAATTTCCTGTTCGGGTAACAACATTTCCGGCTTTATTGAAAAAATGCTCATTTTTTAATCCTTTCGCAACCCTTGGATGCCGAGTTTCAAACCAAATATACCCACACTGAGCGGTAGCAGAAATTGCAAAGTCCTTTCAATTTGATTGTCGTTCAAAATATTTTGTGAATCGAACATCCAACATAATAATATACCAGCAATTATACAAAGACCTCCAAAAACAACTTTTTTCAAACCTTAGCCTCCTAATGCAAATAACATATGCCGTACCTACCCACGATTACCAATACAGAAAACGGTACGGAGCGTAAAGTATAGCACATATCGTATTGGCGCTCAATCCCCTTTTGAATAAGGTAAAATCATCAAACGCAATATTATATTCCGCAAACCGGCTGCATGATGATTCAAAAAATGCAAAAAATACTTGCAATACGTTCGATATATGATATAGTGAATACAAACACCGCTCCGGCGGTCATACACGGAACACCGGGTACAGCAAAACTGTCGTGCCGAGCGCCACGACCTTCTGTAATGGAAGCGAGCGCACCTCCGCTTTATAGGGTGGATGGTCAGACACAAGGCATGGCAGCGATAATGATACTCCCTCCGATAAAACCGGAGCCGGATAGCCCAAAGGGGCAGACCGGGGAGGCGTCGTGCGGTTTGGAAGAGAACCGTGGGAGCCTTCGAGCGCAGCGGTCATAGTACCGTTGCAGCCTGTTGTTCCCCCGAAGCGCATTTTTGATGTGCGCTTCATGTCCGGGATGTCGAGGACAAATAGGACAATGGCAAACCACCTTAGCACGATTTTTACTTATTGAACGAGAGTATACGCCAGTTGCGGCGTGTACTTTTTTAAAGCCCCCAGATCATATATCAGTCTGTGATTGTGATCGGGGGGCTTTTTCTCGTTCAGGAAAGGATGTGGTCAATGTATCAATAACCATAACTGAGAAATGGCACTTGAAATCTATGGACTAAAGCATATTTACAAATCAAGAATTATTATTGAAGGGAGCCGGTGGCAAATGAACGCTATAAAGAATTTAACGGGGAAGACGCCGCAGGAGCCGTATCGTTTTACAAGACGCCACGGCTCCACCACATTCCATGTCACTGTACATTCCAGCAAAGCGGGCAAGGAAACAGCAAGCGACAAAATCGCGCGCCTGATCCGCAACGACGTGACAATGGGGAAAGTGGTGAACCTATGAAAAAAGGAGGTAAAAAGCCAGTATCATTATTGAAAAAGCGCCCGGCGTATAGTACAATGGCGGAGCTACGGATGACGCGGCTGCCTGAAAGGAGTACCCTATGAACAGGCAGCCGGAACATGAAAAAATCACCGCGCTATATGGGCGGCTCAGTATCGTGGACGATCTGGAAGGCGAATCAAATTCTATAACGAACCAGAAAGCCATGCTCACCGAATACGCCGAGCAGAACGGTTTTACCAACTTCCGGTATTTTACGGACGACGGGACGACCGGGCTGCGCTTCGAACGCGACGGATGGAAACAGCTCATTGCCGAAGTTGAAGCCGGGAACGTGGCCTGCGTGATTATGAAAGACCTGACGCGCTTTGGCCGCGACCACGTTCAAGTAGGCAACTATATGGAGATGTTCCGCCAGCGCGGGGTCCGCTTTATAGCCGTAGCCCACGGCATCGACAGTATGTACCCCGACACTCTGGAGTTTGCGCCGTTCATCAATATAATGAGCGAGTGGTATTCGAGGGACAACTCCAGAAAATTGAAGAATGCGTTCCGGTCAAAAGGCAAGACCGGGAAACGCACGACGAACAAAGCGGTATACGGTTTTATAAAAGACCCAAACGATAAAACCAAATGGCTTGTGGACGCCGAAGCCGCACCCATAATCCGCAGGATATTCCAGATGACCATCGAGGGGATGGGCCCATACCAGATAGCACGGAAACTGGAATCGGAACAAATAGAAACACCGGGCTACCACATGGCTCGCATAGGCGTCGGCGACCACCAATGGAACGACGAGAGGCACCGCTATGAATGGAACCCGTCCACCGTGACGAAAATAATCGGCAAGCCAGAATACGCTGGGCATACGGTGAACCTGCGCACCGCGAAAGAGCATTTCAAGGATAAGAAAACGACGTGGAAATCCAAAGACGAATGGCTCATATTCGAACACACGCATGAGGCCATAGTTGAACAGGATATATGGGACACAGCGCAGAAATGCCGCACAGTCAAGCGCCGGACCGACACGCTCGGCGAAGCCAATCCGTTGACAGGGCTCCTGCAATGTGCCGACTGCGGGCGGCGGCTGTATAACCACCGCATCCAAGCCTGCGAAACGACTGACAAGCGCAACGGCAAAAAGATAACCAAGAAAGCAAAAGACATCTATACCTGCCCGACGTATTACATCCACCGCCACGACTGCACCATGCACTACATCAGCACGAAATCAGTCAGCGCCCTCATACTGGAAACTATACAGAGGGCTACAGCATACGCCCGTGGCAACGAAGTGGAATTTGTAAAAATCATCCGCGAAGCGTCAAAAGTCAGGCAGGGGGAAACGGCAAAAAGCCACAAACGGCAGATAACAAAAAACGCAAAGCGGATCGCTGAACTGGATACCCTTTTCAAAAAAACCTATGAGGACTACGTTGCCGGTATTCTTAATGAAGCCCGGTTCAAACAGTTGTCAAACAGCTACGAAACCGAGCAAGCCGAGTTGGAGAGCCAGACTTCGATATTAAAAGCGGAGCTTGAGCAGTTCGACGGCGACTGCTTACGCTCCGACAGGTTTCTGGAACTCGCAAAAAGATACACCGAGATAACTGAACTGACAGCGCCGCTGCTTCATGCGTTTGTCGAAAAGGTCATCATCCATGAAGCGGACAAGTCCAGCGGAAAACGGACACAGCAAGTAGACATCCACTTAAACTTCATCGGGCAATTTGAAACGCCGGAGGAATCAGCGCCGGGCACGTCTGAAGATGAAGAAAAACGCGCGATGTGGCGCGAAAACAAACGCAAGCAGCGCTCGAAGAAGGAAGAATCGGCAAAAGAAGAAAAAATAGCATAACCAAACCGCGCATGGGCGGCTCACTATTATATGTGGGCCGCCTTTTAATATGCAAAAAACGAAAAACGAAAGGGGAAAATGCAAATGGCAACGAACAGAACGACAGCGGAGAGGATAGAACACCAAAGGGAAAAGATGGAGCAGGCGGCAAACGAGATGAAGCGGCTCCTGCGGCTGCATAAGTCCGAGGAACGCAAATCGCGCACACACAGGATCTGCGAACGCGGCGGAATGCTCGAAGGTATGCTGCCCGACACGATCATTCTCTCGAAAGAACGGTTCAGGGCGTTTCTCGAAAAGACCGTCGCCAACGACTTCGGGCGGCGTACCCTTGCCGCGCTCAAGGCCGAGCAGGAAAAAGCCAATGCGGAAAGCGGAAGCGATGCCATCATCAGTGCCAGCGGGGTTGATGGCAGCAGTCAAGAGCCGGCAGCACAGGTTATCGAAGAACCCGATAGCGCAATGTCTGCGCCGCAGCCGCAAAGCCACGCCGCATCGCCTTCGCCCAAAAACGGAGCGACGGCGTCCCGTACATCCGTACCCGCCGTGGCAAAACCCGCACTACCGCCGCAAGTCGGCGGCGCGGCTTCAGCCGCGAAACCACCGGAGGCTATACGCAAGGGGGCTTAATGCCCCCTCCCCCTGATTCTAATCAGCGCACTGATATACCACAGCGGCTGCGCCGCCGTGGTATCGTGCGCTCCTGCGGAGAGCGTTTTTGAACCTATCGGTTCAAAAATGGGCGCTTTGCGCCCAAACTAAAGCGGCAAGCCTTTTCGATTACCGAAAACAGCTTGCCGCTTTTCAATTATAGACAAATAACGAATAAAGGAGGCGGAGCCATTGGATTCGACCTTTCATTTCCATTCGCACGTCCAAGTCATCAGCCGTGGCAAAGGCAAATCGGCGGTTGCCGCCGCTGCGTACCGCGCCGGGGAAACCATCAAAAACGAGTACGACGGAACCGTGCATGACTACACGCGCAAAGGCGGCGTGGTGTATACCGAAATACTGCTCCCCGGTCATGCGCCGCGTGAATACGCTGACCGCGCCGTTCTCTGGAACGCGGTAGAGAAAATCGAAAAAGCCGAGAACAGCCAACTGGCGCGTGAACTGGACATTGCCCTGCCCACCGTGTTCACGTTGGAGCAAAACACCTCCCTTGCCCGCGAGTATGTACAAAAGACTTTTGTTGAAAAAGGTATGTGCGCCGACCTCTGTATCCATGACAAGGGCGACGGAAACCCGCATATGCACATCATGCTCACTATGCGCCCGATAAACGAAAACGGCACATGGAGCGGCAAGCAAAAGAAAGAGTACATCCTCGACCGTAACGGCAATAAAATCTACGACCCTAAAAAGCGTCAATACAAATGCCGCTCCATACCGTCTACTGATTGGAACGACAGGGATAACGCCGATAAGTGGCGCAAGGCTTGGGAGGATATGGCGAACGCCGAACTGGAGCGGCTCGGCTTCGATACCCGCATAGACAGGCGGACATACGCCGAACAAGGGATCGAGCTAGTCCCGACCGTCCATATGGGCGTCGCTGCTATGCAGATGGAGAAGCGTGGCATCCGCACAGAGCGCGGCGACCAAAACCGCGAAGTCGCTGTCACCAACAAGCAGATACGGCAGCTTCGGGCGCGGATAAACAAGCTGTCCGGCTGGTTGAAACATGAAACCGTGACTGCCAAACCGCCGACGCTTGCCGATGTGCTTGACGAAGTAATGTCACGGCAGGGGCAGTCATCGCTGACACGGCTGAGAAATGGTGTTGAAATCTTCAACTTCCTTCAAGATAACAAGGTTTACAGCATGGAGGATTTAGAGAAAAAGGTAAATACAATGCGCAACAGATTCGATTCAGTGAACGATGAGTTGAAGAAAGCGGAGCGGCGTATCGGCACACTGAAAGAGCATATCCGTCACAGCGAAAATTTCAAAAACTTCCTCAAGCATAAAAGAAAGTATGACGAACTGTATTCTGTTTACACGGACGCCCGGAAAGCGGCGGGATTCGGAGCAGAGCGGAAGTCGCAGAAAGCGCTCAATGCTGCCAACGAGTATTATGACACGCACCGTTCCGAACTGGCTATGTTCGATAGCGCCGACAAGTATCTGCGCGGTGTGCTGCAAGAGCGATACGACCCGACCAAAATGCCGCCAATAGCCATGTGGCAGAAGGAACTCACCGCCAAGGCTACCGAAAAAGATTCTCTGTACCGGGAGTATTACGCGCTAAAAGACGAAACCACGAAGGTGGAAAAAATACAACGTAGTGTTAAAGAAATCCTGCACAGCGAAACACCGAAACGAACGCGAACGTGGTCAATGGGAATGAAACTCTGAAAGTTAAAACAATACAAATGGCGACAGGTAAATCCCAAATTATTTACTCGTCGCCTTGTTGTTTCTGTATCCACAACAATGTTTCGCCATGGTTAGTTTGCAATACAGTTTTATTATCGAAATCTCTTTTTAACGCAGCAAGACCTTTTTGATAATCGGCTTCTTCAATTAGCCGGAACATAGAATAACCCTTGTTTTCGACCAGCCTGATGAAATTATCGGAAATGGTAATCTCACTGTCCATGTCGGTAGTTACAATCTTGTATTCTTTTAGCTCAACGGTTTTTGCTGCATCGATAATATTAGATATATCTGGATAACGTTTCTTTTCCACTTCAACGGTAGTTGGGAAGTATTTAACCCAGTATCGTGTTTCAAGCTGGCGGTGGGATTCCGTTAGTATACAAATGAGGCCGCCTGGTTTAAGGGTTCGGTAGAGCTCGGAAAACATCATGTTCATATCAGGAACGTGGTGGATAACATCAGTCATGAATATGAAGTCAAAAAAGGCATCCTCGAATGGCACGTTTGCGTGGTCGCCGGGACGTATATCCAGCCCCTTTGCCAGCGCCATCTCCCGCATATTTTCGGACGGCTCTACGCCGTATATATCGGCTGTAGTCAGCTTTTTGATTGCGTTCGCATAGTTCCCTGTACCGCAACCGAAGTCGAGGATTTTTTTCCCATCAAGAGGTATTTCTGCGGCGAACAGGTTGATTATATTGATATTCGCAGTCCGGGTCAGGTCATAATCCTCTGCAAGCAGGCTGTAATCAATTATCATGGATTTTCCAGAAAGTTTTCTTAGCAACTTGTAGTACGGCCCAGCTTCATCTTCACCATCGAAAATGATTTCAGTGAAGCCTCTGTGCTGGTATAGCCGCAATGCGATTTCGTTTACCTTGTCTACGCCAATGCTGATTTCGCTGTATCCCATTTCTATGGTTTTATTGACAATATAGTCAACAAGGATACCGCCAATGCCCTGATTGCGGTGGTTTTCTTTCACTATCAAGCGAGAGAAATATATCCGCCGCCCAGGTATGCTGTAATCGGGGTCGTTCATCTCAAAGACAAGCGATCCTTCCCCTATGTACTCGCCGCCTACAGTGTAGACATAGATAACTCGATTGCCAGAAACAAGCTGGTCGTAGAATGACTTAGCCATCTCAGGTCTTTTCTCCATGTCCCATATGTTCGCGCATTTTTGGTAATCTTCGGGTTTAAGCTGAATGATTTCGTAATTTTTCATGTATATCACTCCAATTCCAATTTAAAGTTAATCCAATGATGAGTTTATGGATGCTCATCTTCGTCGGAATCGGTGTTTATTCCTCAATTTTCGGATTGCTGAACCACTATACTGGACAACAACCTCTTTATCGGTGCTAATTTGCCCCGGTCGAATAGGCCCGCAAATATCAATGTGTATCATGTGCCTACCTCCGAAAAATAAAAAACGGTCAAAATCCTTTTCATGGACTTTGACCGCTGATTTCAATAGCTCTAAAACAATCCGGCTATTTTATGAACACAACAGCAAAAGCCCGTCGCCGCCTGCGGCTACGGAGTCTGCGCTGCATATTCATAATTGGTACATATGCGTTCAACACGACGAACCCTGCTCCCTTCGTAGATATTTATGACAATATAGCACATCACTGAATGATTCGTCAATCACGAGTTTTTACGAATTTACCATATATTCTGCTTTTTTTGCTTCTTGGCTCTGGACTTCTCACTTAACTTTAAACTCCCTCAAACTTAACAGATGGCATGGGAAAGATCAATAGATTTGAAATGGTCTTGACAACGGCGTTCATACGCAAGGCAAGGTATAGAGCAGCTCCCCACTATTCACATGGGCGTAGCGGCTTGCCAAATGGAAAAGAAAGGCATACCTACCGAACGCGGCGATATAAACCGCGCAGTCGCTTTGACGAACAGCCAAATCGGGCAGTTAAGGGCGCGTATTCGGAAAGCAAAAGAATATTGGTACGCACAGCCGATTGAGAACGCGCCGACAATGGTTAGTATTATGAGCAATATCGCAGTCGGCAAGCAAACCCAAAATCAATGGAGCAGTTTGCGGAATCTGAAAGCGAGGGCGAGCGTTCTCATGTTCTTGCAAAATAACCATATCGACAACATGGAACAGCTTGTCAATCGGATAACCGACATCAACGAGGATTTTAAGGAAGTATCGGACGAAATCAAAAAGACCGAACGGCGGCTTGACACGTTGGCTCTGCATTTCCATCACTACGAAAACTACAAAAAGCATAAGGATATGTACGCCAAGTACAAGAAACTCGACCCGAAGAAAACCGAAGCCTTTTATGACAAGCACCATGAAGCGATACAGGAATACGAAGCCGCCAGAACGCACCTGAACGGCGTTATGGGCGATAACAAAACCCTGCCCATCAAGACATGGGAAAAGGAACAAAAGACGCTTACGGGCAAGAAATACGACCTCTGTGAGCGTTATTATAGCTTACAGGACGAAGTGCGGAGCGTGGAGTTATTACGCAAGGGTACGGACGCTATCATGCGTGAAGAAGTGAAAGAAACGCCGACACGGACGCACAATATGGAAATATAAGCCATATAACAAAAGGGCAAGCCTTATCGCTTGCCCTTTGATGTTTTGTTCAGTTTGTCATTTTTCATACCGCTTTTTTAGTTTTTGGTAATAATTCTTAATGCTTTTATCCCCGTCATTATCAAGAAATAAGCAAAATGGCAGACTATCCGTATCTTTATGCTTTATTATACAGGCACAACATTTTCCGTTATTAGGGCAGTTTTTTTTCGGACAGTCGCACTCTTTTACATTCGGACAACCCATTTCAAATCCACCCCTAACAACATTTAGTATTGCCATCATCAGAACAGCCGCAAGTCGGCTCTTTGCCTGTGAACCAACTATAAATAATTGCCGCCGCACAGCCAACGCCCGCATTAACTTCTATCGCCTTTACAGGGCAATTCAAAGCACACGCGCCGCACTCCATACACAAATCTTTGTCGGTTATTTGTGCCTTTTTCCCACTAATATCAAACACTCCATGTGGGCAGACTTCCGTACAGCGTCCGCAACCAACGCATTTATCGGCATTATATTTAAGAGTTGTTACATTTTCTAAATATTTATGCTTCATTATTTTTTCCTCCCGCCAAAAAGATGAACGCCGAGCGTCAACGCCCCGCCTATTGCCGCCGCTCCTACGATAAACGGTAATGCTTTTTTCATTTCCTTATTTACGCCCGATGGTGATGTATAAGTTGACGAGCCTGTAAAATTCATAGCAAAGTACGAAGATAAGGCAGGAAAAAGTAATAAATGCCCCGCCGCTAAAAGAGGGTTTCTTTTTTTTCTCTTTCCCGTTAAACCGATGATACCCGCCGTACAACACAACCCTGCAAGCCAACCTTTCCATGCAAAAGCCTTGCCGGGTATATAAGGGAGTAAAGCGGGAGTGAGAACCGAACCGCTTAATATTGCCCCTGCATAAGCGGCGAAATCTTGTTTATCGAACGGTTTTTTTATGAATTTATTTGATAAAAGCATAACGCCAATAATGGGTAACGATATTTTTAATGCAGGGACTAATTCCATAGGCGTTAATACGATTCTATCCCACATCGTAAATTTTACCGTCCTCATTTCCTTTGTAGCTTCATACCCTGCGTCAATAAAGGCTTTTATATCTTCTGCCCTTACCGTGCCATAAACGACATCATACCCCGAACGCTGTTTTACTTCATGTGCGCTAACGCCCGTCGCGCCAAGCTGCGGAAGCACTAATTTTTTATGGGAAACATATTTTGATAAATCCGATTTTTCAATGCGGTTTATCAATTCGTCTGTTCCGAATGTGCCTTTACCTGCCGCGCACCATACGTTAATACCTTTTGTATCGAGTATGAGAAGCCAACAATCCAAGCCGACAAGGTTTTTCCGTAGTGTGTCAAATGTCAGTTTGTAATTTGCGCTAACCAAAACGGGAGATTCGTTATCGGGCTTGCCAACAGCGTAAAGACCCGGCTCAACGGTATAGTCCATGCGCCCTATACCCCAACGGGCTTTCCATGCTCCAAAAATATCTTTTATATCAAGAGATGTTGAAACGGTTTTTATTTCCGTTTTTCCACAGCAATCGCCAGACGAACAACAACAAGTTTTTTCATTCATGCACAGCACCCCGCTTTCGAGTTTTCACTCACGGAAGTTAATTGCTCTAATAATGACTTTGCATTTTGAACGCCGTCATCGCTTATAGAATAATGCGTCCATTTACCCTCTTTCCGAGCAGAAACAACACCGCTTTCAGCGAGGATTTTCATGTGATGTGAAAGGGTAGATTGCGCGATATTCAACTTTTCCAATAACACACAAGCGCATTTTTCGCCGCTTTGTAGCATTTCGAGTATCATCAGCCTGTTTTCATCGCAAAAAGCCTTGAAAACAAGGGCATTTTCTATGTGTTTATTCAAGATACCACCTCATATTTATTTTTTTCGATATATCACAGTATATTCCTTATATCGAAAATTGTCAATGTGAGATTTGTGTCCAAAGTGTAAATTCTTTCCCCGTTCATTAAAAGTTCCTTGACACAACAACCCAAACGGCCTGTTCCTCGGCACTCCCGGCTCCGGCAAATCGTTCAGCGCCAAACGGGAGATCATCAACGTGTTCCTGCTCACCGCCGACGACATCATCATCAGCGATCCCGAAGCCGAGTATTTCCCGCTCGTGAACCGGCTTGGTGGTCAGGTGGTCAAGCTGTCGCCTGTCAGTACGCAGTACATCAATCCGATGGACATCAACCCCGACTACGCCGACGACGAAGATCCGCTGACACTGAAATCGGACTTCATCCTCTCGCTCTGCGAACTCATCATAGGCGGCAAGACAGGGCTTGAGCCGGTGGAAAAGACCATCATCGACCGCTGCGTAAGGCTGGTGTACCGCGACTACCTCGCCGACCCGTACCCGGATAAGATGCCGATACTGGAGGACTTGTACAACCTTCTCCGCAGGCAATCGGAGCAGGAAGCGCAGAGGATAGCGACTTCGCTCGAAATCTACGTTGTCGGTTCTCTCAACGTGTTCAACCATAGGACGAACGTGGACATCACCAACCGCTTGGTCTGCTACGACATCAAGGAACTCGGCAAGGGCTTGAAGAAGATTGCCATGCTAGTCCTGCAAGACCAGGTATGGGGGCGTGTAACAGCCAACAGAGCCGCGAAGCGCACAACTTGGTTCTATCAGGACGAATTTCACCTCATGCTGAAGGAGGAGCAGACGGCGGCGTACTCGGTTGAGATATGGAAACGCTTCCGCAAATGGGGCGGCATACCAACGGCGTTGACCCAAAATGTCAAGGTGCGACCAGATAGGTCATTGCTAAAAGCGGCTTAGGGAGCCGCGGCGCACGACAGCGCGCCAGTCATACCGCCTTACCGCAAGGGGAAACCCCCAAGGGAACAACGCATGGCGGTAGTGGATAAGTCACCTAAAGGGCATTTGGTGCGACTGAATCCAGATGACAAGAAGATATGAGGATAAGTCTGAGTTTGGCGAACGCAAGGTTCGAGTTCCTGTTTTTTGCAGGCGTGGGTAATTGCCCTTAAATCCACGGCGTACTTCCCATCACAACTCTTTGACTTGGGGTGGGCTGTCAAATTAGGTACGCAACAGGCGTGAGAACACTGTCATAAAGAACCGAAAGCGTATCCGACAATCTTCAATCCCAGTAGCAATGGTAACTGGTGATTGCCTAAACCGGGCTCATCTGTCCGGCATGGCAACGGAGTCCCCGTAGTAGTCCGAGGACGGGAAAGCCGTCCACATGGCGAAGGGGGGCAGTAGGTAAATTCCAAAACGGAAAGATGAAAGGGAGGAGAAACCTCAATGAATCCAACATCCGAAATTTTGGAGCGTATTTCCAAAAGTTCAACCGACCACAAAGACGGCGTATTCACGCGGCTGTATCGTTATCTGCTGCGTGAGGACATCTATTACGCCGCCTACCAGAAGCTCTATGCAAACAAAGGCGCGGCGACAAAAGGAGTAGATGCCGACACCGCTGACGGTTTTGGCGAAAAATATGTGAAAACATTGATTGCCGAACTGAAAAACGGTACTTACCGCGCCAAACCCGTGAGAAGGCAGTATATCGAAAAGGCTAACGGAAAAATGCGCCCGCTTGGGATACCGTCATTCCGCGACAAACTGCTTCAAGAGGCAATCCGTCTGATTCTCGAAGCAATCTATGAGCCGACCTTTAGCGACAATTCCCACGGTTTCCGTCAGGGAAGAAGTTGTCACACCTGTATTAAACAGCTCAAAATTGAGTTTACAGGCGTTGTTTGGTTCATCGAGGGCGACATAAAAGGGTGTTTTGACAATATTGACCATGAGGTATTACTTGAAATCCTGCAAAGGAAAATTAAGGATTCTAAACTGGTCAACCTAATCCGGCAATTCCTGAAAGCCGGTTATGTCGAGGACTGGAAATATAACCGCACATATAGCGGAACGCCGCAGGGCGGTATCCTCTCCCCGATATTGGCGAACATCTATCTGAGCGAACTTGATAAAAAGGTTGCTGAAATCAAAGAGAGTTTTGACAAGCCACGCAGCGCGGAACAGACGGAAGAATATCATTCTATGTCGCTGATTATAAAGCGCATTGAATCGCGTTTGCGTTATGAACGTGACGAGCAACGCCGCAAGGAGCTTGTAGGCGAACTGAAAGCGCGTAGGAATGACTTGCGGAAAATTCCGTGTAAGCCGCAGGATAACAAAAGGCTGGTCTATGTCCGTTATGCGGACGACTGGCTGATTGGCATATGTGGCAATAAAACGGATTGCGAAGCGGTCAAGGCGCAAATCGGCGCGTATCTGGGCGACACGCTCAAACTGGAGCTTAGTGAAGAAAAGACCTTAATAACCCATAGCTCCGAGCATGTTCGTTTTCTTGGGTACGATGTCAGCGTCAGGCGCAGTCAGGAAGTCAAAGGCTTCAAAAACGGCAGAAAAGCGCGGAGCCTGAATCACCGGGTAGAACTGCTTGTTCCCCTAAAGGAAAAAGTGGAAAAATTCTTGTTTGCAAAAGGCGCGGTGGTGCAAACCACCGATGGAAAACTCAAACCCATGCACAGACCGTACCTGCTCAACCTCACTGATAGCGAAATCGTCGAGCATTACAATGCGGAAATACGGGGCATTTGCAATTACTACCGCCTCGCCGTGAACTACCATACGCTTGATTATTTCTGCTACCTGATGGAGTATAGCTGTCTGAAAACACTGGCGAACAAGCACAAATCCTCGACCGCTAAGATGTGGGACAAATACCGCCACGGTAAAACGTGGTCAGTGCCGTACATGACGAAAGCCGGAGAAAAGCGCGTCCGTATCGTAAAGATTGCGGATTGCAAGAACGGTTTTGTTAATGACGCTCTCCCATATCGAAGCAAATTCCCCAAACGGCGAACGATACAAGAGCGCATAAACGCTCATGTTTGCGAACTGTGCGGCGATAACAGCGCGGAGATGTATGAAATTCACCATGTCAGCAAGCTGAAAGAGTTGGGCGATTCCCATTGGGAAACGGTTATGAAACAGAAGCGCAGAAAAACGCTTGTCGTTTGCGGCAAGTGTCACGCGCAAATCCACGGTTGAACAAAGTAAAGTACGTCAATTACCTATGGGGAGCCGGATACTTCGAGAGGAGTATGTCCGGTTCCGGGAGAGGGAACGGGAAACCTGCCTGTAAAGGCAAGGCGCTTGTTCCCTACTCCACGATTTGCTTGCTTCCCGTGAGATTGAGAACATATTTGAAAATTCGGACTTTATTCTCATGCTCAACCAAGCGGGCGGCGACCGGCAGATACTCGCGAAACAACTCGGAATATCGCCGCATCAGCTCTCCTACGTTACGCAAGCTAACGCCGGAGAGGGGCTTTTGTTCTACGGCAACACCATAATCCCGTTTGTTGACCGTTACCCGCAAGATACCGAAACATACCGGATAATGACGACGAAGCCGTCTGAAGCGCAGGCGGTGTGAGCGTATGGGCGAAAAACTGCGGTTCAAAGACAACGAAAGTGAAACGAAACCGTTAAGGGAAGCTCCGGCAATCCTCGATTCAACGGTTGAAAAGAAAACCACGCTGAGGATTGAGCCGTTACCGGACGAAACCGCTGCCGAAACTGACGGCAGCAGTGTTGCGGGCGATGACGTTCTCGTTGAAAAATCCGATTCGACTATTGAAACGGAATCCTCTATCGATGGCTGCGAAGTGAAAGACCTTTCAAAGACAGATAAACCGCCGAACCCCGATAAGCCGTCCGCGCTGCGTATTGAACAAAAGAACGACGAAAAACTCAAATTTTCGAAAGACGAGAAGAAAACGGCCAATCTCGAAAAGAAACGCGATAAATACGCAAAAAAGAAAGACAAGGCGAAAAGCCGCCAACCGACCGAAAGGCGTAAGGTCAAGGAGCGTTTCTACGACGAGAGCAAGAACAAGGCCGTATCAAAAATCCGGTTCGATGAACAGCCTCTGCCTATCGGGGTAGCGAAATGGAACAAGCCCGTAAAGAAGCCGTTACCTGCGAAGACCGCCTCTATTGCTGCATCTGCGGCTGTCACCAAGATTCATACGAAGATTTACGCGGCCGAACGGGATAACGTCGGCGTCCAAACCGGACACCGCGCGGAACTTGTCGGCGAGAGCGTTTATCACGGCGGCAAGAAAGCCGCGAAATCAGCATATAGGTACGTTAAAAACCGGCCTTACCGCAGAGCCGCCAAGTTCGAAGCGAAAGAACTAAAAGCAAACCGGAAGCTCGAATACGAAAGGGTGGTTAATGAAAACCCGGAGCTGCAACGAAAATCCAAGCAAAAACGCCTCCAGAAGAAGCAGATAAAACGAAAGTACGCCGCTGAAATCAGGAACGCAAAAAAATCGGGCGAAACGGTTAAAAAGACGGGAAATATAATCTCGAACACCGCCCAGACAGTAACGAACATAATCCGAAAGAAACCCACGACAACTGTGTTCGCGGGTTTTTTACTTCTGCTCGTGTTCGTTATCATGTCTACGCTCACGATGTGCATGGCCGCTTTCACCAACACATCTGCGATTCTTTCGGCTGCGTCCTATTCGGCTGACGAAAGGAGCATAACGGGCGCGGAACTGGCCTATACGGAATGGGAAGCTGATTTGCTGTACGAAATCGAAAACGCCGAAACGCTTCACTATGGTTACGACGAATACCGTTATCAAATAGACAGTGTCGGCCATGACC
>Ga0082212_10003729_pt1 | contig 21467 bp, 18 predicted proteins | sample TergutNt197P3_FD_71548 | JGI IMG/M metagenome (GOLD analysis project Ga0082212, IMG submission 71548) | Neocapritermes taracua P3 segment gut microbial communities from Petit-Saut dam, French Guiana - Nt197 P3 | ecosystem: Host-associated > Arthropoda: Insects > Digestive system > Gut ... | reverse complement strand
CGTCCCGATCCGCCATCGTCTATGATGGCTGTGCCAAGCTTGATATCGTGGGGCTGTGTCATAGCTCATTAATTTATATCATGTTGTAGCCGCAAATCGCCAGTAAAGCCCCGGGGGGCATTACAACCGTCTCCTAAAGCACGAAGTGCTTCGGGAGACGGCTGGGACTGATGGTACCAAATCCTTCTAAAATTTGTTACAGAGCCTGATCCGGAACAAAGTGAATTGGAAATTAGTGTTGCGGCGGTTTTGCGCTAGTTGATTATTGCGGGTCTAAAATAGGATCAGCCTGCTTTACAAGAAAATCTCTCTTCTCTGTTTCCATTGTTTCTCCAGTCTCTAGCTTGAGCGCCACAGACGTCATTTGAACAGACCCATCTGGCTTAGGGTGCCAAAGATCCTTCATTCCCTTCTCTCTGTCAATTGCGGCACCTTCTGGAGGTATAATTTTTTCGACTTTGCCGCTCTCAGGATGTAGCCGATACCAGACTATTGCTGAATTCTGGTTAACGACTTGCGTCCTGCGATTCATGTACAGTTTCGCCCATTCTCCTTGGGTCATTGTTGCATCGGGCCGGTTAAGGTTATGCACTTCTGCCAACTCTCGCATTTCGGCTACATAATCGTCCTGAGTGGTGAAAAGCCCTTCTTCCAGGGCGGAAACCAATATTGTGCCGTCTTTTTCGGGGTGGGCGCACAAAATCGCATCAGTCCACCCGCCTGCGGCAACCATCTCCGGCTCCACTCTGCTAAAGATATTTCCGGTCTTTTTAAGGGTGGCTGTTTCCATTGAGAAAGTCCAGTACAGGCCAGTCTTGTAATTGAGAAGCGTGGCTAAATTGCCTGTTGCGATGATATGACTTCTAAAGGCCATGTCGAAACAAGTCTGTTTCGACATGTACTGGCGCAAATCGTCCTGACCATGGTCTATGGACGAATGGACTCGTACTACTTTTTTATCTATATCGACAGCCATCCTGACAAATGGAGTAATCTGCGAACCCGTATTGCCAGCAAGATCCTCTTTTTCGGATATCACAATGAAGCGGTCGTTGTCGCAGGGTATGGCCTGCAACCGCAATGTTGGATGGACATGTTTGTATTCGCCCAAATAATGCCACTCATCGTCTTGCCATTTGGCAAAAATAAGGCGCCTGAACGACGTGCCTTCAGCATCTTTTTCAAAGGGATCTGAACCATAAGCAAGAGAATACAGGGCATCATTAAACCAGACAGAATTAAGGATGCCCCTCCTGTGTTCCCTGGCGATAGGGAAGTCGTCTATATAGGATACGGAAGATATTTCCTCTCTTACAATGCAGTCCCTGTCAACAAGGTATATCGCGGATTTGTTCATTGCGTCTTCGACGCTGAAGAAATCGCCAACCCATTGGCCAGGAAAACGGCCAATCTGGGCAAATGCTGAAAGGCAACTAGCCAGCAGGACAATCCTTGTTGCCGTTGTGATATACAAAAACCACATGCATTACTCCTGAGAATTGGGAATGTCACCAAACTATTGTTTGATTCTTAATGCAAAGGGAACCGCCACAGTCGCCTCCAGCCATGTAATCAGCCTCTGTCTGATCGTAAATTTGTTGGTTTCTGAAAAAACATGTAACAACTGGTGGCAACTCTGGGTAGGCACCGTAGTCGGAACGTGTCAACAATTTTGAGACATGGTTGTTGAAAGAATTAGTGTAGATTTCTCGGTCATGGAATTCAAGCCCCTTTTTGTAAGGGGTCGGTTGCATCAGGGCATCGGCCAATACGTCGGGTCGCCCCTCGCCGAGCTTCGTCTGTCTCAGCAACTCAATCCGGTTCAGGTCGACCACTCGGCCCCCGCCTCCTGGCAACTGGGCGACCATAACCCTCCGTCCCGATCCGCCATCGTCTATGATGGCTGTGCCAAGCTTGATATCGTGGGGCTGTGTCATAGCTCATTAATTTATATCATGTTGTAGCCGCAAATCGCCAGCAAAGCCCCGGGGGGCATTACAACCGTCTCCTAAAGCACGAAGTGCTTCGGGAGACGGCTGGGACTGATGGTACCAAATCCTTTTGCTGATTGGACTAATCATTGGTACGCAACTGCGCTATGCCTCAGTCTAATACCGAAAATGACTACTTTGGATTGGTAAGATCTAACGCTCGGGCCCAACGACTCTGTTTATTTCTAGTTGCAAGTCCTCTAGCACATTTCTGTCCCAGCCCTCCCTATAGACATCAATGTCACCATAGCGGGCCTCGGCCTTTATCAGCAGACGGTCTCTCTCTTGCGATGCTCTGAGCTGGATCCTCACGCGGTATTGAATTGTGTTGGATTCAAATGTCCTGCTGACCTTCCATTGAGTCCTGAAAACAATGCTCTCTCTGTCGATCATTTCTACGTCGTACTTCATTGATATAATGTCGGCAGCCTTGATTAATGCATCTCTCGCCGTCATGCCCTGTCTTATAGGCATGGTAGTCCAGTCAGTTTCAGCAGACCTGACAAAGGAAGTCGGCGAATTTTTATCCAATTTGGCTTCTTTGGTCTCTGTCAATTTATCGAATACTTGTGCGGTTTGTTTGCATCCGACCAGAGCTGGAAGTACCGCTAAACTTATACAGCACATCACCCTGATGGCCGCATTGCTGGATAGGTTGGTATTGCTGTTCATTGTGTTACTCCTAAAAATGAATTGGGTTGATGTATTCATTATGGTTCTTACAAAACGTGCACAGAGTTGATTAACATTGCCTTTTGCGGGGCGGAAGACATAGGCCTGCATTTCATGTTGAAGACAAATTAATATGGCCAAGCGACGGTATTACCGCCGAGGCCGGGTAGCCTGCCTGGAGTATACGTCCATGGGGGCATGATCAGCTCTGTGGGGAAGCCCGCTGCAGTCTGAAGTTGGGACGCCGTTCTGGATGCTCCGTTTATGCCCGTAGCAGTGGCACCTGAAGTTACAGTAAAGTCTCCAGTCATTCCCGAATAGGCGACGTTGCCGGAGGCGTAAGAAGAGCTGTAGTATCCACCAATTACGCGTCCAATATTGGACGTGCCGCTGACACTGGGGTTCAGCGCGGCGCAGTTTCTAATCATGCAATTATAATTTTCGTATCCTACAATGCCTCCAACATACCTTGTCCCACTGACGGTAGCTGTCGTCCAGCAACTTTCCACTGTACCTCGTTCGATATAGCCAGCTACGCCGCCAACATTTCCCACGCCGTTGACATAGTTCACGCCGCGCACATCGCCAGTGACGTAGCAGTTCCTCACATCGGCACTGGCACCAGTTATATATCCTGCTACCCCGCCGACATAGTTGTACGCGCTTGTGATGTCTGCGCCCACGATACCCAGTTTTTCTACGGTGCCGCCGTTGATGTAGCCAAAGAGGCCAGAGTAAGTTTCCAGGCGATTCATGTACAGCCCTGTGACGACATGGCCATCGCCGTCGAGGTTGGCGCGGAAGGGGTTGGCGCTCGTACCGATGGGTATCCAGCCACGGCCATCGTTATAACCTGAACCATAGGCGCTTAGATCTAGGTCTGTGGTGAGCTTGTAGTATTTGTCGCTGTAATCATAGTGGCTCAGTTCTACTAGGCGTTTTAGTTCGAGGAGGTCTGCGACGGAGCTAATCAGGTAAGGATTTGTTTCTGTGCCGCCGCCAGAAAAGGCCTCCTTAAGCAAGTGAGCAGGCATGGCTACCGTCTGGCCCCGGAGGCCCGGCAGTCGGCCAGAAGTGTATGTCCATGGAAGCATGTTCAGTTCGGCAGGGAAGCCAGCTACGGTTTGCAGTTGAACGGCTGTCCTGGACTGGCCGTTTAGGCCGGCGGCAGAGTTGCCAGACGTTACAGAAAAGCCTCCCGTCATGCCCACATAGGCTACGTTTCCTGAGGCATAAGAAGAATTGTAGTATCCACCAATTATGCGTCCAATATTGGACGTGCCGCTGACACTGGGGTTCAGTGCGGCGCAGTTTCTAACCATGCAATTATAATTTTCGTATCCTACAATGCCCCCAACATACCTTGTCCCACTGACGGTAGCTGTCGTCCAGCAACTCTCGAGAGTGCCTCCAGTGGTCAGAGCGCCGTGATCGAGATGACCAACTATGCCGCCGACATATTCCAAACCACCAACCGTGCCAGTGACATAGCAATTTTTCACGGCACTATTGTTGCCAGTCAAATATCCCGCCACGGCACCGACATTGCTGTAAGCACTTGTGATACTTGCTTCTACGATACCGAGTTTTTCTACGGTGCCGCCATTGATGTAGCCAAAGAGGCCGGAATAAGTTGACAGGCGGTTAATGTACAGCCCAGCAATGACGTGACCGTCGCCGTCGAAAAATCCTCTGAAGGGGTTGGCGTTGCTACTCCCGATTGGCACCCACCCCTGGCCTGAGTTAAAGCCGGAGCCGTAAGCGCTTAGGTTGATGTCAGCCGTGAGTTTGTAGTACTTGTTGTTGAAATTGGTATCATTGGCGTTCACCTTGTCGGCAACAAACTTGAGCTGTTCGGCACTGTTGATTTGGTAGGGTCTTGCTTCCGTGCCTTCTCCAATCAATACTGGCTCTGCAATGACTGTTATGCTTGCCTCGCCGTAAGCAGAATTTTTTTCCTGGCTGGTGGCTCTGACCCTGTACTGCCCTGGAAGCCCAGGAGCCGTGTAGAAACCGGCAACGGTGATAGTGCCGCCGCTAGGGGTAACGACGCTCCAATCGACCGCATTAGAACCAGAGCCGCCCTCGACGGTGGCTGTAAATTGCTGTGTTCCGTTGAGGTATAGTATCGGCGTGCCTGGCGATACTGCCACTGTGATTGGGTTGTTAACTGTCACATCGCAACTGGCAGTGAACCCGCCGCTTTGGGTGGTCGCGGTAATCCTCGCACTGCCTTGGGATACAGCCGACACTTGGCCGTTGCTTACCGTGGCCACGCCCGTGTTGTTGCTCACCCATGTCACTGCCTGGCTTGCGCCGCTTGGCGCAACTGTTGCCGTAAGAGTTTCTCTGTCGCCAACTCCGAGGGTCAAGCTTGTTTTGTTGAGCACAATTCCTGTTGGCGAGGGAGGGGCAGAATTGCCGCCGTCGCCTTTGTTATCGTCACCTCCGCCGCTACAAGAAGCCGCAAAGGCAAGCATCAGCGCGGCAAAGGCTATCGCGAGATATCCTGTGATTTTTTTCATTGTTTCGATCCTTGAAGAAAAATAATGAGACAAGATTGTTTCCCCGCTTGTGGCAGGGGAATGATTTGAGTATGATATTTAACACTATACAGTCAAGTATTTTTTCATATATGATGAAATAAATGAGCCTATGCGAAATTAAGGTATGGATGTCTGGCCCCAGAGAGAACTCTTTCGGAAAACGCTTGAGGAATTCCAAGGCAGGACTGGCAAGACCCATGCTGAGATTGCGTCAATCCTAGGGCTTGCTAAGTCCAGCTTCAGGGGCATCCTATACAGTAAAAACGTCAGGCCGTCCCTGTCCGTCCTGGAAAAGGCATCGGCCCTCTTCGATACGTCTATCAAAAAATTCATTACTGACCCAAGAGCCGCGCCCTTCGACGGCTTAGACGTAATTCCGGTGCCAAGGTTCGATCTTCGGCTGGACAGGGCGCAGGGCGACGCCTCAGGTAGAACTGTTGCCAATTTGGATGGGATTGTTTATGTGGATATGGCGCGAATCCGAAAAATGGGGGTCAATCCGATGGGGCTGTGCTACTTCGACATCGAGGACGACAGCATGGAGCCCAACTTCTATTGCAACGACAGACTTCTTGTTGATTTAACCGCACTTAGCACAGGCTTTAAGGCGGGCGTTTGGATGGTGCAGGCCGGTAGCGCGGTGATGGTCAAGCGGGTACAGTTAGTTGGGGCCGATCAATACCAGGCATCCAGTGACAACACTGTATATTCGTCGTTTTTTCTCGGCGAGCGTTGCCAGTTGCTTGGCAGGATCATCTCGCTGGAGAGGGTCAGGTATTTTTAGCGGTCGTGGGGGAGTGCTGAAGCTAAGCTACTTTCAATAAACCTGGGAATGGGAACGTAAAACGGGCTTGGGGGAAAGGTCAGTAGCTTATGCCGTTTTCCAGTTTCTAATTTCGCAAATGCTAAATGCTGATCCGCATGGCACAATGGCTCTCGTCTCGTACCTCGTAACTTGTAACTAGGAACTGTTATTACCCGCTAGAATTAACACATGTCCATCCTTGACCGCTCAGTGCCACAGACGAGGGGCCCCTCATTAGATTCACTGACGATTTTTCTCATCGTTGTCGCTACTTTGCTGACGGCAATGCATGTTGGACAGCGAGCATTGGCACCTACCGAACCGACGACGCAAGCGGGGCCGGAGGCCAGGCTTGTCGAGCTGAGGTGGGCGGCCAGCAAGCAATTTGGCATGAAATACGAGCCTGTAAACGATATCCCAATAAACAAGTGGAATGCCGCAGTAGAGGCGGTGATGTTACATGAAAATGGTCGCCCCGGCGATGCAATGGCTTTGTTGCCACACACACCCGAAGGGGACTTTCGGACCTGCTGGGAGGCGGCCTATGGTTCAGGGCCATTGCCATCGGAAGAGCAAGTTCTGTCGGTCAGGGACGGAATGACCGGAGGACTTGCCAGCAGTTATTTGGAAGCATCTTTGGCCGCATTGAGCGATGAGGCCAAAGCATCCAGGATGCGCTCTGATGCGCAGTCCGTGTACAAAAATAGGGCTATGGCACTCATTGTTCTTACAATTGCCCTTATTGTGGGCGCCTGTGCAGGCATATGTATTGGCATTTGGATACTTTTCAGGCCGCAACCGATTCCGCCCCCGCCTCATTTTGAGATGTCCGCCACTCTTGCGGTACGGGTATGCCTTGGCTGGTATGTGCTATTTTTAATCTCCGGTACCATCATTGGATTAGTCAATGGCGTTTTTCCGATGGGGTTATGGGCGCTACCGGCGGCATATTCATTTCACGCCGTCTCTGGCATAGCCTTTATATGTATCGCAGAGAAAATATCACCTGTCGAGTTGTGGAATAGGCTGAGCCAAAAAACCATGTCGTGGATTCCAAGCGGGGTTCAGTTTCTGGCCCTCGCCATGGGCACGGTGTTGCTGTTGGCCATCATTTTGTCGCTCTTTATGCCCAGCGTTGAGTCAGCCCAAAGGGAGTTGATGGATTTGATACGCACAACCAGGGGAATTGTGCCCTTTGTATTGATCTTCGGTACTGTGGCAATTCTTGGGCCGTCATTTGAAGAAATCTTTTTTAGGGGATTTTTATTGTCAGTTATGCGGCGGCGTTGCTTCGCGCTTTGGTCGCTCATTTTTTCCAGCCTGCTCTTTGGGGTGATCCACTTCCAGCTATATAATCTTCCGGTTTTGGCCTGTTTGGGCGCTGCTCTGGGCATATCATTTTTGATGACCAAGGACATCAGGGTGGCCATTTTTGTCCATGGGTGCTGGAACGGCGGCCTCTTTTTGATTCAGAAGCTGTTGCTGGCCTAGTCTTCTCCGACCCTTAGTATGGCCAAAAAGGCGTCCTGCGGGATGTCCACCGAGCCTATGGACTTCATGCGCCTTTTACCTTCTTTTTGTTTGCTGAGCAATTTTTTCTTTCTCGTGATGTCGCCGCCATAGCACTTAGCCAGCACGTCTTTCCTGCGGGCCTTTACATTAGTCCTGGCGATGATTTTGCCCCCAAGGGCCGCCTGGATAGCAACGTCAAACAACTGTTGGGGGATGACCTCTTTCATCTTGACCGTCAACTGGTGGCCCATAAACTGGCTCTTGGAGCGATGCACCAAAACTGAAAGGGCATCTATGGGCTCACCGTTTACCAGGATATCCATCTTTACCAAGTCTGATTCTCGATAGTCCTTCATGTGATAGTCAAAGCTGGCATATCCCTTTGAAAGGCTCTTGAGTCGATCATAGAAGTCCAGCACCACTTCGTTTAGGGGCAGATCGTATACCAGCATTACTCTGTCCTTGCCCACATATTCCAGCCGTTGCTGAATGCCTCGTCTCTCTTCGCACAGCTTGAGCAGAGGCCCGACAAAGTCTGGCCTGGTAAGGATCGTCGCCTCGATGACAGGCTCCTCGATACTCTTTATTTTTTGGACGATGGGCATCTTTGCTGGATTGTCAACGTTGATGGCCTCCCCCGAAGTCAGGCCCACGTGATAGCGCACCGATGGGGCTGTGGTGATGAGGTCGAGGTCGAACTCCCTCTCCAGGCGCTCCTGCACCACGTCCATGTGGAGCAGGCCCAAAAAGCCGCACCTGAACCCAAAGCCGAGGGCTTGGCTGGTGTCAGGCTCATACTTGAAAGAGCTGTCATTGAGGCGCAGTTTTTCCATGGCGTCCCGCAGGTCTTCAAAGTCGTCGCTGGATGTCGGAAAAATTCCTGCAAAAACCACGGGTTGCAATTCTTTGAAGCCCTTTAGCGGTTCGGTGGCTGGCTTTGTATTGGTTGTCAGAGTATGAGTGACGGTGTCACCCACGCTGACATCCGACAGTTGCTTGATGGAGGCTATCAAATAGCCGACTTCGCCAACGGAAAGCTCATCCGCCTTGGCCATCTTTGGGTTAAATACCCCTATTTCGTCGACCCTATATGTCGATCCGGTGTGCATGAATCGAATTGTCTGGCCAGGCTTTAGAGTCCCATTGATTACCCGCAACAGACATACTACTCCTCGATAGCTGTCATAATAGCTATCGAAGACCAGGGCCTGTAGCGGCATATCGCTGTCACCAATCGGAGGCGGAATGTGCTTTATGATATTTTCAAGCACCGCTTCGCAGTTTTCGCCTGTCTTCGCGCTGATGCTGACTGAATGGGCGGTGTCTACAAGGCCGATGACTTGATCGATTTCTTCCAAGACCCTCTCCGGCTCTGATGAAGGCAGGTCAGTCTTGTTAAGCACCGGAAATACTTCCAATTCGTTTTCCAGCGCGAGGTAAGTATTGGCAAGGGTTTGAGCTTCAACGCCCTGAGTAGAGTCTACTACCAGGATTGCCCCCTCGCATGCAGCCAGACTCCTACTTACTTCATAGGTAAAGTCAACGTGCCCTGGAGTATCAATTAGGTTGAGAGTATAGGTCTTGCCGTCCTGGGCGGTGTATTTGAGCGTAACTGCATGGGCCTTGATAGTAATGCCACGCTCCCGCTCCAACTCCATGTCATCAAGTATCTGTTCCTGCATGTCACGCTTGGCAACCGTCTGGGTTAGTTCCAGTAGCCGGTCGGCCAGAGTAGATTTCCCATGGTCAATGTGGGCAATTATAGAAAAATTTCTGATTAAAGATGGGTCTGTCACGCTTAGTACCTAAAACCTTTACAAGTTCAAACCTACTATTCTATAGCCGATTTAGCTTAGGTGCTACTATTGGAATTCAGAACTCAGAGTACTGAGTTCATAGCTTGGGACGAGACAGACCATGCGCGCCTGCCTGTTGATGCCACTTCTTTTCAGTTTTTTTGCAGAGCCTGCGGACATTTGTTGCCTTGGCGTACAGCATGGTTATGCAGACTGGTCGCCCGCTGTCGCGCAAGATGGCCGCCAGCATCAAGAAACGCGAGGCGTAGATTTTTTCAGAGATTTGGCTAAGTGCCTCTCGGAGGACAAGCATCTGAGAGAACTGGTGGATAAGGCGCATCCCCTGCCCAGCAATTACGCACCGCAGGATTTAATCACACTCAGGGCAGGCGCATATCGATTGAACGTTCAGGGCATCAAGTTACGAAGGGCTGCCGCAGAATCCCTGGCAGAAATGTCATCAGCGGCGAGGGCCGATGGAGTTGTCCTGACTGTTTCATCAGCATATCGTTCCTACAGCTATCAGCAGCAGGTCAATAGCCGGATTGTGCGGGAGAGGGGCCAGCGAGCAGCCGACCGGGTTTCTGCTCGGCCGGGCCACAGTCAGCATCAAACTGGTTTGGCTGTTGATTTTGCCCCATTGGACAATTCTTTTTCCAAATCTGCCGCTGGGCGATGGATGACGGCCAACGCCCAACGTTTTGGCTGGACTCTCTCATATCCAGAGGGTTTAGAAGGCATGACAGGCTATCAATGGGAGAGTTGGCATTACCGATATGTGGGCAAGAACCTGGCGTCCTTTATCGAAAAGTATTTTAATGGGGTGCAGCAAGAGGCCCTTGCCTATATCCATGATTTTGAGCACGGGGCATCCTCTCCTCCTTCTTCTTCTCCTCCTCCTCCTTCCTCCCTGGCTCCGCCGTTAAGCATGCATCTAAAGCGTGACTAGGTACTAGTACAGTGGAATGGATTAACGATGCCATCGTATTGAAGCCCATCCCTTTTCAGGAGGGCGGGCTAGTGGTATCTTTTCTCAGCGAGCATGGCGAGAGGATTTCTGGCCTGGCAAGGGGAGCCAAAAAGCCCTCGGCCAAGTGGGTGTCGGCCTTTGAGCCTCTTAGTTTTGTCAGAGTCCGCTTCTTTGGAAGGGAGAATTCGGACATCAGGCGGGTGACGCGTTGTGACCTGCAACATTCACCCCTGACGCTGGGCCATCTCGAGTCAAGTCTGGTCATCGCATGCATGGCTGATTTGGTCGACAGGATTGCAAAAGAGGGTATTGAAGACCCTCGCCTATTCCGTCTGATGTGCGCCTGTTCAGGCTTCATCAGGCAGTACCCCGACAGCGCTCTCTCAATCCTTGCCTATTGCGAGCATTGGCTACTCCACTGCATCGGCGTGTTGCCGCAATCAAGGGCATGCGGTAGCTGCGGACGTAGCGATACGCCATTTGTAATGATGGGGGAAAGGGGCTGGCACTGCGCCGCCTGTACTTCTGTCAATCAGTCCGAGGCCCTTCCGGAGGGGGCAAAGGAATACCTGCACCAGCTTAGAATTGCAAAAATAGAAGAAGCGCCAGACCCGAATAGTAACGATGCGGCTAAAGCTGTGGCCCAGATCCTCAGAGCTCGCCTGCTGAATGAGGTGGGGCGCCTAAAGAGCTATGACGTATTGTATAAGATGCTGGTCAGTCCATAGTTGCAATTGCATCGCCCATTGAAGCCGAAATCCATCGCTGTAGTTACTCACCGCTCTTAGCATCCCACCACTTCGGCGTACCAGCCTCTGGCGCGGTCAGGCGTTATCTCCCCATGGAGCAGAGCCCTACCGTCTTTGAAAATGGTTATTTCCAGGTTGCCGTCGGTGCCCGCTATTGCAAGCGAGCTATGCTTCCATGGAGCCCCAGTCCTGGCTTCCAGTCTTGGTTTTAATTGCTCCAAGTCTAGGTCGCCTGGAGGATTTACCCGTATCTGCACTCCGTCCAGTCCGCAAAGGAGAGAGGCCCTTACAGACCATCTTTCATCCAAAAACTCGGTGATTGTTTCTGTGCAGAACTTGCACCGGTTGGTAGGAGGAAAAATGAATTGGCGCTCGTTTTTCCACAGGTCAAAGCGGGCTATGTCCCTGGCCGTCTCTCTTCCAGAGAGGATTTTTAAGGCCTCCATGGCGGCCCAGCTGGCCGCTACTCCTACCGCCGGGCCCAACACTCCCGCACTGTCACATGTATCGACATCTCCAGCCTCGGGCGGCTCTTCCATCAGACAGCGTAGGCATGAAGTCTCTGGTTGCAGGATTGGCCAAACCATCGCTTCACTGCCAATGGCCCCGCAATAGACCCATGGTATTTGTTTCAATATTGCAACGTCGTTTATTAGGTATCGAGCCTCAAAATTGTCAGTCCCGTCCATTATCAGACCATAGCCAGAAAGGACACCCAAGGCATTGCCGCTAGTAAGGTCGGTAACTATCGGCTCTATATCAATTTCTGAATTGGCGGCCCGCAAAATTTCGGCAGAGGCGATGGCTTTTGGTTTTCCTATGTCCGTTTCGCCGTAGAGAATCTGCCTCTGGAGATTGGACAATTCCACCAAGTCGCGGTCGATCAGGGTCAAGTGGCCCACGCCAGCGCGAGCCAGCCAGGAGGCGATGGTACAACCCGTGGCTCCAAGCCCCACTATAGCGACGCTGGCCTTACGGAGGGCCGCATCGCAATCCGAACCAAGAAAGATGGCTTGTTTGGAGTATCTGTTCATGGTTTTCAGCGACTGATAAAACTGAAAACTGCAACTTGCTACTACTTGCCCTGTTTGTCCTGCTGGGCGAGCCATTCTTGATGAAGGCGCTCGCCGTTAGAGATGGCGAACTTGTATATGTATTCAAATCGATCCGCGCCCTTGGTGAGGCCGATGATGACTTCGTACACACCCTCAGACTGGGCCTCGAATGGGCTGGCTATGACGTTGAATGTGCCCTCTTTTGCGCCGTCAGGAATCTGCACGTCGCTGTCGCGTATGATATCCCGCCTCTCGCCTGCCGGCGAAACGATGGAAAAGTTAAATTTAAACTGGCCATCCATGCGGCTAAACCGAGTATAGAAGCAAACCTTGGGAAGGACGTAGGGGACTTGGGGGACGACTATGTGGTGGTCGTATATCCCCATGAGACTAGTCTTGCCGCCTGCTTCTTGGCGGATGTCATCGCAGAGCAGAGTAAATTCGTGCTTGGGCGCTTTGATCTGGACTTCTTGCATATTTTCTCCAATTGACATTTCAACAAAGTTGAATGGACAGTCTAACACAAAAAAAAGGAATTTCCAGCTATAGTTTTATTGGGGACTAGTGCAGTGTAACATTTTAATGTTACGTTGCACTAGGTCGGGATTTGCCTGCAAATCACGACCGCTAGATGCTTGCAAGGCGGACTTGCTCCGCCGTTAAGCAAACATCTAAAGCGTTACTAGGTACTAGATTGAGGGGGGCCAAGTGTTGCGCGATTGGATTGTATGGCTCTGCTGGCTAATCACGGCTTCGATACTTTATTCCCAGGACGGGCTTCAGCAAAAAATAAAGATAGTGGCCACGGCAAACACCTATGCTGCCATTCTGCCTCAGGATCCATACTCCTTGGCTCCGGTCAACAGGGGCTGGGCCAGGCTCGCCACGGCTCTAAGGGCTGAACGCGCCAGCGAAGGCGCGACGTTGTTTGTTGACTGCGGGGATGCGCTCTTGGGAGAGCCGATGGCCTATATCCAGAATAGGATGCACCCCACCGCGCCCAATCCTATCATCGAAATTATGAACAATATTGGCTATGCGGCCATGGTGCCTGGCGCCAGTGACTTCAATTTTGGTTTCCCCTGGCTGAAAAGCGCTGAGAGGCAGGCAAGGTTTCCCTTTGTTGCCGCAAACATTTTTGATTCTATGGGAAAAGAAGCCTTCAAGCCCTATATAAAGGTCAATGTCAACGGCGTTTCCGTGGCCTTTCTTGGACTATTCATTCCTGTAACGCCTAAGATTGACCAGCCTGGCCTGTTTGTCAGGGATGCGCTGGAATCTGCCATTGAATGGGTGCCTCGGCTAAGGATTGCCGAGAGGGCGGACTTAGTGATTGCCATTGTCCATACTGGCACCGTAGGCCCATTTGTTGCCTCAGATGACAAGAATACGGCCAGGCAATTGGCCGAGAAAGTTGCTGGCATCGATGGAATAATCGCCGCTCAAGGGTTACAACCACTGTCCACGATGCATGCTGGAGTCCCCATTGCCCGGCCTGGAGCCTATGGCCAGTCCATGGCCTCCATAACATTCTCCCTCGGCCGGAGGGGGCAACGATGGTTTGTCCAGTCCGCAAGTCCGGCAAATATCCCCACAAGCCAGGGAGGCGCCCTCGACCCACTGGCTGTGCAACTCACAGAGCAGGCCCGCGCAGACGAAGAGAGCTACCTAAACACCCATGCTACTCAGCTGGGATTTGATTTGGATGGGCGCTGGTCGACGGTAGAGCCGACCGCACTTGTGCAGTTGCTTCATGATGTACAAAAGAAGGTCACGGGCGCACAGTTGAGCGCAACTCCAAGCCCTGGGCCCCAAGTATATATTCCAAAGGGGGCAACCTCGGTGAGGCAATTTTATTCCCTCGCTCCCGATGAAAACCATATAGCGCGCATCCGCATAACAGGGGCGCAGCTGAGGACTTACCTGGAGCATGCTGCCAGATACTTCAATTTCAGTCACCTGCCTGAGCTAATCAACAGATCAATGCCATTGGCGGACTATGACATGATCGGCGGATGTAGCTATTCCATTGACATTAGTCGTCCCCCAGGCAGGCGCGTCTCCGAATTGAAGTATGCAGGCGAGGACGTTCGGGACAGCCAGGTTTTTACAATGGCTATTTCTACTTATCGCCTAGCAGGGGGTGGCGGTTATATGGATGCCATAGGTTTTAATGGACAGCCTGAAATGGTCAGCCGAGATACCCTTAGGAATTCATTACTGGAATTTGTGCTGTCCGCTCCCACTCTGAGTATTTCTGCGCCCACCCATTGGCGCACCATACCTTACCTCGAGAGAGAGAGAGTGCTGGCGGCGTATAAGCTGTATTAGGGAGCAATCTGCTGATTGTGTCTTGGAATGAACACAAATTTCCCTGGAGCCATTCCGCTCATTTCCAGGACTCTGATTTGCCATCCCTGCATAATGATTTCGTCGTCGACTTTTAGCACTCTGCCGAGTTGTTCTTGAAAGTATCCGCCCAGGGTGATGGCGCTGGTTTCTTCTTCGGGTGTCAGTTCAAGCATGTCTTCCAGCTGTTCCATGGTCACACTTCCCAAGGCTAGCCATGTTCCTGACGGGGTCTTGGTGAGTTGGGTGACTTCATGGTCAAATTCGTCCTGTATTTCGCCGACCAGTTCCTCTATGACGTCTTCCAATGTGACAATACCATCGACTCCTCCATATTCATTTACAACCAGTGCCAGGTGCTGTTTTTTGCGCTGAAAATTCAACAGGAGATCCTGTACTCGAAGCATCTCGGGCACAAAAAACGTTGGGCGAGCCAGTGATTTCAGGTCTGGCTCTTCTTCTTCCTGGAGCCTCCACAGCAGGTCTTTTAGGTGTATGACGCCTACAACGCGATCCAGATTGCCGTCTATTAGAGGCAGGCGAGAGTGTTTAACAGTGCGTAGCAACCCCAAGTTTTCCTTAATGTCTTTGCGGAGATCCAGAGTGACTACATTGCCTCTTGGAATCATGACCTCAGCAATAGTGCGTTCAGAAAAGCTGAACACATTCTCGATCAGTTCGGCCTTGTTGGATTCTAATTCGCCCTTTTTTTGGCTATGTGCGAGTAGCCGCCTGAGCTCGTCTTCCGAGGGCGAAAAATCTTCCTGCACCTTGTCTCCCTTGGGCATTCCGAGCAGACGTTCTACCCAATGGCTGAGGGCCGAAAAGGCGACCGTCAGGGGGCGAGATATCCGCGACCATAACACCAGGGGTCTGGCAGTCCTTAATGCCCAGATTGTCGAATTGCGGATGGCAAAACTCCGTGGGACGAGCTCGGTAAGAACCACATGGATTGTTGTCATTACCAAGAGGGCAATGGCCGAGCCGAGCCAGACAGAAATGCCAGGCCATGGAATAAAACCATGGCCTGGGAGCGAGGCTAGCAACGCTTCGAGCCGCGTGGCAAGTAGATGTTCGCCCAAGGCCCCAAAGCCCACGGCGCAAAGGGTTATGCCCACAAGCACCGAAGACAGGTGCGAATGAAGATTCTTTTGTATTTCCAGGGCATGGCGCGCCCTGGGGTCTTTTTCTAACAGCGATTCGAGTTGGGTCGGCCTGACCCTCACAATTGCGAACTCGGCAAGCACCAAAAAGGCCCCCAAAATCAGCAAAACAACAATTGTTATTAGGCGGCCTGCCATATTTACGGATTGTCCTTGGCGGATGGCTTGGTCAAGGCCAGGAGGATGGACTTTTGTTTGCCGGTTTGGATCATCAGGCCCTGCGTTTCAGAATGGCGGGGTGTTAAGGAGGGTTCAAGCTCTTTGGTAATAGCAGAATATGACTGTTCTAACTCCATAATTCTTTCCCACACTTCGTCCTTAGATCTGCGGAGGGCCCCCAGCTTGCTCTCAAAGACCTTGCGCCCCGATGCTATCCTTTCGGCGTAGTCCTGTTCAAGATTGTAGTAACGGGATTCTGCAGTTATTAACTGTTCTTGCAATTTTTCTTTTGACTGGAGGATGGTGAATACTTGCTGGTTTTTATTTGAGACGTCCTGCGCCATCGCCTCCAGTTGCATCAACAAATCTTGCTTTTCCCCAAGGGCCTGTTTTAGGCGATCCCTCAGGACATTGCGATCTTCCTTCATCATTGGATCGGACTCCAGCCGCTTCAGCTGTTCTTCGGCTTCCTGGAGTCTCTGGTGTAGCCCTGCCGAGTCCTTTTGCTGTTTTTCTAGCTCTTCGAAATTAACGGTGATAGTGTCGTTTTGCCTTTGCAATTCCTGAATGTCCTGCTGAGTCAGTAACAGCTCCATTGTCTTTTCGTGCAACTTTGCCTTTAGGTCTTTGATAATGTTTTCTGATTCTATTCGGCGTATCTCTTCAGTGCTTTGGTGCTGTTTTTCGCTTTCCTCCAAATTGAGGGTGATGATGCGGTTTTGGTGGTGGGCTTCCTGCAATTCTTTTTGGCCCGCCAACAATTCCATGGTCTTTTCCCGCAACCGGCCCTCGAGCGTATTAAGCTCAATGTTCTTATCCCCCAGAATGCCCTCGATTTTTGTCAGTTCCTTGGTTTTTTCGCCCAGCCTGCCTTCGAGATTGCTGATTTTTTTCCCCAATTCATCAATGAGGTTAAAGTCATACAGAACAGACAAATCTGTTTCCAGCTTTTCCTTTGCTGACTCCTTACTGTTTTTGCCGCTGACATTGAGCTCTAAGATGGAGTCCTGAGTGTCGCCCTCGCCCGTAGCCAGGTATGTCAGGGCAGAAGCCAGTGCGGCCGACGTCAGTGGCTTGATTAGATAGATGTCTGGGAAGATCGCTCCAGAGTCGCTCTTGGACAAACTATCCCTTGTGTCTTTTGAACTTATGACAGCTATCCTGAATTTTACCAGAATGGGATGGTTCCTAATGGACTGGCACACCTTTAGCCCAGTGTTGGCCCCTTTTTCGATATTGACTAATATCATGTCGTATTTGGCAGTTTCAAGCAGTTCTATAACATGGTCGGGATTATTAATGAAATCCGCGTTAAATTTTGCTCTGAGCTCCGCCATGTGCTCTTTAATAAACTCGGCATCTGCATCCAGAACGAGTAGCCGTTTCCCCATGGGGCAATCCTCATACTTGGCGCAACCAATTGATTGCATCTTGGTAACACAAAGCGGATATTATAAACGATTTTGGGAAACTGCTCAAGTTGGTGCCAAAATGCAGAGAATGGTGCTATAGCCGAGGCGAAAGGAGCGTAGCGACGGGAGTTCCCCCGGAAGGCATTCATAGGCTTTTTAGGCAGGCTTTACCTGTCGGGTTGTTTGAAAACATAACTTACATAATTTGGGAACATGACACTAGACATTCATCCCGTGCTTCTTCATGACCGCCATTCTTTGAGCGTCAAATTCCGTTTGAGTGATTAGCTGGGAATCCAGAAGATCTTTTAAATCAGTAAGTTCTTCCTTTAGGCCCTTGACAGGCGCCGAGGGCTGCTGGCCGTCAGTCAGACCAGCTACTGCTACAGGCATCTGACCGCCTCCTTGAGTGCCTATGGCCTGACCCATTTGGTTTCCCATCATGCTACCCATTCCGAGGCCAAGGCCAGCCCCCATGCCCAGCCCTGCGACGCCGCCTGGGTTTTCGGCGGCCTTGGGAATGGAATCTGCAACCTGCATCTGGGTAAAGGAACCCATGACCGGGGCCATGATACCAACGCTGGTGCGCTTGTCCATCATTGCCTCTACTTCTGCTGGCAGGCTGATGTTTTCTATAAACAGCTTGGCGCACTCCAGGCCCATGGTCTGAAATTCGGGGTTCATGTGCTGGCGAAGCAGGTCACTCAGGTCGTTGTAATTGGCGGCCAAATCCAGGGCAGGGATTTTGGCCTCCCCCAGAGCGTCTGCGAATTTGGTTATGATGCTCTTTCTGAGCTGATCCTGAATGTCTGTGACTGTGAAGAGCCCATTTGTGCCTACCACAGTCTTCAAAAAGTTTTTGCTGTCGACAATCCTTATGGAATAAATCCCGAAGGCTCTAATTCGCAACATCCCGAAATCAGCGTCCCGCATCATTATAGGATTAGGAGTCCCCCAGCCCAGGTCGTTGAAAAGCTTTGTATTGAGAAAATATACATCAGACTTGAAAGGGCTTTCAAATCCATATTTCCAGCCCTTTAGCGTAGCCAGCACTGGCAGATTTTTTGTGTTCAGCGTATGGGTGCCAGGCTTGAAGCAATCTGCAAATTGGCCTTCGTTTACAAAGACGGCTTCCTGGCTCTCCCGCACCACCAGCTTGCCGTTGTTTTGGATCTCCTGGCCCCTCATTGGGAAGCGCCATGCCATTGTGTCGTTGGAGTCGTCCAGCCACTCTATGATGTCAAGGAATTGGGCCTTGCCCCATGCAATTAACGCCATTTCCGAACCTCAAAAAAACATGAAGGACATTATAGCATGTTCAGGGCTCCTACCAAGTTTCGCTAAATGCCAACTGAACGCATCTTTGCAGGAGGTAACTTATCAGACAATGACATCGAACCGCAAATGGCAATTCGGGCACATTGCAAGATGACTCATCTTCATTCCTGTAATCCAATTCCTTTTAGCCAATCGGCCATGATGCTGGGGTCGATGCTACGCTCATTTCCACGTTTCAACTCTAATAGCCTCAGGGGCGCGTCCGCAAAGCCTAGCAATAATTTGTCCTCTGTGAGCTTTATGTGACCTGCCCTGCACTCGCCACTGTGGGGGACTGCCCATGGGATTCTAATGGGCTCATTCTCTATTTCTATGTAGGCATTGGGCCAGGGGTCGGCGACGGCCCTGATTTGATTGAAGGCTACTTGCGCGGTCATTTTCAAAGTAAGACGGCTGTCTTCTGGCTTTCGACGCCCAAAATAGGATGACTTGCCAAGAGACTTTTGGGGGATTCCATTGAGTGATTTTTTGACAAGTAGCGGCACAGTCTCCCTCAATAATTCATATCCAGCTTCGGCAGATTTTTTGGTGAGGCTCAGGGCTGTTTCGTCCCAGGTGATTGGTATTTCTCTTTGGCCAAAAATATTGCCATCGTCAGGTTTGGCAGTCATGGCGTGAAGCGTAACCCCCGTCGCGTCCTCTCCATGCACCAGCACCCAATTGATGGGTGCTCTCCCTCTGTACTTGGGTAGCATGGAACCATGCAGATTGAAAGAACCTATCTTTGGGATGGCCAAAATGTCCGTGCAAATCATCTCGCGGAAATAAAAACTAAACAAAAAGTCGGGCATAAGCCCGCTGATATTGCGCTGGACATGCCTGGCATTGATGTCAGGTTCAATTATCACTGGAATACCTTTTATTAAGGCATGTTTGCCAGGGGCCTCAAACCACTTGTCTTCTTCGGGCTGGTTGTAGGTATAGAGGGCCAGCACATCTATCCCGCAATCTGTCAAGGCCTCAAGAGCCCTGCGGCCCACATGCGAATATGCACAAACAACAGCGGTCGCCATCGTGCCTCCATCAATCTATTCTGGTGAGTGATTTCGAGAACTTAGAATTAGAGACTGATCAATGATAAAATCAAGGTAGTAAGCAATGCCATTATTGGGGTTTTGGATGTTGTCAGTGCTGGCCGGTGTATTTATACAGTTCGCAGGCTTGAGCCATGCAACTGCTTCGGCTCCGATTCCCATTTTACAGGAAGCGACCACAAATGACCCTTTTTGGGTGCCCCAGGAAATGTTCGTTTTTGCCAGAAGAAGGGCCTCGCTTGGCAACAGCGAGCGCGGCCGGGCAGAGGAGCTCTTAAAGGCCCTGGTGCATCCCCCAGAATTAGGAGGGATGGGCATTGCGTATTCAAACGACAGAACTCGCACAATAAGTGAAGTTTGGGCTGAAAGGAAAGCCAATTGCCTCTCTTTGACAATGACATACGTGATGCTGGCAAAACAGCTGAGGATACGTGCAATATTTGCTGAGTCCTTTGATGTATACAACTGGTCTCGGGCTGCTGGACTGATACTGCGGGAAAAACATATGGTGGCCATCGTTTTGAGGGACAACCAGGAGGATTTGGTGGCCGATTTTCTTCCCAGAACCAGGCCCAGGTTTGGAAGCTATCTTGTTGACGCACTGGCAGATATCCACGCCAAGTCATTGTACTATTCCAACTCTGCCGTTGAGGCGCTATTGATGGGGGACAGGGATTGGGCTAAAGAAATGGTATTAACGGCTCTCGATACAGACCCTGCGTCATCACAAGCATGGAATATTTTGGGGGTGATAGAAAAAGCGGAAAACAATGTCTCTCGAGCAATAATCGCCTATAGGACTGCCATTGCCAACAACCCAAAAAATGTTGCGGCTATAAGCAATCTTGCAGCCTTATGCAGAGAGGAAGGATTTTTTGCAGAATACGCCAGGCTAAGGGCGATGGAAAATCGTTTGCGAAAATGGGATCCGTACTACCATGCCTTTCTGGCTTCTGAATTTTTGGACAACAACGATCTGAAAAAGGCTTTAAAATCTATACAGAGCGCCATTAAGCTCCACCCGAAGGATTCTGACTTTTATGTTATCTTGAGCCATGTGCTCCATGCCCAGGGCAAAATTGCCGAAGCCCTCGATTCGCTTGTCAAGGCGCGGGAATACACCACCGAGGATCGGATGGACGCATTGGATCAATTGATAGAGGAATTGAGAGGGGGAGACACTTTCAGGTGAGGCAATTAGACCTGCCTGAAATTTGAGCCATTGAGCCCAAACCGACTATTGCAACCGACTATTACTTCCACGGAGCCTCTTTGATAGGCGGAGCATGAACAGGTAGCCCAGGGGGAATGCGAGGAGGCTGAGTGCCAGTCCGCCCAGTAGATACGGAATCAGAATTGGCTTTAACATAGAATACATTTCGCCAAACCCCTGGCGAGAGGTAAAACTGCTTATGCCTATACTCTTCCAGGCTATGCCAGAAAGGTCTATCTTCCATCCCTGTCCAAGGAGCCAATTGCCGAAAATCACACTGGCGCTTGCTATAGGTATCATTGTCCAGGGGTTATTAATGAATGTGGAAGCGAGCAACAAGGGGCGGTGGAGGCCCTTGGCAAGTAAACAGCAGAGGAGGGCCACCCACGTATGAAGGCCCAAAAGGGGATTCCAGGCAACACAAAACCCTATGGCAAAGCTGATGGCTACGCGCCTGGGCGTGAGTTCTGGCAGGAGAATGTATCCCTTGAGTCGTGACATAAACGAAGGTTTTTGATTCGGCTGGATGTTTGGGCAGTGTTCAGTCATCGTGACAGTGTACTTTAGTTTGGATCAGGATTTGTCAGAGCTTGGAGCTTAGTACCTAGTAACGCTTTAGATGTTTGCTTAACGGCGGAGCAAGTTTGACAAATCTAAGTTCTGTGGTGCCATTCAAGGTTGCCCCGCAACCTTGAACGGCGCA
>Ga0082212_10003728_pt1 | contig 21471 bp, 17 predicted proteins | sample TergutNt197P3_FD_71548 | JGI IMG/M metagenome (GOLD analysis project Ga0082212, IMG submission 71548) | Neocapritermes taracua P3 segment gut microbial communities from Petit-Saut dam, French Guiana - Nt197 P3 | ecosystem: Host-associated > Arthropoda: Insects > Digestive system > Gut ... | reverse complement strand
CATAAGCTTGTGCATTGTTTTTTTAACAGTCGGTTTTCAGGCAATAAAAGCGGCAATGGCAAATCCGGTAGATGCGATAAAGAGCGAATAGGTTTCAGTAAGGGCAAGACATGTCTTGCCCTTACTTTTCATATAAAAAATAACATTTAAATATTAAAAATATGTTTTTCCATTTAAAAATTTTCTTTCGTAAACTTCGTCGCGGCGGAATATATTCCGCTATCAATGTCGGCGGACTGGCTATTGGTATGGCAGCCGCAATGATTATTATGCTGTGGGTGTATCATCAGTGGAGTTACGACCGTTTTCATGCAAATGACAAATGCCTGTACAAACTGTGGTGTTATGACGAGACGGACGGCAACTTTTCCAATGTTTCCTTTGCGATAGGGCCAAGTCTTGTAGATGAATATGCGGGATTTGCCAACATGACCCGTTACGCCGAACATGAACTGCCGTTAACACTCAATGAGGAAGGCGACGCTTATCTTTCGTTCTCGTCCGCAAATGTTGCTGTGGCTATTGCCGACACCGGCTTCCTGTCCATGTTTAGTTTTCCGTTGTTGCGCGGCGATGCATCCACAGCATTGAGCGATCCGCATTCTATTGTCATTACCGAGAGCGCTTCCCGACGCTGGTTCGGCGATAAAGATCCGATGGGAGAAACGATTTCAATGGGTAATGATATGAGTTTTAAGGTAACGGGCATTTTAGCCGACCTGCCCAATAATACCAATTTCAGGTTTGAAGTATTGGTACCATACCATCGGAGTAAACCTGACGAGTCGTGGTATTACCCGTCCGCCAAATTCACATGTACATACGTTGAATTGTCGCCAGCTGCGGATGTGAAAGCCGTGAGCGAATCTATTCGCGACGTCATCGGTAAACACACGGGCGGTCGCACCGTTACCGAAACTTATCTGCAACACATATCCAAATGGCATCTTTACAACAGGGTTGAAAAAGGCGCATCTGTGGGCGGACGCGTTGAAACGCTGCGCATGTTTGCATTGATTGCCCTGCTGATATTGGTAATTGCGTGTATTAATTTTATGAATTTGAGTACCGCTCAAAGTTCCAAATATGCCAAAGAAGTAGGTGTCCGTAAAGTGGTCGGAGCGCATCGTTCCTCGCTGATATTCCATTTCTTGCGCGAATCATCATTAATTGCCGCTATTGCCGGCGTATGTGCATTAATAATAGTGTCGATGATACTACCGTTTTTCAATGCAATAATTGGCGAAAATCTCAGCCTGAATCCGGAGAATAAAATTATTTGGATAGGTTATGCAATTTTTGTACTGTTTACCGGCATATTAGCAGGCAGTTATCCTGCGTTTTATCTTTCGTCGTTTCACCCTTTGAAAGTATTAAAGGGTATTTTCAAAAGCGGACAAAGCCTTGTGACTCCTCGTAAAGCGCTCATCGTAATGCAGTTTACGATTGCGGTTGTTCTGATTACATCTACATTAGTCATCAACAGACAAATACATTATGCTCAAGAACGCAATACAGGTTATGACAAATCGCGATTAGTGAGTTTTATGCTTACAGACAGGTCGCGACAAAACAGAGAACTCATGCGCCGTGAACTGCTCGAAACGGGCGTTGCCGAGTCGGTATCCGTCAATTTTGCATCAATGACCGAAAGCGAAAGCAAGTGGACTGACCATTTGCGATGGAGAGGCAAAGACCCCGACAGCAATATTACCTTTGAACGTAACTATGCCGAAGCCGATTGGGCTAAAACTACCGGAGTGCAAATAGTACAGGGACGCGACATTGATATCCGCATGTACCCTGCCGATTCCACAGCCATGTTACTCAACGAGACCGCCGTGAAAATCATGGGATTCGACGACCCTATAGGCGAAACGGTTTATGAATGGAACACGCAATATCATGTGGTAGGCGTTGTGAAGGATTTTGTGCTTGAATCGCCGTTCGACCCGATACGTCCCATGATTATTGGCGGACCTGCAAACGGATGGTTAAACAATATCAATGTCAAATTGAGCGCTCATGGAAGTCTTGCGGAAAACTTGGGGCTTATGGAACAGATTTTCAGGAAATACAACCCCGGTGAGTCTATGTTTTATCGTATTGCCGACGAGGTATATGCTCGCAGGTTTGACCGCGAACAACGTATCAATTCTCTGATAGGATGGTTTGCCGGCCTTGCCATTTTTATTTCCTGTATGGGGCTGTTTGCATTAGTCGCCTATATGGCCGAAACCCGCCGTAAGGAAATAGGCATACGCAAGGTGCTGGGCGCTTCGGTTTACGACATCGTGTTTTTACTTTCCAAAGAGTTTCTGATTTTGGTACTCATTTCCATAGCCGTTGCTTTGCCTGTTGCATGGTGGGCGATGGAGAAATGGCTAACCAACTACGCATACCGCACGAACATACCGTGGTGGCTGTTTGTAGTCGTTGGCTGTATAAGTTTATGCATAGCGCTTTTGACGGTCAGTTTTCAGGCAATCAAAGCGGCAACGGCAAATCCGGTGGAAGCCATCAAAAGTGAATAGTTTTTAGTTATAAGTTTTCAGGAGAAATGTTTATTTTTGTGTCGTAGAAAAAGTGATGAACAATGGATACCAAAGAGATAATTAGAAAATTGCAGCGTATTAAACCGTATTTACAGCGTGAATACGCAGTAAAAACCGTAGGATTGTTCGGTTCGTTTGCCACAGGCAACTATACTGATAATAGCGATGTAGACATTATGGTAGATTTTGAACGCCCGGTGGGGGTAGAGTTTATTGATTTGTCATATTTGCTCGAAAAAGAATTGAACAGAAAGGTGGATCTTGTGTCGCTAAAGGGCGTAAAAGCCAAATATTTTAAAGAGATAGAAAAAGAAATTGTTTATGTCTAAACGAAACCCAGAACTTCTTGTAGAGGACATTCTTGAAAGTTGCCATAAAATCATGGATTACACAAAAGATATTTCTTTTGAAGAATTTGTTGCAGACTCAAAAACGATTGACGCTGTTGTTCGGAATTTTGAAATCATCGGAGAGGCAGCTAACCGATTATCCGACGAATTTAAAAATTCGTGTCAAAATATTGATTGGTACAGGATTAGAGGGCTTCGAAACAGAATAGTACATGATTATTTTGGAATTGATTATTCAATTGTCTGGCAGATTAAAGAAACGTATTTACCTCAATTGATCAAAAACTTAACATGAGTCTGTCATGGGGCGCAATATCATCAACTTTGCGGGTTTTATAATAAACATTGGCGAAAAATCAATAAAAAGCAAGTTTAAATTTGTAAAAAGAATCTATGATTTATCAAACCACTCACCAGCCCAATACCCGCATTAATATTGCGGATATTTTGCGGGGAATCGCCATTTTGGGTATTATTTTGCTTCATAATATTGAGCACATGAATTTTTACCGGTTCCCGGAAACGACAAACAATTTGTTGGTTTTGCTCGACAAAATCACGTGGGACGGGCTTTTCTTTGCCTTTGGAGGTAAAATGTATTCTATTTTTGCCTTGATGTTCGGATTAAGCTTTTATATCCAGAATGATAACCAAATGCAAAAAGGAAACGATTTTACGCTTCGGTTTCTGTGGCGGATGTTTCTGCTGATGTTGTTTGGATTGCTGAACACCTTCTTTTTCAACGGTGATATCCTGTTTTCGTACGCAATATTCGGGATGCTGTTACCGTTTGTCGGAAAATTAAATACCAAAACTGTGGCCGTCATCACCTGTTTCATGTTGCTGCAGCCCATTGAAATATATCAAATTGTTGCAGCGCTGTTCAATCCCGATTACAGTTTAATAAATGCCAACAGCGGAAAATACTTTGCGGCCATGGTTCCCTCGCAGGAAAGCGGAACATTCTGGCAATGTGGTTGGGATGGTATCAAATACGGACAGTTGGCTGCTTTCGCATGGTATCTCGAAAACGGACGAATCACACAATTACCGGGATTGTTTTTCCTCGGAATGCTAATGGGGCGGCTTCGTCTTTTTTACCATGAAAAAAATAATATGAAAACATGGCTTGGAATATTAGCCGTAGCGTTTGTCGTGTTTTTTCCTGTTTACGGGCTTTACAATATGATGCCCGGCTTTATTTCGCGCAGAGAAATACTTGTGCCGGCGAGGCTCTTATTCAAAACATGGAGCAGTTTAGCCCAGATGTTTATGTATGTTTCCCTGCTAGTGCTGCTTTTTTATTCTTCCGAAAGGGTTAACCGCCTGATGATGAAACTGACTGTTTTGGGGCGGGCAAGCATGACCAATTATTTCCTGCAGTCGATACTTGGCGCTTTTATATACTACGGATGGGGCCTTGCTTTGTTTCGCTATTGTGGGCCGACTTTCAGTTTTTTGATAGGCATTGGAATGGTACTGGCACAGTATTATTTTTGCCGCCGGTGGTTCAAAACACACCAGCACGGCCCGATGGAAGGTTTGTGGAAAAAACTAACATGGCTTAGTTGGCGCTGATTTTAGAACGACAGGTCTTCAGGCGCCTAAAGCAGCAGCTGAAAATCCGGTAAATGCGATAAAGTCGGAATAATTTAATAACCGAATTTTGAGCGTATAAAAAAACAATCAACCCAAATAAAGGATAAATTATTGCAGGGTTAAAAATAATATTTATATTTGTACACCAAATTGGTACACATAAATTTTAAAGATATGTTAGTAATAAGTACAAGGCAATTCAGAGAAAAACAAGGTCAATACCTTAATAGGGCAGCAAAAGGCGAAAATGTTGTTTTAAAATCGAGAAAAGAGGGGAGTTTTAAAATTGTTCCTGTAGCAGAAGACGATACCCTTATGAGTAAAGAACAATTAGACGCAATAATAGAACAAGGTTTGCAGGATATTAAAGACGGAAAAGGCAAGGCTTATACTTTGGAAGAACTTCGTGTAAAAATGGGATTATGAAATATAAAATAATTTTAGAACCATTAGCAGAAGAACATTTAAAATTGCATGTAAAAGCCGGAAATAAAATATTATTGAACCGGATTTATAAACTATTGGAGGAATTATCCGAACACCCCGAAGTGGGAACAGGGAAGCCACATAGACTGAAACATGAAAAAGCAGGCATTTGGTCGCGAAGTATTGACAGCAAACACAGAATGTTATACACTATTGACAACAATCGAGTAATAGTATTTGTTATTTCTCTTTGGGGACATTATGACGACAAATAAAGCGATTTGTCTTTTATACAAAAAGGTAGAATTATGAGATAAAGGCGGAAAATTATAAAATTCCCCATTTCCCCGTTTCCTCCATTTTTCTAATTCCCCTAATTCTCACATTATGCTTTTAAAACATGAAATGCTGCCTCTAAATTGGTTTCCGTATCAGACAGGATTGTCAGGCGGTCGCCGGCTTCGAGTACGGTACTGCCTCTGGGTGTGAAATATTTGTCTTCGCGTTCTACCATAACAATTAACACGGTTTTGGGCAGTTCAAGGTTGACAATGGTTTTGCCTACACACTCAAAATTGGGTTCTATCGCTATTTCCTCCAACAGCGGTTTTTCGGTGTCTGAATCAAAATCCAGAATAGGTTTCTTTGCTTTTCCTTCAGGAATAGTCAGTTTGAGCCATTGGGCTACGTTAAAAAGCGTTGTTCCCTGCAATAACAGGGAGGTCAGGGTGATGAAAAATACAATGTGAAAAATCGTATCGGCATTCGGAATTTTTTCCACTATGGGGTAGGTAGCGAAAATAATAGGAACTGCGCCTTTCAATCCTACCCACGATACAAATGTCAAGTCCTTGTAACGTATTTTAAACGGCAGAAGACACAAAATCATTGCCAGCGGGCGTGCTACTAAAATCAAAAATACCGATATTAACAAACCGACGCCGACGATGGGAAGCATGTGCGACGGAAGAACCAATAATCCAAGCGTTATGAACATCAGTATCTGCATAAGCCATGCAAAGCCGTCGTAAAATTTCAACAGGCTCTGTTTGTGAATGAAGTTGCTGTTTCCTATTACCAATCCCGATATGTAGATGGCAAGAAAGCCGTTGCCGCCGATAAACTCGGTGAGCGCATAACTAAAAAACATCATGGCAATGGTCAGTACCGGATACAATCCTTCAACATACAAATTTATATTATTGATAACGCGAACCGTTATTTTTCCAATCACAAAACCCATCAATGCGCCAAGCATCATCCCTTTGAGAAATATCGGAATCATAATCCATACAGATAAATCGGGTTCTCTTATCAGCGAAATGAATGTCAGTGTAAGAAAATATGCCATCGGGTCGTTACTTCCGCTTTCCAATTCAAGTGTCGGTCGCAGATTACGTTTCAATCCTGTATTTTTGCTTCTGAAAATAGAAAATACAGCTGCCGCATCAGTCGATGACACGATAGAACCAAGCAGGAGCGATTCTAACCAGCCGAAATCAGTAACCCAGTAAACAAAAGCACCCAAACTGGTAGCTGTGAGTAATACCCCAAAAGTTGCCAAAACGGTACCTCGCCAAACGATAGGTTTTACCTGATCGAACTTGGTATCGAGGCCTCCGGAGAAAAGTATGAAACACAGAGCAATAATGCCGAGAAACTGCGCCGTTTCGGGAGTGTCGAATGTTATTTTACCAATTCCCTCCTGTCCGGCAAGTATCCCGATGAGTAAAAACAATGTCAGCATGGGCAAGCCGGTACGGTTTGCGGTTTTGCTCACAACTACGCTAACAAACAGCAGAATAGAGACAATTAACAGTATGATTGTAGGACTTACACTCATTCAAAAAAAATACATTTTATTTCGATATATCACCACAATTAAACGGCGGCAAGTTATAGAAATTATTGTAAACGACAAATGCAGAAGGCGAAAACAATTCAATACCGGAAATTTTACGACATAGATAATTAAGTGTTAAATGCTTTTGTATTGAAAAAATATGTAATTTAGCGTAATTCATATTTTAAAATGAAAGGTAAGGCTTTAAAATATATCATTATGCTGGCAACCATTTCTGTAGCTGGAACTTTGTTTATTCAGTTTACTTTTTTGCGAAGCTCGTTAAATCTTACCGAAAAACAGTTTGTCGAGAGTGCGGCCATTGCATTAAAGGAAGTAACATGGCAAATTCTTCAGGAAACCGGAAATACATCGAAATACGACAGCATTACCCCTGTTGAAATCTATTCAAACAACTGTTTCATAGTAAATGTTGACGTTGTTTTTGATGATGAACTATTAAAGAAACATCTGTTTGAAGAATTAAAGAAACACGATATTTATGTTGATTTTGAGTTTGCTGTTTACAATTCGGATACCGAACAAATGGAGGATGCAACGCTGGTAAATTCATTTAAGGTTGAATCAGAATCGAAGTTTGATTTCCCCGTTAATGAAAATTATTCAAATTATTTTACGATACATTTCCCAAACAGAACACCTTATATCAACGCCAGGCTTTCTGTATGGTACTTTTTTTCAGGGCTTTTATTAATTGTGTTTTCCTTTTTCGGATACACTTTATGGGTAATAGTAAAACAGCGCCGGTTTTCCGAAATTCAGAAAAACTTTATCAACAACCTTACGCACGAGCTTCAAACTCCTATTTCATCAATAGGCCTTGCAGCCGGTGTAATAATAAACGATGAAGAAATTTTGAAGTCGCCACAAAGGCTTTTAAATTATGCAAAAGTAATACAGGAACAAAACAGCCGCCTGTCGAAAAACGTTGAAAAGGTATTAGACCTTGTTTCGCTCGAAAAAAACCGACTGCGGTTAAATCCTGAAAAAATAAATATCGACGAATTTATTGAAGAAACAATAGCATATTTTAAACAGACTGATTCAGGACAAAAAACAACAATTCAAGTAATTGGCGAAACAATAGAGACCACTGTTTTTGCCGATAAATTTTATTTTTCGAACCTGATTGTAAATATTCTCGAAAACGCAGTTAAATATTGTGAAAAAGAATCATGTATCGAAATAATTCTTGTCAGTAATAAAAAGCAAATCGAGCTGAAATTTTCTGACAACGGAATTGGTATTCCCAAAGAACATCGAAAAAAAATTTTTAAAAAATTCTACCGTGTACCAACCGGCAATGTTCACAACGTGAAAGGGTTTGGGCTTGGATTAGACTATGTTTACAAAGTAGTAAAGGCACATGGCTGGAAAATCGATGTTGATGAAAATTCAAAAGGAGGTAGTATATTTACACTAAATATTTACAGAAATGATATCCGAATATAAAATTCTTTTGGTTGAAGACGACGAAGCGCTCCGATTCATAGTGAAAGACAATCTCGAACAAAACGATTACGATGTTTTGGTAGCCGAAGACGGGCATGCAGCGCTTGAGCTTTTTAACAGCAACAGTTTCGATCTAATCATTCTCGATGTTATGTTGCCTAAAATCGACGGATTTCAGGTAGCCAAAACAATCCGTAAAAAAAACGAACAGGTTCCGATAATTTTCCTTACTGCCCGCTCTATGGACGAAGATAAAATTACCGGGCTTACCATAGGCGGCGACGATTATATTCCGAAACCTTTCAGTATGGAAGAATTATTGCTGAAAATTAAAATTTTCCTGAAACGCAGCCAGATCAAACCTGTTTTAACAACCCTTAAAATTGGCGAATATATTTTCCGCCCGGAGGAACTGACCCTGTCAGTTAATGATGATATTAGAAATTTAACGGCAAAAGAAGCTGAACTGATAAAATATTTTGCTGAAAATACCAACAAAGTACTTGACCGAGGCGAAATTTTAGAAAGCGTGTGGGGAACAAACAATTATTTTCTTGGCCGCAGTCTCGACGTTTTTATTTCGAGGCTCCGAAAATATTTTGCTGAAGATGCCAATATAAAAATAATTAACCTGCATAGCATAGGCTTTCGCTTTGATGTAAAATCAGAAGAAGAAGAAATTTAAGTGCTTGTCGATTAATAATATTGGCGCTTTCAACCAAATTATTTTTCAAAACACTGTAATTTCAATAAAATTGTTTGTGTAATTTGCAGTAAAGTTGTAAACTTGCACGCCGAAATTTATAAAGTACACAAATACTTTATTTTGGGCCCATAGCTCAGTTGGTTAGTAGCACCTGACTCATAATCAGGGGGTCGCTGGTTCAAGCCCAGCTGGGCCCACATCTAAGAAGAAGGACTTACAACGATTACTGGAAGTCCTTCTTCTTTGTATGTGAAATTTACTATTATTGCTTTACAATCTCTTATTTGCCAAATCCTCAATAGACCGCACAATTCCCAACTCCAGTCCGCGAAGTTCAGCCAACCCGCGAAGCCTCCCGATGCAGGAGTATCCCGGATATGTTTTCTTATGAAGGTCGTCTATCATTTGATGTCCGTGGTCGGGGCGGAGCGGAATGGATTCTCCACGCCGCTGCTGAAGCAATATCAACTCTTTCATCATGCTGTATATATCCACATCTCCTTCCAAATGATTGGCTTCGTGGAAATTGCCTTCGCTGTCACGTTTTGTCGAACGGAAATGGACAAAATGGACAAAGTCGCCCAGTCGGCGCAGCATCGCAGAAAGGTCGTTGTCTGCCCTCACTCCGAATGAACCGGTGCAAAGACAAAGTCCATTGGAAATATTGGGTACAGCTTCTCTTAATTTCAAAAAATCGCTTTCAGTACTTAAAATACGCGGCAATCCCAAGATAGAGTAGGGGGGATCGTCGGCATGAATTGTCAATCTTGCCCCAACTTCGTCGGCAACAGGAGTAACCTCTCTCAGGAAATAAATCAAATTAGAGCGCAAACGTTCGGAATCAATATTTTTGTAACGGTCGAGCTGTACACGTAATTCTTCGAGCGTAAAACTTTCTCCCGATCCCGGTAATCCAAGTAATACGCTATTTACAAGTGTCTGTTTCTCTGCCTCGCTCATATTGTCGAAACGCGCTTGGGCTTTGGCTTTTTCTTCAGAAGAATATTCCGTTTCCGCACCCGGACGTTTCAAAAGGAACAGATCAAACGCCATAAACGCTGCCCGTTCAAAACGCAATGCTTTAGAACCGTCGGGCATTGTGTAGGCTAAATCGGTACGAGTCCAATCCAGTACCGGCATAAAATTATATGTTATCGTTTTTATCCCGCAAGCGGCCAAATTACGAATACTTTGCCTGTAATTTTCTATGTATTGTTTGTAGTCGCCTTCCTGCGTTTTTATATGTTCGTGTACAGGCAGGCTTTCGACTACTGACCACGTTAACCCAACGCTTTCTATCTCTTTTTTGCGCTTTTCTATTTCGGCCACTGTCCATATTTCACCTGTTTTTATATGGTGAAGCGCCGTAACAATTCCTGTTGCTCCGGCCTGCCTGACATCCCAAAGTGACACAGGATCGTTAGGCCCGTACCAGCGCCATGTTTGTTCAAATAATATCATGTTTAATTTTTTATTCTAATTACAACATTTACTAAATAGCAAACGCATCAAATCCTCCATCTATGACTAATGTTGTACCTGTTACGAAACGTGAAGCATCGCTCATTAAATAGTGTATCGCTCCAAGCAAATCTTCCGGTTCCCCGAATTGTTTGAAAGGCGTATGCGCTATAACCGCTTCTCCTCTACTTGTGTATGAGCCGTCGGGATTGGTGAGCAATGTCCGGTTTTGTTCTGTAATGAAAAAACCCGGAACCAACGCATTTACCCTGAGTCCTGGGCCAAATTTTAGCGCCAGCTCTGTAGCCAAGTATTTGGTGAAGTTCACCACAGCGGCTTTAGCGGCAGCATATCCGGCTACGCGAGTCATAGGACGAATTGACGCTTCGGAAGCAAAGTTGATGATGTTGCCCGCGCCTTTTTCGGTCATTGTCCGGGTAAAGACTAAAGTAGGAAGTACGGTTCCGTGCAGATTCAAATCAACCACTTTTTCAAAAGCCTCCATTTCTAAATCGAAAATTGTTTTATCCGGAGTAATTGTAGCGCCGGGCATGTTGCCTCCCGCTGCGTTGATCAGCACATCAATAGTACCGTATTTACTGACAATATCTTCCCTGTTTTGTTCCAGAACTTCTTTGTTCAAAACATCCGATTCGAGAAAAATACATTTGCCGCCTTTTTCATTAATCGAAGCGGCTAAGCTAAGCCCTTTCGCTTTGTCGCGATCCAAAATTACTACATACGCACCTTCACCGGCAAGGTAGGATGCTATGCAAGAGCCTAATACCCCGCATCCGCCGGTAATGATGACTACTTTTTTTTCAATACTAAATAAATTCATGTTTTATATATTAACCGGTTTAAACTTCGGCACCAACATTTTCATCACCACCCATGCCGCCACGTAAGCAATCGAACAGATAATAAACATAATGCCGTATCCAACTTCTATTGTACCCAATAATTTGTAATGATCGAGCAGTAACCCTGCCGCCCATGCGATCAACATTCCTCCGAAAGATCCTGACATTCCACCTATGCCGGTAACCGAAGCAACGGCTTTTTTAGGAAACATATCGGAAACCGTGGTAAAAATATTCGCTGACCATGCCTGATGTCCGGCACACGCCAATCCAATCAATAACACTGCGTACCAAGTATTTATCTGCCCAACGTATTGAGCCGACAAAACAGTGAGTGGCAACAGTGCATAGATAAACATAGAGGTCATACGCGCCTGATAGACCGATTTGCCTTTGTTTACCAAATACTTAGGAAGCCATCCTCCGGCAACGCTGCCAATTGTAGCAATAGTAAATACAACTGCAATTGCTATGTGCCAGCTAATGACACCTTCAGGATTTCCTTCTGCAATTTTCCGCGCGTTTTCCCCCTCAAGAAAAGCAGGCAACCAAAATATATAGAACCACCAAACAGGATCGGTCATGAATTTTCCAAAGAAGAACGACCACGTTTGACGATAAGTCAGCAATTTGAACCACGATACACTTTCCGGTTTTTCTGTCGGTGCGGTTTCTTCTTTAACAACTTCTTCTTTATCGCTGTTGATAAAATCATACTCCGTTTGAGATAATATGCCTTTGGCTAACTTTTTCTCAGGCGATTCGTATAAAATCCACCAGAAGAAAAGCCAAATTAAACCGATAGCTCCTGTTGCAACAAAAGCCCATTCCCAACCCCAATTTGCGGCAATCCATGGTACACACAGCGGGGCTATAATAGCACCAATATTAGCGCCTGAATTATAAATCCCTGTAGCCAAAGCGCGCTCTTTTTTGGGGAACCATTCCGCCATTGTTTTATTGGCTGCAGGAAAGTTTCCTGCTTCGGTTACTCCCAGAAAAGCGCGCGCTGTCCCGAAAGTAAAGGTACTGTGAGCCAATCCATGTACCATTGCCGCAATACTCCAACCCAGCAGCGAAAAGAAATAGCCCAATTTAGTGCCCACTTTATCAATAACTCTGCCAATACCAAGCATTCCCAGCGCATAAGCCAACTGAAACGCCATAACTATATGAGCATAATCTGACTCCGTCCAGCTCATTTCCTCGGTAAGTATGGTTTTCAACAAGCCTAAAACATTCCTGTCTAAGTAATTGATTGTTGTGGCGAAAAAAACAAGCGTACAGATAGTCCACCTGTATTTCCCTATTTTTTGATTTACTTCGTTAAATTTATTCATGGTATGGAAATAAGTAGCAGGCAAAAATAATTAAAATATTCATGCCTACGTGTCTTTGTAATTACAAAAAAGAATGACAGGTTAATAGTATTTTTCAATTCCGCCAAATCCTTTTATTTTTTAACTGTCAGATGTCAGGCTAAGTCGTGACTAATTTACATCAATTATTGCCTAAGTTCGTCGGCTCTCTTTTTCGCTGCGTCCAAAACGGCATCAGCCTGTTTTTCGCCTTCCTGCTCTACCTTTTGGGCACTGTCTTCGCCTTCCTTACGTAGTTTATCGGCCGCTATTTTTGCTGCGGCTCTTTGAATGGCATTTCTCGACTCGGCTTCTTGTTCGAGTTTATCGGCGGCGGCATTGGCCTCACTGCGCAATTTATCTGCCGCTTGTAAAGCAGTGTTACGAATGTTTTCGGCCTGTTTTTCGGCTTCAGCCATGATGGCGTCTATCTGTTTGTTGACCTCCTCTTTCACCTGCTCCTTCACTTCTTCCACCTTTTCGGTAATGGTTTCCATAACTTGTTCCTTCACAGCTTCCACAACATTACCCGCCATATCGGCGATACTAAGTCTTACATCGGGATTAGTGGCAGTACCGTCTATCAATCCCGTAACTTTGAACTCCTTAATGCTTGAACCTCCAGGTATTTTGCTCAAAAGGTCGGTAGCCCCAGAACCTACAGATGAAGTGGGCACAGACACATTTACCTTGTAATTCAGTGTCATATCAAGACCTTGGTCTCCGGACAGTTCGAGTTTGGCCTGCGAGATATTCATTTGTACCGGATCAACCATCAACCGACCGTCTTTGATCTCGTATTTTATGTTGAGATTCCCCGGAGCAGGGGTTCGCCATGACTCGTTTTTCAACAGGTCAGCCATCGTTCCGAATAACTTTGAATTGCGAATTTCTACGTTTTGCGTCTGCAACTGTCCTTTGGAAAGCACCGTATTTAACACAGGGTTTAGGTTTTCATCGAGAATGCTGTACAAGGTCAGATTAGCCGACACTTTGCCCACATAATTCTGCGGTTCGGGCAGTATCTTTTCGAGCATGGAGAATGACGAGAGTGTTGACGTGATGTCGAACTGCCTAATGTCCATGCCGAAATCAATTGAAGGAACTTTGATGTCCTGCGTATTGTATTCGCCGTTAAGCACCATGCTTCCTTCCAACAGATTCATGGCAAGATTTTGCATACGTATCTTGCCGTCTTTTACTATTAATACGCCGGCAGTGTTGGTGATGGCCAGCTTGTCGAACAAAATATTACCGATATAGGCATTCATCGTAAAGTCAATGTTTTTGGGAACTTCAATTACCGTCAACGGGATGGTATCGGCAGGCGCTTCTTCGGTATAGTCAGCCATAAACTCGTTGAGGTCAATAGTAATTGATTTCAGGGTGAGTTTGCCGCGTACCGTTTCGTCTTTGAAAACGTATGGGATGAAATTTTCGAGCGAACCGTTCATGGCGATGTCTGTGCGTCCGATAATAGCGTCGAAATTAACCAGGTTAACCACTTTCGGTGTGAAATTGAGCTGTGTACTCGTTATTTTCACCCCTTGTGGGAAATCGGGGCTTTCAAAATCAAACCCGCTTAATTTCAGCGTCCCGTCGGCTTTAAAATCCTCGTATTGTTCCTTTTCGAGGGTTGACATACGGCCGGCAAATGTAAGGTCGCACTCAAGCAGGCCTTTCAAAGTAACATCATCCAACGGAACAATATCTGCAATGGAATTGAAATCTATTTTGCCGGCGAGTCGGGCGGCTATCTGCATATCGCTGTCTGGCGTTTTCACATGCAGTTCAGCGTCAAACGGGTTACCTGCCATTTCTAAATGAAATCTATCTACATCCACTGTGGTACGGTCGAATACCTCGCCATCGTAGAATATTTTTGCGGCAATATTCACTTTTTCCACCGATTTGGGCAGGTCGGGGTATTGGAACATCGCATTGTCAACGGTCATGTTGAGATGAACACCGGGCATTCGGTTATCGTTGTACGTGCCTTTTACATCGCCGTTTATGGTAAGACTTCCGGTCGTTTTCAGCGATTTAAAATCCTGCATATAAATAGCAGGAATGAGCGACAACAGGCTCTTGAAGTCTGTTTTTTCAGAGGCAAAAGTCAGGTCAACATCTATATCGTCAGCCGGCATTTTTACCGTACCGGCAAATTTCAGGCCAATCTCATTAAAATTTAATTGATTATCTTTAAAAGTAAATATCCAGTTTTTCAGGTCGGCGTCCAATTTCGAAACAAAATCTGTGCGTACATTTTTCAGATAACGAATACCATTCCACCAAAAATCCAACCCGGCAATGTCTGCTTTCATGTCGAGCATGGCGTTGTCCTGAGTCATATCCCCGCGCAGATAATAATTGAGGTCGTTGATAACGGCTGTCATGTTGCCTTCATCATCGCGGTAAGTGATATTACTGTTACTGATTTCAAACTTTTTAAGCGCTATCCTGAATGTAGTTGTTGAAGTTGTTTCGCCAGCAACTTCTGTTTCTTCGGAGGGTTTCATGATGTCCCAGTTCACCCGTCCGTCTTCCAGTATATGTGCGTACACATTTGCCTGATTGAGCAGTACCGATTTTACCTGTATGTTCTCCATTTTGATGACACTTTTGATGTCAACTGTAATGCTGAACTTTTTTAATGCAACAAGGGTATCGCCTTCAAACTCGCTTGTGCCCACAACGGTCAGGTCACTCAAAGCTACGTGGGCATTTGGAAAATTACGGATGAACGACAATTTAAGGCCGCCAAAATCGACCTTTGCAGTCAGCATGTTGTTTAATTCTTTTTTTGCAATTTCCAGAATTTTACCTTTAAACATGAAAGGAGTTGCCAGCAGAATCAGGAATATTGCCAACAGGCCGATAAGGAATATTTTAATGAACTTTTTCATGAGATTAGAGTTGTTTTTACATTATATAATTACGTTTTATGAGTGTAAATTTAAATAAAAAATAAGACAAATCGATATTCGATAATATAATTGACTTAGTTATGCAAAATTTATTTTGTAATCCCTCCCCCACGCAAAAGCATCTAAATAAAAGTATGTCTGATAGAACTACCGGCTTTAAATACAGTTAAAATTTCCTACTCTTCTTTTGCTCTTTTCCAACTTTTTATACTACCGAAGCCCGACATTTCGGCGATGTCGGATTGAGAGAGTTCGGGGCGGGAATATTGAAGGTTTTCGGCGTGGCGGACGCGGTAGGAATTGACAAAAACCGAAAAATTTTGTCCGTAATCCTTGTTGATAATCTGCGAAAGATAACTGCGATTGGTGTTGAGTTGTTTTGCCAATTCCCAAATTGTCAGGTCTTTATTCAGATAAATCTGTTCTTCTTTAAACATTTTTTCCAAACGCCGCTTTATGTGAATATTTTGTGATTTTGTCGATTTTTCCTGTAAGTGCAAACCTGTATGTTCGTCCTTATCTGTGTATTCGCCTGCTGTTGCGTTTTCATTTTCCTCGTCTATATTTGTCAGTAACACAGCCCTTTGTCTGTTGCCTATCCAACCGATAATAAACAGCATTACAGTGAGAATGGCAGATGGCGCAAGCAGAAAAAAGTCGTGTCCCGTAAAACTTTCTTTACCGAGAATTTCCATAATGACGCAGGTTGTCATTGTTACGGCGACAGTTACATTGAGCCACTGTACTTTATGCAGTGAGTCGTCTTCGGTGTTGGAGTAAAAATTGACAACATTCCTTTGGTTGCGATTTACTGCCAGAATCGACAGTGTCATATACAAAATACCCTGAACAATAAAGGTTATTCGAATGAGAAAATACACAATTTTTTGATACAGAAAAACGCCTGCAACAGTTTTGTTTTCTATTAATCTATTGTATATAAAATCGATATACTCTGTTTTGGTCATAAACAAAACGCCTGTTGCATAAAACACAAACAGCACAAACGGCACAAGCAAATGTTTGCAGTGTTTTTTAAACGAAAAATTATTGTCGATACTCAACAGCCGCACATAAATGTAATATAGCGGAAAAACAAGCAAATGAGCGAGATAATAAATCGAATCGGCATAAACATAAATTTCGGGCAGTGGTATAAAGTAGAATAAATGAGCAACAAATGTGAGGAATGCCACCGCAAAAAATTTCCCCAGAAACGTTTTCGGCTCGTTGCCCTGCGGTTTTACGGTGTTTAAAACAACCGCCCAGAACAGCGTGGCATAAACAGGATTCAGTAAAAGAAAAAGTTTAAACATTATTCCGGCAATTTAATTTCCCAAAATTACAAAAATTTACCTTTTGTCCAAAAAATTTACGTTTTGTCCAAAATGTTTTACCTTTTGTCCCAAAGTTTATACGATTTGTCCACTATGCTACTTTCGTTAGCCGTAACTTTGCAGCGTGTTATTCGTCGTCATTGCGAGGACTGTCAATCCGTTTCCTCATTGTCATTGCGGGCTTGACCCGCAATCCCACAGAAAAAGAGAGGATTCTGAATCAAGTTCGCAATGACGAAAACAAACACAACGTCATTGCGAGGAGCGGAGCGACGAGGCAATCCAAAGAAGAAAAATATTATTAATTACCAATCTAATACAACATTATGAACAAAAAAAATTACATTTTTAATCGATTGCGCAGCATTATGATGATGCTCGCGCTGATGGCGGCTTTTGCCGTCGTACCTGCTTCTCTGTTTGCGCAAAGCAGCGGAGCCACAATCGACGTTTCGGACAACGTCACCGCAAGCGGGGACGGTTGGACTTATGCAAGCAACGTATATACCATTGACGGTACATATAACGTAACAATCACAGGCACGACCACCGAAAGCCATGTCGTGGTAATAGACAATGCGAATATCACGCTTAACGGTGTGGATATTCAAATTACAAGCGGTGCGCCGATAAACTGTGGTGCGAATACAGTGAATTTCACGCTTGTCAATGACAACACGCTAAAAACAACAAACGACATTTATGCCGGATTGCAGGCAAATAACGGGCATATCATCATTGATGGGAACGGCTCATTGGAAGCGACAGGTGGCAGTAAAAAAACTTATTGGTTTAGTACCTGCGGTGCGGGCATCGGCGGCGGGAGTGGTGGTTCCGGTACGGTTACCATAAATGACGGAACGATAATTGCAACAGGCGGAATAGGAGGCGGTGCGGGCATCGGCGGCGGGGACAGTGGTTCCGGTACGGTTACCATAAACGGCGGTAATGTGACTGCGATAAGCGGTATGGGAGCTGCCGCAGGCATTGGCGGTGGGGGCGAAAATTCCTCAACATCTTTTGGTGTAGTTACCATAAACGGCGGGACGGTGAACGCAAAAAGCAGTGAACAGGGAGCAGGTATTGGCGGCGGAAAAAACGCTTCCGGCACAGTAACAATCACCGGAGGTACGGTGATTGCGACTTGTGGTTATTATGGTTTTCCCATCGGTGGAGGTGGTGGTAGTGGCATCGGTACTATCACCATCAAAGGCGGCAGCATCAAGGGTGCACTTTCAAATACTCCTACAAACGGCACAGACCTCGTTTACCTCAACACCCTGACGGTCGGAATCCCCGCCAACGCAAACGCGGCAGTAACGGCAGGCGAAGTCAACGGCGTGGCAATGGAAGCAGTCGCCCCGCCCGTAACAGGCTACGGCATTAAGGACGTACAGACCGATGCAGCAGGCATTGTCTATTTCTACCTTCCCGCAAGCGGTAACGGCGGTACGGACAGCGAGGTCGTTTCCGTAACGGTAGGCAGCGATGCTTATTCGGATGATTATGTTCGCTCAACTTCAGCAAACACAAAAACACTAACACTTCCCGACACCACTCCGCCCACACTCTCGGCAGGTAGCGTAAACCGCACAAGCGACACCGAAGCAACCATCGATTTCACCACCGACGAAGCGGGTACAGCATATTATCTCGTACAAAACAGCGGCGACCCTGCACCTGCCAACACAGCAGTTAAAGCAGGAACATCGCTCGGCGCGGTTGCACTTGGCACAAATACAGACATAGCCGTAACGCTTACAGCAGGCGCAAAAGATATTTACGTTGTAGTTGAAGATGCGGCAGGCAACATCAGCGAACCGCTCAAAATAACAGCGGCGGCAATGCCTCCCTCGGCGCCCGACTACACGCTGTATCTCAACAACTCCGACGGCAAATTATATAAAAACAACCCAAGCGGCGTGGAGGTTACTACTGAAATGAATGCGAAAGGCGCGGTCGTAACCGGCGCGGCGGGCGCGTGGATACTTACCTTTACCGATTTTGAATTTGAAACAACCGCCGCGACCGCGTTGGAAGTACCCGCAGGCACAACGATTGACCTTGTGGGCGGTAACGCGATTACGAGTATATTCAATGGCAACGATATAACAAGAGGGATTTATTCAACAGGCGACCTTACCATTAACGGCACGGCAGGCAGCAGCCTTGCAACTACGGGCGGCACATCAACCAGCACGGCTGGAAGTACCACAGCCTCTTGCGGTATTTATGCGACAGGCAACCTCACAATCGACGGCGACGCAACCATAAATGCTATGGGTGGAACATCCTATCAAAGCAATTTTGGCATTTATATATTTAACGGAAACATTACAATCAACGGCGGCACGGTCAACGTCACGGGCGGGACTTCTTCAAATGGCAACAGTTATGGCATTGTGTCGGAAAAGCAAAGCATCATCATCAACGGAGGTGCGGTTAATGCCACAGGCGGAAATAATGGCGGCGGCGGTTACCACAGTAACGGTTTTTGGGCGAGGAACGGAAGTATCACTATCAGCGGCGGCACGGTTACGGTAAAAGGCAACAGCCGCGCTTTTGTCGATAACTACACCGTACCAAACGGGTATCAGTATTGGGTTGCCACAGACACAGACAACACCACAGGACAGCAAAGCGGCACAAGCACAGGCAGTTTTGTGATTACCTCCGCACACAAATATGCCAAAATTGAGTATGGAGCATTCGACACCACTCCGCCCACACTCTCGGCAGGCAGCGTAAACCGCACAAGCGACACCGAAGCAACCATCGACTTCACCACCGACGAAGCGGGTACGGCATATTATCTCGTACAAAACAGCGGCGACCCTGCACCTGACAACACAGCAGTTAAAGCAGGAACATCGCTCGGCACGGTTGCACTCGGCGCAAATACAGACATAGCCGTAACACTCACGGCAGGCGCACAGGATATTTATGTTGTGGTTGAAGATGCGGCAGGCAACATCAGCGAACCGCTCAAAATAGAAGCGGCGGCATTTGTTGCGCCCACCTACACTATCAGCGCATCAACACTAACTTCATTCGGTTCAATGTCTGTAGGTTACACTCCTCCTGCACCGCAAACGGTAACAATTACCAACACAGGCACAGGCGCAGTAACGCTTACACAGCCCAGCGCAACGAACTACAACATCGGCGCACTCTCGACAACTTCGCTTGCCGCAGGCGAAACGGCAACCTTTACCGTTCAGCCCAAATCGGGACAGTCGGCAGGAAACTACAGCGAAACCATCGCCGTAAACGGCGACAACGGAGCAAGCGCAACAGTAAATGCGAGTTTCACCGTGACGGATGATACTCCTCCTTCGACGTATGCCGTTTACACCGGCAGCTTTGAAGGCGGAAGCGTATCGACAGACTATACAAATGCTCAAGAAGGCGATGTGATAACGCTACTTGTAATATCTTCAACAGGATATGAACTGAGCAGTATCTCGTTATCCCCCTATGTAGCGCTAAAAGGCTCCGGCGATGTCCGCACTTTCACGATGCCCGCCTCAGACGTCACCGTCAATGCAACGTTTGTGAAGACTTACCTGCAAACGCTTTGGGAACAGGCGCTCGCCATAATTGAAAAAGCCGATTACGATATACCGCAGCAATACGCCAACACGCCTGAAGCGCTTGCCGAATACCTTGCCGAATACATCAACGACCTGTTGAGCGATGCCGGCATCAACTTGACCATCACGGCAGACGATGTTTGGATAATGCAAGCCTCCGACTTCGTACCTCCTGCATCAGGAACAAACGGCTCATTTAAATGCTATATCTTGCCTCCTCCCGACACAGTCGGTGAAGCCCGTATCAACGGCTCAATCAATGCTACGACCACAGGCAATGAAAAATTGTCAATGGATAATGGACAATGGAAAGCCTACGTACAAAACGGCACATTGCACGTTTCAAACTTGACAGAGGGACAGACGTATAGTGTTTACAACTTACTCGGCACATTGATATACCGCGGCGTTGCCAATGCCAACGAAAACACATTACCTTTACCTGCACGCGGCGTCTATGTTGTCACCGACGGCAAAACAACGATAAAAGTATTGAATTGAGTGAATAGGGATTTATGAATGAAGCGCCCCCTTATTCAGATAAGTTTGTATAGGGGGACACAAAAAGGGCAGACGACGTATGGGTCTGCCCTTAATAATTTTCCGTACTGCTCAATGATTTTACCGGAATAGACAAGTCGTAAAAACTTTCGGACAAATCGTATAAAATTTGCATTATAGAGGGATTTTTGTAATTTTGCGGATTCAAATCGCTTGAATAATGTTTAAACTTTTTCTCTTACTGAATCCTGTCTATGCCACGCTGTTTTGGGCGGTTGTTTTGAACACTGTAAAACCGCAGGGCAACAGACCGAAAACGTTTCTGGGCAAGTTTTTTGTGGTAGCGTTCTTCACATTTGTCGCTCATTTATTCTACTTTATACCTTTCCCCGAAATTTACGTCTATGCCGATTCATTTTATTACCTCGCTCATTTGCTCGTTTTCCCGCTATACTACATTTATGTGCGCTTGTTGAGTA
>Ga0082212_10003727_pt1 | contig 21475 bp, 15 predicted proteins | sample TergutNt197P3_FD_71548 | JGI IMG/M metagenome (GOLD analysis project Ga0082212, IMG submission 71548) | Neocapritermes taracua P3 segment gut microbial communities from Petit-Saut dam, French Guiana - Nt197 P3 | ecosystem: Host-associated > Arthropoda: Insects > Digestive system > Gut ... | reverse complement strand
ATATTTTGTGCGAAAAACGAAACAGGTAAAAATGCTGTCAATCGTTTTGTTCTGATTGGCGACCACAAACAACTGCCTGCCGTAGTGCTTCAAAGCAAGGAAGAAAGCCGCGTTAATGATCCATTCCTGAATGCCGCCGGAATAACCGATTTAAGCGCATCGCTTTTTGAACGCCTTTATCACAAATACAGCAGGGACGGCAATACATCCGCTTTGGATATGCTTGCCAAACAGGGAAGGATGCACCCTGCGTTGTCGGCTTTCCCCTCCGAACATTTCTATGAAGGACGATTGGAATGTGCCGGTTTACCTCATCAAATGGAAGAATGGACAGACCGCAACCGAATGATCTTCTATCCGGTTGAACCTTTGACCAACGAATTTTCCGACAAAACCAATCGCAACGAAGCCGACAAGGTTACAGAAATCTGCAAAAAACTGTATGAGGACTGTCTGACAAAAGGCGAACAACCGGATATGCAAAGTATTGGAATTATCACCCCTTTCCGAAATCAAATCGCTCTGATACGTAAACAACTGCAAGAAACCGCTATTCCGGAATTGGCTGAAATCACCGTCGATACCGTCGAACGGTTTCAAGGAAGCCAACGCGACATCATCATCTATTCATTTTGTATAAAAAAGGAGGAACAGTTAGCGTTTTTACCCAACTGGTTAGAAGAAAATGGTTTTTTAATCGACCGGAAACTCAATGTAGCGCTCACGCGGGCAAGGAAACAACTGCATATTATCGGCAACGAAAATCTCTTAAAGAAGAATACGGTTTATGAGAAACTTATTGAACATATCCGGGGGCAAATGAAAATTATAGTCGATACTAACCTTTCTTATAAGATTTCCCCTATCAAGTAACTTTTGCCGGCAGTTTTTCGGCTTCTTCCTCATCTTCCGGATCATCTTTTTTGACAAGAAGTATACTTATTTCATACAATGCATACAAGGGTAAGAAAACAATCCCTAAGGTAAAAGGATCGGGGGTAGGCGTGATAATTGCCGATGCCATCAAAAGGACAACAACCGCGTGACGGCGATATTTTTTAAAAAAGGATTTTTTCAAGATACCGATTTGCGACAATAACCATGCGATCAAAGGCATTTCGAAGACCAAACCCATAAGTAAATTCAATGTAATAAAAATACTCAAGTATGAATCTAAAGAAACTTTATTTTGAATAGTCGAACTTAATTCGTAGGTATAAAGAAAACGCAAAGACATCGGGAAAATCAAAGCATAGCCGACAAAACAACCGATAAAGAACATTATCGAACCGAACATAAACACCCAGCGAACATTCTTTCTTTCATGTTCGTACAAAGCAGGACTGATAAACCGCCAAACTTCAAACAATATATACGGACAAATCAAAACCAGCGCAACCCATCCCGAGGTACTCAAATGCCTGAGAAAAGGTGCCGTCAAATCAAAGTTAATCATTTCCACATGAAAATTATCATCACAAAAATCCGGAAGGAATGGAAATTTTTGGCTCAGGTTACATAAAGAACGAAATAGGAAAAAATCAGGTTTGGTCGGCTCCATAACGACACTGTCGAAAAACCAGGGCATAAGGATGAACGCGCCTATTGCAAAAACACCCAATGCAACAATAATCCTGAACAACATCCATCGAAGTTCTTCAAGATGATCCCAAAAAGACATTTCCTGAGCACTCATTCTGTGTATCAGAAAGAAAGAGAGCAGGATTTATTTTGAAATGTCATCATCCAAATTGATGTCATCTTCAATTTCTTTTAATCCCTCTTTAAAACCTTTTACGCCTTTACCAATACCTTTCATCAGTTCGGGGATTTTTTTCCCACCGAAAAGTAAGAGAACCACCACTAAGATAATTACCACTTGTGGCATACCGGGCGTAAAAAGCAATATTGTTAATAACGTTTGCATAGTACTGATATTTATATATTTAACAAAAATTCACCTACCGTATTTCCGGTATTTGAGCTGCAAATTTAATCATTATTCTTGAGAAAATAGGTAAAAACATAAAATATCTACCGTTTTTTTTTTATTTTTGCTTCCAAAAAAATTAAATATATATGAAACGACTGATATTTTTATTGCTGTTTTCGACCGTTGGATTTTCTTGTATTCACACACAACTACCTGATACAAAGGTTTGGAATGCCTCTCATTTGATAAAAGTCCGGGATAAAATCAAGAAAAACGATGAAACCTATTTGCCTGCATACGACATATTATTGAATAAAGCTGAAAGGCATCTCAATACCGAGTTTTATTCCGTCATGCAGAAAAAACATGTTTCTCCCACCGGAAATAAACACGATTATATGAGTATGGCTCCTTATACATGGCCTAATCCTAACACTCCTAACGGATTGCCATATATAACCCGCGACGGGGAACGAAATCCGGAATTGAACGAATATGATCGAAATCCCTTGGGAAATATGTGTACAATGGTTGTCGATCTGTCATTGGCTCATTTTTTTTCGGGTAAACGCGAATACGCCGATAAGGCAGCCGAACAGATTCGCGTATGGTTTCTGAATCCGGAAACAAAGATGAATCCCCACCTCAGCTACGCGCAGTTTATTCCGGGAGTAAATGAAGGAAAAGGACGGAGTTACGGCATCATTGACGTCTATTCTTTCCTCGAAATGCTCGATGCAGTCGCCCTGTTGCAATATGCCAATGCACTGGGTTCGGAAGATATCGCCGCTCTGCAATCCTGGTTCACGGAATTCCTGCAATGGCTGACAACCAACGAGATGGGATTGGCAGAAAAAAATGCGCAAAACAATCACAGCATAGCTTACGATGCAACCTGCACCCGCTTCGCCCTGTTCGTGAACGATACCCTTTTGTTGAATACCATATTGTCGGAATTTCCGGAAAAACGACTCTACAAGCAAATACAGCCGGATGGCCGTCAGCCCCAAGAATTGCAGCGTACTTTGGCATTTCACTATACCCTGTATAATATCGACCACATGCTCGATATCTGCCAAATGGCAGGCAAACAGGGTGAAATCCTCTATCATACCCGCTCGGACGACGGAAGAAGCATAGGAAAAGCCATCGAATTTATTGCTCCCTATTTGGGAAAACCTCAAAGTGAATTCCCTTATCAACAAATCCACAGTTGGGATGCCGTACAGAATTATCTGTGCTGGATATTAAAAAGAGCATCTTATTTTGATGATACAAAAGGATATAAAGATTTATTTGCAGAAAATTATATCCCAAACCATTCCGAAAGGAATTTTTTACTCTACTACGATTCCGACTATCCATCCAAATTTGCAAGTATTGTTGAGAAAAATTTTGATTTTGCTTCCAAACAACTGCAAGTTGCCGTCACTGAAGTAGAAAAAGCAAAACAACTTGATAATTCCGGCAAGGTAAGTCCGCGTACTGTGAGTCCCGACGGAAGTTTATTTATGGTGCCTTCCCGCGATTGGACTGTCGGATTTTTCCCCGGATCGCTTTGGTATATGTATGAATATACGAATAAGGATGAATGGAAACAATTGGCAGAAAAATATACGCTTCCGTTAGAAATCGAAAAAATGAACACCGGCACCCACGATACGGGATTTAAAATGTATTGCAGTTTTGGTAATTGGCACCGTCTGAATGAGAATCAAAATTGCAGGGACATTCTTGTACAATCTGCTAAAACATTAATTACCCGTTTTAAACCAAATGCAGGAATTATGCGTTCGTGGGATCACAATACCGATAAATGGCAGTGTCCGGTTATTGTCGATAATATGATGAATTTGGAACTGTTGTTTTGGGCATCTAAAGAAACAAACGATCCTGTCTATTATGACATTGCCGTCAGCCATGCAAAGAAAACGATTGAAAATCATTACAGAGAGGATTACAGTTCATACCATGTGGTTGATTATGACACTATTACAGGAAAAGTGCTGAAGAAAAATACGCATCAGGGGTATGCCGACGAATCGGCTTGGACGCGAGGACAAGCATGGGGATTGTATGGTTTCACAATGTGTTACAGAGAAACAGGCGATTCTTTATTTCTGAAACAAGCGCGGGCGATTGCTGATTTTATCTTTACACATAAAAATCTACCGGAAGACCTGATTCCTTACTGGGATTTTGATGCCCCCGATATACCCAATGAACCGCGTGATGCTTCCGCTGCAACAATCTCGGCATCGGCTTTGTACGAACTTTGCGAACTCGACGGCTTGAATGCCGGCAAATACAAGCGGTGGGCGGATACTATCCTGAAAAATCTAAGCCATAATTATTTATCCCCAACAGGAGATAACAGAGGCTTTCTATTGTTGCACAGTACCGGAGCAAAGCCATTGAACAACTCGGAAGTAGATGTGCCCATATCGTATGCCGATTATTATTTTCTTGAAGCGCTATTACGAAAACAAAAATTAGAATCCAATGAAAAGCGTTTATAAGTATCCGTTTGTTTTTTCCGTTTTCTTATTTTTCACCATCACTTCTTCGTTTTGCCAAATCAATTATCCTTCGAAAATTCGTTTGAATACCGGATGGGAATTCGTGAAAGGCGACTTGGGAAATGTTTGGGAAGGTGTGAGGCCAACCAAACCGGACGCCCCTGAATTGCTCCCGATCTGGGAAACGGTAACGCTCCCGCATTGTTTCAATGCAGAAGATGCCGTTGATCCCTATACAAACTACTATGAAGGTCCCGGATGGTACCGTACTTTTTTAGACATTCACAATCCTTACGAGAACGGACGCACCATTTTAGAGTTTGAAGGCGCCGGACAGAAAACAAACGTATATATTTATACCATCGAAGTGGGTAAACACATTGGCGGATATGACGAATGGACCTGTGATATCACTCAGGCAATAAAGACTTTTTTAGCCTCAAGCGATGCCGAACGATTCAATGGAAAGATACCTTTACTGATCCGTTGCGACAACACGAGGGATGCGGAAATGATTCCCTCCGACTTATCGGATTTCAACATTTATGGGGGAATTTATCGTTACTTGAATCTTGTGTATCTGCCAAAAATTTCACTTTCCGAGATGCAAATCAATACGCAAGCAGACGATAAAGGGAAGAAAGGCAAGGTAGATTTGAAACTCGGCTTGTTAAATCCGGCAAATGACAATTCGTGGAAAATAAATATAAAAATCATCTCTCAAGAAGGCAAGATTCTTGCAGAAGAAATGCACAGAGCAGAATCTGGCCGGCTGTCTGAATTTCGGTTTGAAATAGATAAACCTTCTTTATGGTCGCCCGATACTCCTGTTTTATATACTTGTGAAGTGCGATTGGAAGCAGGCAAAGACACAACAGTCTGGAAAGATTATTTCGGATTCCGCACTTTCCATTTTGTTGAAAAAGGCCCATTCTTATTGAATGGTAAACGACTGCTGTTGAGGGGTACGCACCGTCACGAAGACCATGCCGAAGTCGGTGCAGCAATGACCGAAGAAATGATGATTCAAGAAATGAAAATGATCAAGGAGATGGGTGCAAATTTCATACGGTTGGGGCATTATCAGCAGTCGCGCATCGTACTTGAACAATGCGATAAACTGGGTCTTTTGGTTTGGGAAGAAATCCCTTGGTGCAGGGGAGGACTTGGAGGAGAATCGTATAGAAATCAAGCCAAAGATATGTTGTCCAATATGATTACACAACACCGCAATCATCCTTCGGTGATTCTTTGGGGATTGGGCAATGAAAACGACTGGCCCAACGATTTTCCGGAATTCGACAGGGAAAAAATTCGTTCGTTTATGAAAGAACTGCACGAATTATCCCATCAGTTAGATGATTCACGCCTGACCGCTATCCGCCGGTGTGATTTTTGTAAAGACATTGTCGATGTATATTCGCCATCTATCTGGGCAGGATGGTACAGTAATAAATACATAGATTATCAAGAAATGACTAAACGCAATTTTGATTCGGTCGATCGATTCTTGCATGTAGAATGGGGAGGCGACAGTCACGCCCTGCGTCATTCCGAATATCCGAATGAAAAAAGCAGTCGTCCTCCTATCGACGGAGATTGGAGTGAAACTTACATCTGCGATTTGTTCGATTGGCATCTCAAGGAGCAGGAAAATATGCCTTGGCTTACGGGTTCGGCATTCTGGGTGTTCAAAGATTTTTCAACTCCTATCCGCCCCGAAAATCCGGTGCCTTATATGAATCAGAAAGGAGTGGTGGAACGCGATCTCACACCCAAAGAAAGCTACTACCTGTTCCAATCCTATTGGATTAATGAACCAATGATTCATATCTACGGGCATTCCTGGCCTGTTCGCTGGGGTGATGAAAACGAAGAAAAGATGATAAAAGTTTATTCTAATTGCACAGAGGTAGAGTTATTTCTTAACGGACAAAGTTTAGGCAAAAAGAAACGCGATGCTCAAAATTTTCCTGCTGCCGGATTGCATTGGACTACGGCTTTGAAAACGGGAAAAAATACGGTAAAGGCAATAGGAAAAAAAGACAAGTTGATAATTTCCGATGAGATCACTTTCGATTATCAAACCGAAAAATGGGGCAAGGAATCACAAATCAGGCTGTCAATCATTGAAAATACAAACGAATATGCCTTGATCGAAGCTGATTTTTTAGACGACAAAGGCGTCTTGTGTCTTGATTCCAATAAATTCATCTTTTTCGATGCCACCGGAGATGGTAGTTTGATTATCAACAGAGGAACCTCATCGGGATCAAAGAAAGTACAGGCATACAATGGAAAAGCACGTATTAAACTCAATAAAAACGATGGAAAAACGATTGTATCCGCCAAAGCAGATGAAATCAAGTCGGTTTTTATTTCAATCATCAATTATTAACCATTAACCATTAATCATTAATCATTATTTTTCATTACCTTTGCCGGCGAAAATGTCATTGCGGGCTTGATCCGCAATCCCCTGAAAAATAAATGTCATTGCGGGCTTGACCCGCAATCTCCTGAAAATTTCTGGGGATCCCGCGTCAAGCGCAGGATGACAGTTGATCATTAAACATTAATCATTAAACATTAATCATTAATCATTAAATATGATAACAACAGACCAATTACGTGAAGTATTGGAGCGCGAGGAAGCGCTGAGGGGGTATCTTTGACGTCGATGCCAAGACAATTCAGTTAGAAGAAGAAGAGCTTCGCACACATGCGCCCGATTTTTGGGACGACCCCAAACAGGCAGAAGAGCAGATGCGAAAAATACGTGAAATCAAATCGTGGATCGTTGCCTACAACGAAATCAAATCGGCTGCACAGGAATTGCAGTTGGCTTTCGACTTTCAGAAAGAAGGCATCACTACCGAAGAAGAAGTGGATGAAGCCTACAAGCACGCCATCGAACGCCTCGAAAAATTGGAGTTGAAGAACATGCTTCGTTCGGAGGAAGACCATTTGGGCGCTGTGCTGAAAATCAACGCAGGAGCAGGCGGAACGGAAGCGCAGGACTGGGCAGAAATGCTGTACCGGATGTACGACCGCTGGTGTGAAAGCAAAGGTTACAAAGTGAACGTTGCAAACTGGTTGGACGGCGATGACGCCGGCATAAAATCGGTTACGCTGCAAGTCGAGGGTGATTATGCTTTCGGATACCTGAAAAGCGAAAACGGCGTGCATCGCTTGGTGCGCGTTTCGCCCTACAACGCCCAGGGCAAACGGATGACCTCTTTTGCTTCGGTGGCGGTAGTTCCCTTGGTGGACGACAGCATCGAAATTGATGTCAGCCCTGGCGATATCACTTGGGATACTTTCCGGTCGAGTGGGGCAGGGGGACAGAACGTCAATAAGGTAGAAACAGGCGTTCGCTTACATTACAATTACAAAGACCCCGATACGGGCGAAGTGAAAGAAATCGTCATAGAAAATACGGAATCCCGTTCGCAGTTCGGAAACAAAGACAATGCCATCCGCCTCCTGAAATCCCAACTGTATGAATTGGAATTGGAACGGCGGCGGAGGGCATCGGCTAAGATAGAAGCCGGGAAAAAGAAAATCGAATGGGGTTCGCAAATTCGCTCATACGTCTTCGACGACCGCCGCGTGAAAGACCACCGTACCGACTATCAAACTTCCAACGTAGGCGCAGTCATGGACGGCGACTTGGACGATTTCATCAAAGCCTACCTGATGGAATTCGGCGATGTTTACTCTTGATAGAAGCCCTCGATGTCTTTACCAAAATTGCCTTCGCGTGTTTCTACCACTACATAATAGAGTGGACGGTTTACCGGTTGTCTTGATAAAAATGCTACGGCATCGGCTTTAGACGGCGCTTTATAGATTCGCCATACTTTATTGGCTTCCCTGTCTTCTCTCACGAATACTACGCTGCCTGTGAGACCCGTAGCCGAAGGTGGCGCCTGAGTCGTTTCAATCCTCGTCGCTCGGTTGTTGTCATGAAAAACTTCATTTCCCTGCGAAACAGTTTGCGAGTTATCTTTTATGTCGAAAAGGAATGTGCATACCAAGACAATGATTGAGGCAGGTAGAAGAATTCCATACATTCCCAAAATCTCAGAAAGCTTTCCTGTGTATATATCCATTGCGAAATAAACTCCCCATAATAAATACAAACCGGATAATGCGATGGCTATAACAGACGAAACCCGTATGAACTGTTTGTTTTGTGGAATAAGCAGCAATGACACGGCAAATGTGACAATCGATAAGTTAAATAAAGCCTTAACAAAAAAATCGACCGCATACTTCCATACAAAAACGAATTCGGCATTCTTAGAAAAAATAACATACAATACAGGTAATATGAAATATATTCCGGCTGCTATCAATAACAAGATGATGGAAGTTTTCCTTTTCCCCTGTATCTCGTATATTTTCTTTTCATTCAATAGAAAAGCGCCGGCTATCAGTATTATTATTAAAGGTATATAGTTGAATATAAAATTAATTTGAAAAAACCAGTGATTATTTATCATAAATAAAATAAGAGAAGATATTTCTGTCAGGATGATAACAGCGGTAGCAAAAATCAAGGCAATCCCTGCACTTTTCAACCGGTTATGTTCGCTGAATGTTTCCGTCGATGTCTTGGGATTGGGTCCGTATTCGTTTGCTTTATTTTCCCCTTCAGTCAGTAACAATATTAACAGCCATATTCCGCCGGCAATCGGAATCAATGCAATGAGCATCATCCATCCGCTTTTTCCTATATCATGCAAACGACGAACGGCAACCGCTAAGCTCGGCAACATCATTACAACGCTAAGACCTGTATTAGCCGATAGCGCGGCAAGCAGTATTTTTTCATCATTTGCCTTCAAGAATAACACAGCAACAATCGTCATCAAAATCACCCATGCGAAAGAAAAAATCATATTAAACAATACAAACATCCAATATTCCTGTCTTCGTGCCCGCCCGCTGAAATCAGCGTAATGTCTTAAAACTTTAACAAACCATCTCATAATTTTCCATATTAATAATTATACTTTTCTATCATAAATATTTTGCAAAATTACTATGTGAATCTACTCTTGTCAATCCCCCAAAAGGGTGAAAATTTTATGAACATCCGGCTATCCATTTGAATTGCGGTATGAAATTTTCATGTAAATCAAGAATTTATCTCCTACATGACATAATTTTGAATAAAGAACGTATGAATTTTCACTAAAAATCAGTATTTTTGCATTTCTAATATGACATGATATTGTAACACTTTATTTAATTAGCACATGAAAAAGATTCTGCCATTCATTGCCATTGCATTGCTTCCATTATTGACTGTAGCCCAAAATGAAGTTTTTCGCAATCCCAACTTGCCGGAAGATGAGCGTATAACGTCCTTTCTTAAGGAACTGACGGTTGATGAGAAAATTGCCTGTTTCTCAACACGTCCCCGTCTTCCACGATTGGAAATTCGTACTACGCGATTTACAGAAGGCCTTCATGGTTATGCGCATAGCGGCCCCGCCAATTGGGCTGTACAAGGCGCTGGACGTTCCTCCACTACCTGTTGGCCACAAGCTTTTGGTTTGGGACAAACTTGGGATCCTGTGTTGATTCAAAAAGTGGCTTCATTGCAAGCCGATGAACATCGCTACCTTGCCCAAAGTACCAAGTATAATAATTCGGGAGGAATTATTGTGCTTGCTCCGAATGCTGATCTTTCGCGCGACCCGAGATGGGGACGCACCGAAGAATCCTTTGGGGAAGATGTTTATCTTGTGTCGCGCATGACAGTGGCGTATGCCAAAGGTCTACAGGGCGATCATCCCAAATACTGGAAGACGGCTTCGCTCATGAAACATTTCTTAGCCAACAGCAATGAAAACAACCGTTTCTTCAATTCATCCGATTTCGACGATCGCCTGTTTCGCGAGTATTATTCCTATGGATTTTACAAAGGTGTTACAGAAGCCGGTTCGCGGGCTTATATGGCTGCTTACAATGCCTACAACGGTATTCCTGCGCATGTACACCCGATGTTGAAGGACATTACGGTGAATGAATGGGGACAAAACGGTATCATTTGTACCGATGGTGGCGGACTTGAACACTTGGTAAAAAGTCATAAATTATTTCCCAATCTCGAAACAGCCGTCGCTGCCTGCATCAAGGCGGGTATCAATGTGTTCCTCGATGGCGTTCATGCGCCTGCCATACGCAAAGCGCTGGATGAAAAATTGTTGACCGAAGCAGAAATAGATGATGTTCTTCGCGGAGTAATTCGCGTTTGGATACGATTGGGCTTGCTCGACAACTCGCCGGATAATCCGTATACTTCTATTGGGGTTACCGATAATACCGATCCTTGGGATAAGCCCGAAGTCCATGCTTTTGTTCGTGAAGTGACCGCCAAATCGGTTGTATTGCTCAAGAACGACAAAAAACTGTTACCTATATCGGACAAAGTGAAGAAAATCGCTGTCTTAGGCCCTCGTGCCGATGAAGTGATCAGCGATTGGTATGGAGGAACGCCTCCTTACGCCGTTTCTGTAGTGGAAGGTATTCGTAAAGCTTTTGGCAATCAGGCAGAAATACGCTTTGCTCAATCAAACAAAGCCGATTCTGCCGTCATTTTGGCGAAAGAAGCGGATATGGCTATTGTATGCGTAGGTAACCATCCTCTCAGCTACAATGCACCCTGGGGTAAAAATTATGTGCCCAGTGATGGTCGTGAAGAAGTAGATCGCGAAGCGCTGTCGCTTGAACAGGAAGACTTTGTGAAATTAGTGTATGCCGCCAATCCCCAAACTGTTATGGTGCTAATTTCCAGTTTCCCATACACGATCAACTGGTCGGTTGCCAATCTGCCTGCTATTGTTCATATCTCGCAATCGAGCCAGGAACTGGGTAACGGTCTTGCTGATGTGCTGACCGGTAAAGTGAATCCTGCCGGTCGTCTTGTGCATGCCTGGCCTGCTTCCATTGCTGATTTACTGCCTATTCTGGAATATGATATCCGAAAAGGAAAAACGTATATGTATTTGAAAGAAAAACCTTTGTTTCCTTTCGGATACGGATTGAGTTATACCTCGTTTAAATACAGTAACTTAAGAGTAGATCAGCAACGAATAGCTTCCGGTCAAACAGTCAATCTTTCGGTCGATATTACAAATACGGGCGAATTTGGTGGAGAAGAGGTCGTTCAATTGTATGTCTCTTTTCCCGACAGCAAAGTATCTCGCCCTGCAATTGCACTAAAAGGATTTGAACGCGTGATGGTCAAGAAAGGAGCAACAGTTACTGTCAATCTGCCGCTTGATGCCGACGAATTGGCCTATTGGAACGTCGATCGACATGCATTTGTACTCGAACCGGGCAAGGTGCAACTGCTCGTAGGCGCTTCTTCTGACGATATCCGGCTTAGAGCAGAAATTTTATGTAATTGATTATTAAACAACGATTTATGAAAGCATAGTAATGCCTCTTAACAATCCTGCATCTTCATTTTCACCCTTTTGGGGGGTTGACGACCGTAGAATAAAGGAATACTTTTGTGGACTTTATACTTATTGTTATGCGGGGTATACTATTTCTTGGCTTGTTTCTGCTGTATGTGACTGTTCATAGCCAGACACAGCCTGCAGATTCATTAGTTAGTTTGTTGGAAAATAATAAATTGTCGAATACAGAACGGTTGCAGCTTTACAAGAATATTACTGAATATTACAGGTATTCCGATCCTGAGAAAAGTATTATTTATGGGGAGCGGGGGTTGCGGCTTGCAGAGAAAGAGAAAGACAAAAGAATGATGGCTTTTCTTTCGATGGACATTGGAAATACGCTTTTTGATATCTCTACTTCCGATTCCATATTGATTTTTTACAATAAGGCAATTGATTTGTCACGTGAAATCGGCGACGAGTCGATCGAAGCCATGGCAAATGGAATGATAGGCGATTATTACTTCAAAATCAATAAAAAAGGCGATGTGTTGGAATATTATTTAAAAAGTCTGACCTCGTTTGAGAGTTTGGGGGATATGTATAATTCTACAAGATTATTATTAAGTATCAGTGATTTTTATTCCGATTTATACCAAACCGAATATGCTTTACATTATACAAGAAGAGCGCAGGTTTATGCCGAATCCTTAGATCATCCTGTCTTGAAAACCGGTATATTCACCTCGTTAGGAAGTCATTATCTGACAGTAAGAGATTATGATAAAGCTTTAGAAAACGCCCTGATTGCGCTCGATATGAGCAGAGAACATAATTTGGTAAAATACGAAGTAATTAATACCCGAAATTTAGCAGAAATTTATGCCGATGGATTCAAGGATTACAAAACTGCTGAGAAATATTCCTTGGAGTGCGAAAAAGTAGCGCTTGAGAGTAATAACCAAAATTATATAATGACTGCATGGAACACTTTGACAAAAGTTTATATTAATGCAAACAAGTATAATGAAGGAAAAGAAATTGCTTTGAAAGTATGGAACATGGACTCGACCAATTTTGCTCATTCCATAAACACGGCTTATTTTCTTGCCGTAAGTTATCTATACACAGGAAATCCGACCGAATCCTTGTATTATTTCAATAAAAGGGATAATCTTCGCTGGAAAGAATCGGAAAATCAGTTCTTCGAGTCTTTATCGAACATGGAAGTTAAATACGAAACCAATAAAAAAGAAATTCGCATTGACTTGCTGGAAAAAGAAAAAAAACTATATGTGTGGCTCGTTATTGCCGGCGCTTTACTGGCTATTTCTTTGGGTATTGTGTTACGTCAAAAAATAAAAAGTTCACGGAAAGAAAATCAGCTTATTGCGGCGAGAGCCGTTCAAGACGGAGAAATGGGGGAAAGAGCGCGAATTGCCGAAGATCTGCATGATCGCCTCGGAGGCAGCCTTTCGGCAGTGAAAATAGAATTGAACAGCACTGATAACCTGCAATCGGTCAGTGATAAATTGGATGAATGCATCAAAGAAGTTAGAGAAATCACCCATAACCTGATGCCGCGCTCCCTGCGGATGTCGGGATTGAAAACGGCATTGGAAGATTTTTCGGCTCAATTTTCAAATGTTCACTTTCATTTTTACGGCAAAGAAGGTCGTATCAAGGAACGTTTGGAATTTATTATATATTGCTGTGCCAACGAATTAATCACAAATTCACTCCGTTATTCAGGAGCAGAAAATATCAATGTACAGTTGATTCAGGAGGTGAAACATGTTTCACTTGTGGTTGACGATGATGGTTGTGGTTTCGATGAAAACACCGTGACCAAGGGGATAGGATTGAAAAATATTCGCGACAGGGTAGCTTCCTGCAACGGCAAATTGGATATTGCTACTTCTCCGGGCAAGGGAACGGAAACGATTATTGAATTAATGATTAATGTTTAATGATTAATGATTAATAATACAATGTGTCATTGCGGGCTTGACCCGCAATCCCCTGACAATTCGCATCGTTTTTCAGGGGATCCCGCATCAAGTGCGGGATGACAATAAATTAATAATTTATAATTCATTAATAATGGAAACAAATAGTGCTCAACCGATTAAAGTATCGATCGTTGACGACCACAAAATGGTGGTTATAAGTCTTAGTAATCTAATCAAAGATTCGAAGATTGCTACAGTTTCGAATGTGTATTACAATCTGAAATCCTGTCGTTTGGGTTTGGAAAAATCTGTTCCGGACGTTTTGTTGCTCGACATCGGATTGCCCGATGGCGATGGTGTCGATTTTTGTGCAGAAGTTACCAAAATGTATCCCGAACTCAAAGTCATCATGCTGACAAGTTACAAGGAATTCAATGTCGCAAAAAGAGCTTTGCATAATGGCGCTCACGGCTACATACTTAAAAATTCCGAACCGGAAGAAATATTTGCCGGTATCGAAGCCGTGAACTACGGATACCAATTCCTGTGCGAAGAGATCGACATTCTGTTGAGTGAAGTAAAAAACGAAAAAGTGGTTTGGTATTCGCCACGAGAGAGAGAAATTCTTCAGTATATTGCCGACGGATATACAACCAAGGAAATCGCAGATAAGATATTCAGGGATGATGAAACGATCAAAACTTACCGTAAAAATTTACTTGTCAAAATGAATGCCAAAAATGCTTTCGAGATGGTAAAAAAAGCCTGTGAGCAAAATTTGGTTAAATTGGGTTAGAAAAAAAATAGAGACCTTACATGTAAAGTCTCTATTCTTTTCTAAAAGCAAATTTATCTATTTTTCCCTATTCTATTTTTTAGATATCGTTGCATTACAACCATTTACCCTGTTAAATACCCTGTAAAACTCATCATTATTTACAAAAGATTTGTATTTTGAATTGAGTTGATCGTCGCATTTACTTTTGCTATTATTTTTGAGGCAATCGCAATAGGTTATGGCCGCTTCTTCCGCCGCTTCTTCCGCCGTTTGTATATCATCGCATGCGCTCAAAGCGAATAGCGAAATCACTGCAAATGTTAAATAAAATTTCTTTTTCATGATCTATTTATTTTATTTTTTGACACTCTTAACTCTTAACTCAAAAAATGTAACCTACGCCAATCTGAGCAACGGCATTGGTATAGGTAAGATCTTGCCATATCTTGGTAAGACCGACGTTGACACGAAAGCTGGCAAAAAAATCAGGGTTAAATCTGTAAGATATTCCTACACAGGCAGAAACATCTAATTTTGTTATTTTATTCAGATCATATTCAACTGTACTTGATGATTTTTTTCTTTTTGCACTTAACATATAACCAACTTGAGGACCAAAATCAATACTGAATGTGCGAGCCATATTCGTATGGTATTTGAAAATAACCGGAATGTTAATATAATCCATTTGATCTTCAACACCATCTTCTAAACATCCTTGCATGGAATATACAAATTCGACCTGTAAATCGGTTTTAGGTTTTATGGTTGTTTCCATAAATCCTCCCAAATGTATTCCCGTACGTGCGTCGGTTAATCCCTTATCACTGTTCTGGTATCCTTGATTAATACCTCCCTTTATTCCCCAGCGGTATTGAGAAATTTCATCTTCAAATGACATATTCCCCTGCGCCCGGGCGTTCCCTACTGCGGCTGACATAACAATAGCCAATGCTGCAATTTTAAGAGCAAATTTGCTCGATGTAAATGTTGAAATAGTTTTCATAATTTAATATTTTTTATTAGTAAAATTTATATTATTAATTTTCTGCAAAGGTAAAGGGTAATAAAATACTCGTCAATCCCCCAAAAGGGTGAAAATAATCCAAAAATACTTATCTTTGTTCCGAAATTTATATTTTTGTTGTTATAGATTATGACAGTTCGGCTTTTCTCTTATTGGCGATATATGTTTCTACTCATTTGTATATTAACCGCAGGCAATGCGGTTGCTGATGAGACGTCAGAACGTTTACGTCAAGGAGTACCGTTCTATATCGATTCATTAAAACAAGACCTTGATAAACAGGGGATTACGGAAGAACGGAAATTGCACAACTACTTGCATATTGCGGGCGTCTATCACGACCATGCACAAGACAGCGCCATACTCTATGCCAACAAAGGCATAGCGCTTGCTATGAAATTGAAAGACTATGAAAGTTTAATGAAACTTTATGTAATGTTGGGTGTTACGCTGTTTTTCAAAGCCGACTATGAGGAGTCGTATGCTGCTTTGGAACGGGCAAGGGAGTTGGCTGCAGCGCAGGGAAATAAAGACGAAGAATCGAATACGGTTGCGCTTATGGGTACTGCCTATGCCAAAGCGGGGAAATACAATACATCTATCGATTATTTTCTGAAAGCCTTGAAAATGGCCGAAGAAAGCGGTCATATAGAAAGAGGCGTGATGGCGTTGGCTAACTTGAGCGAAATCAACCGCAGGTTGGGAAATGCCGAAACCGCACTTTCGTATTTAAAACAGGCAGAGGAAAGATCCAAGCCTTTGGAAGAAACCAGATACCGGTGGCGGATTTTCCATATATATAATGAATACGCATTCAACTATTTGGATTCGGAAGATATGGATATGGCGCTCCATTATGCTTTGAAAGCAGACAGTATTGGCAAAATCGTAGGGGGATCGATAAATATATGCTATGCAAAAGGTTTATTGGCAACAATATCCTTGAAACAGAACGATTACGACAGGGCATTGCAATATGCCAATGAATCGTACAAGGAGGCAAGTCTGCTGAACGACAAAAACCTGTATGCCTACGCAGGTAAGATTCTGTCGGACGTGTATATGGCACAAAAAAACTATCCCGAAGCAGAAGCCGCAGCGCTTAGGGTTTGGGAAAGCGATTCGACCTATATAGACGAATCGCGCGACGTTGTGGAAAATATCGTCTTGGCAAATATCCGAATGGGCAACGGGGAAAAGGCGGATTACTACCTCAAAAAGTATTCGGAACTGAATACGGCGTATTCCAAGAGGAGTTTTCAAACCATTGTTTCCGATTTATCGGTTAAATACGAAACCGAAAAAAAAGAAATGCGTATCGCTTCGTTGGAGCAGCAGAAAATCATTTATGCAATAATTGCTGTTGCAGGCGTATTGCTTGCGGTGATTATCGGACTTATTCTTTTGCAAAAAGTGCGGCGTGAAAAATTGGAAAAACAACTGGGGGCAACCGATGCTGTGCTTGATTGGGAAACGAAAGAACGAAAGCGATTTGCACGCGACTTGCACGACGGCATCAACGGTATGCTTTCATCAGTGAAAATAGAACTTGAAACGGTTGAACATCTGCAAAGTGTTCAAGACAAACTCGACGAATGTATTGAAACTATCCGCCGTATGGCTCGCGGTATGATGCCCGCGTCTTTGGAACGTTATGGAATGAAGGCGGCGCTGGAAGATTGTTGCCGCCTGTTCCCGAATACGCATTTTCAGTTTTATGGAACAGACAATCGAATCAATGAAAAAACAGAATTGATGGTTTATTATTGTGCCCACGAATTGGTGAACAATGCTTTTAAATATTCAGGGGCGAAAAATATCAATGTACATTTGGTACAGAATGAAAAACGGATTTCGCTTACCGTTCAGGACGATGGTTGCGGCTTCGATATGAAATCTGTTCCCTATGGCGCCGGTTTGAAAAATATCAGCGACCGGGTTACGGCTCTCAATGGCAGACTGGAAATCATCACTTCGCCCGGAAACGGAACGGAAACGATTATTGAGTTAATGATTAATGGTTAATGGTTAATGATTGTTATTTTTGAGATGTCTTAACCTTCGCATAATTACTAATTTACGAACGTCTAATTGTGTCGAAAAAGATATTATGAAAAACCGCAAGTCTTGAATATTAATAACCCCCAATGAAGCGAAGCGATTGGGGGTATACGAAAATATCCATATCTGCAACCTGCAAGGTTGAACGCAAACGAAACGCTCTCATATTCAACCCTTCAGGTTGATGACACATAGGTATTTGCTTCTTCCTCCAATCGCTTCGCTTCATTGGAGGTTATTTATATTTTCCCCTTGCGGGGAATCGTCACTTGTCACTCGTCACTTATAACTATTTCATCAATTCAATCAAAAAGTCAAAGAACAACAATTATACTTATTTTGTCAACATTTATTAACAATTTAGTGCATCAGCAGTATTATGTCGTAATAAAATTGGTAAACATTTGTACAATATTGAGAAAAGTATTAGTTTTGTACTCAGTCTGATAGTTTCGACTTATGGAAAAACACCATAATTGGTGGATAGTCAGTTTAATTCAAATAATGTTAATTATGCGAATATTTAAATGTCACGAAGAAAAAAAAATAATTCACAATTGTATTTATGCAACTAAATGATGTTTTACATGAAATAACGCCTTTGTCAGAAGAAGACTGTTTTTATGTCGTAGAACGAAGTAAAGCCGGTTTTAATTTTCCTTTGCATAAACACTTGGAATATGAGTTGAATTATGTTGAAAATGCATCGGGTGCAAGGCGAACTGTTGGAGATTCCGTGGAAGTGATCGGCAACTTTGATTTGGTCTTGATAACCGGTCGTGAATTGGAGCATGTGTGGGAAAATTATGAATGTAGATCGAAAGAAATTCGTGAAATTACAATCCAATTTTCATCCGACCTCTTTCCTGAGAATATGTTAAATAAAAACCAATTCAAGAGTATCAAACAAATGTTTGAAAAAGCCCAAAAAGGTTTGGCTTTTTCTTTGAATACCGTTATTGCTACTCGTCCTTTTTTGAATTCTCTGTCGCATGAAAATCAAAGTTTTTATGCCATGATTCATTTTATCAGTTTGCTTTTCGAACTTGCCAAGTGCAATGAGTCGACTACCTTGGCAAGCAGTTCGTTTGCACGCACCGATATAGACACCAATGCGGAAAGCCGCAGGGTTAAGAAAGTGCACGATTATCTGATGTCGCATTATACCGAAAAGATTCATCTATCAGAAGTGGCCTCGTTGGTAGGCATGAACGAAGTATCGTTCAGCCGGTTTTTTAAGTTGCGTACAGGTAAATGCTTTTCCGATTATTTGATCGATATTCGCATCGGTTCTGCTATTCGTCTTTTGGTCGACTCTTCGCAATCTATTTCTGAAATCTGTTTCAAATGCGGATTTAACAATATTTCCAATTTCAACCGTATTTTTAAAAAATTAAAAGATTGTACACCCAAAGAATTTAGAGATAATTATCAAAAGAAGAAAATCATTGTCTGATCGAAGCTATCGATTGGTACAACGACCTGTATTGCTCAACAATTTGCGCTGTGCGCCAGTTTTCCCTGACAAACTTTTCGTTGTTTACCGGCTTTCCGCTGTTGATTCTGGCAACGGCTTTGTAAAGCGCTTCGGAGGCTGTTGAAGTTTCATTACAATCGAATGAAAAATTAGTGTCTTCATCCAAATATTCACCTATATTGCCCGTATCAGGACCAACTACTACTTTGTTGAAAAAGAAAGCCATCGGCAAGTTTCCCGAATTAAGAATCTTTAATCTTTGAATCAATACGATATCTGCTGCGGCAAAACAAAACGGAAGCATATTTTCGTCGACTTTACCGTCGCCCAAAAACACATTTCCCTCCGGAATAATTTCATTGTTTTCCCAGGAAGGAGCCAATAAGAATTTATTTTCAACATCAAGCTGTTCAAATGCTTCTTTCACAAGCAAATTTTCTTCCCTGTCGCGGAAATATCCGAATGCTAGAATCACAATACAGTTTTTGTCAATGTTTAAAATGTCTCTTGCGAATGCTTTCTCTATGTTATTGTTATAAATGGTGTCATAGATATGATGTGGAATGACTGCGTTGATTTGTTCCGAAATGTTTAATTCTTTCATTGTTTCTCTTTTGCTGTATTCTCCCAAATGGACGATTGCATCGGATTCTCTTTTTATCAAATCAAACATTTTTTTTGTTACAGGCTTATTCGTGGAATAATGATAATCCTCATCGTGCCGGGTATAAATAATTTTTGTCCCTTTTTGTTTCCACTTTCTTAAACAATCAGACAATCTTTCAACATCATTATCTACAGGCGGACGCCAGCGGAAAAACATCTCAGGCCAATGGATATGTATAATATCATAATCTTCTTTCATCGCCCAAAATACGTCTATCCCATAATTAACGGCATATTCTTTCGAATTGATCTCTCTGATCAGTATGGATACGAACGGGTTTATCACCTCCAGATGCGGACAAATTACTAAAATTCTAATTGTGTCGGATACTTGAGTCCGTTTTGAAGTCCGTGTATTCATCGGGTGTCTGGTTCTTGAGCAAGGGATCGAATCCAAAAGGCCCGATAGAAAATCCGGATCGTAGTGTCCGTTTTTTTGATTTTTTATGGATTTGATTTGATCTACACAAGATGGATCAAAGTTAGTGGAATCAGAGGGAAATTCCAATTTGTACGAAAATATGGCAGTATTAAGTATACTAAAAGCTTTTTCATTTTTGTTTAATATATTTTTTTCTAATTGATGGCATATAGCAGACATGTGCATCTTTTTCTTAAATAATAATTCATATTCCTGTAAAACGCTTTGTTTAATTATGATAGAAGGCCAGTAAAGAACAGGCCCACACAATTGCATGACTTTTATTAATTCCATATTTGAAAGATAGGACGATAAACAAATCCCTGAAATATCGATGGTGTCATTTTCTTCCATGTGGGCTATTTGTATCTCTAAACGATCTTTCATACAGGCTACATAGGGATTCGCAAAACAGATATACTTTCCTTTCGCCTGTTTTATCCCTTCGTAAGCACAGAAATGCTCTCTTTCCTTGACAATTATATGACTTATCCTCTTGTCGTTAAAAAGCAACAGGATTTTTCGAATTTTTTCACTATTGTTGCTTTCGCTGATGATAAGCAGTTCAAATGCTGTAATCGTCTGATCCAAAATGGACTTTATAGCATTTTTTATGCATAAATCATACTTGTAAATAGAATCATACTCATAATTAAGCAATAGAATAGATATTTCGGGATATTGGCTGTGGTTCTTCATAAACTAATGACTAAAGTAGATTTATCCACTGATTACATTTGCTGTCTATGCGCGATAAGAGCGTAAGACCTATTCCGGAACAGCCATAATATATACTTGTGTCAGTGGTAATCATTTGATTATCAATGTTTGAGATTATTTTTTTAACGGCTGATTTTTTTATCTTGTTATATTTATTATCCTGCACATTATCGGATAATAAATCCATCCAGATAATTAATCCGGAAGTTCCACCATCTATAATATCTGACTTGTTGTCTGAATGATCTGTTATCTCTTTAACTATTATTTCTCTCAATAATTTATTATCTTCAGGCATAAAAAAAGAAGTAAACCAGTTGTCAGGAATATCAGAACGATACCAATTTGTTTTATTCGGATAATTACGGAGTTGTTGGTTCAATAGCGACTCGATGGAGTTGTCCGGAAAAACCTTTGAAGAACGATATAAAAATTTGACTATTAAAGGGTTGCATATTGGAACATTCGTGATATGCAATGCCATCAGTTCAACAATCCTC
>Ga0082212_10001908_pt1 | contig 21476 bp, 14 predicted proteins | sample TergutNt197P3_FD_71548 | JGI IMG/M metagenome (GOLD analysis project Ga0082212, IMG submission 71548) | Neocapritermes taracua P3 segment gut microbial communities from Petit-Saut dam, French Guiana - Nt197 P3 | ecosystem: Host-associated > Arthropoda: Insects > Digestive system > Gut ... | reverse complement strand
CACCGAGTTTCAAATCATGTTCCGCTCGATGGAGCTTGACTATATCCAGCCAAAAATCGACAAGATTTTCGACGAGCTCGACGGGCGCGAGCCTGTGTTTGCTGTCTATATAAACTGCGCAGGCCGCTGCGCCGGATATGGCGGAAATGATATAGAGGACGCATTGGTCATTCAGGAGACTGTTGCAGGGCGTGTGCCTGTCCTCGGGTTATACACAGGCGTAGAGATCGCGTCCATCGGAGGGCATCCGAGAGGGCTGGACTGGACGGGAGTGTTTTGCCTGTTTTCGCAGAGCAAAGACGGCAGCGGCGAAGTCGGCAAAAAAAGCTCCGCGCAGCCAGTCTGGGATTCAAACGATATTCGAAGCGAATCAAAAGAAATACCAACTGAGGCGATGGTTCGCCTTTGCGAGGAGAACGCGGCGAGGTTCCTGGCTCTTGATAAAAGCTCCATTGCGATACGCCACGAGCTTGAGCAAAAGAGGCGCGGGTTCAGCCTGCTCTCTGAGCTTTCTGTTTCGCTCAGACATGATATCGGATATGACAATGTGTTCGTCCAGGTCTCAAGGCGTATCAATGCCGCGCTGAACATGCAGCGCACAGTGGTTTTGCTCAACGACGGCAAAGGCCGTTTTCGCGCAGAGATCCTTCAAGGGTACACCACTAATGAAAAAGCCAGGCTTGCGGGGCAGAATATTCAGGTGCCGCCTGAGCTTCTGGAGCCTGACGACGTTGTTATCGTGACGGCGGCCGACCCCGCCGAACGCTTCGGCGACCTGCGTGAGCTTCTGGATTTACCGTACTTCATTTCATCCCCGATTATCCTGCAGGATGAAGTACATGCAGTCCTACTAACAGGCCGCATGGTCGAAGCGGAGCCTTACCTTTTGCGCCTCTCCCGCAGCGACATGGAAAATGTGCAGGCTATCAGCGCTTTGCTTGCCTCGGCAGTTGCGGGGCAGCGCCTGGTTGCGGCTGAGGAACGCAACCAAATCATGATCGACGCCGCGCCTATGTGCTGCGCTTTCTGGGATGAGAGCGGAAACTTATCCGACTGCAACAAAGAAACGCTTACCATGTTCGGGTTGTCGAGCAAGGAAGAGTTTCTTATGAAGTTCAACGAGCTTTCGCCGGAGTACCAGCCGGACGGGCGGCATTCTGAAACAGTCGTCCGGGAATTTGTACTTAAAGTCTTTATTTCCGGTGAAAAAGTAAAAGCAAGGTGGACGCACAAGACACTGGACAATGAGATGATCCCGGCTGAAGTCACGCTCGTGCGCGTTCCCAAAGGCGGGAACTACTTCGTTGCGGCATATATCCGTGACCTGCGCGAGCAGGAAGCCGCCCAGATAAAGATGAACGAGGCGCGCGAGACGACAGAAAGGTACATTAAGGCGAAGAATGAATTCCTGGCGTCGGTAAGCCATGAAATAAGGACGCCGATGAATGCAATCCAAGCTATGGCCCGGATTGCCGGAGACGTAAAAGACATATCAGGCAACCAGCAAAACATCGTAAATCAGGGCATGTATTCAATTGAGCTGCTGACCTCAGCAATAGAGACGATTCTCGACTTTTCGAAGCTTGACTCCGGCCAGCTCGCGCTGGAAATCGGGGAGTTTTCTGTTCGCAGCCTGATAAGCGAAATCGGCATGATAGTGCAAAAGGAAGCCGAGGCGAAGTCCATTTCATTCAGTGCATCGGTCGATCCCGCAGTTCCCGACCTGTTTATTGGCGACACCGTCCGGCTGCGGCAAGCGATACTCAACATAGTCATGAATGCGGTAAAGTTCACGGAGTCCGGCGGAGTCGATATCAGTGTCTATCATGAGAACGCTGATAACAGCGACGATGCTCAGGTGACATTTAAAATCAGCGACACCGGTATCGGAATCACTGATGAGCAAATGGCAAATATATTTAACCCGCTGTATTCCAGCGATACGTCGTACACCAGAAAATACAGCGGACTGGGAATGGGGCTTTCGGTAAGCAACAGCCTTGTCACGCTTATGGGCGGGAGCATCACATGCGAGAGCAGGCCGGATGAAGGCAGCGTATTCAAGGTTCTGGTTCCCCTGACCATGGTAAGCGAAAAAGTCGAAAAGGCTGAGGAGAAGCCGGCCACGCCGTATGCGGAAATGCTCAAGGGGCTGCGCGTTCTCGTAGCAGAGGACAACAACATAAACCAGATGATAATAGAAGAGCTGCTCAACACTGTCGGCGTTAAAACGGCAATGGCGGGCAACGGCATTGAAGCATTGGCAAAGCTGCGCGACGAGAGCTTTGATATTGTACTGATGGATATCCAGATGCCGGAAATGGACGGGCTGACAGCGTCGGCACAAATACGCGCAGACAGCCGGTACGACGACCTTCCCATCATAGCAGTCACGGCAAATGCCGGGAAGGAGCATTATGAAGAGAGCATGAACGCCGGCATGAACGACTTTTTGACAAAACCTGTAGACATGGTGCAGCTATACGAAGGCTTATTGAAGTGGAGCGGGCGGCAGAACAACTAACTACTAACCTCCGGGCCTCCTCCTGTCTTCCTTTCTGCGGTCAAGGTCCTTACGCCTGTCGGGCTCGGTCTTGCGGCGATCTTCCTTTCGCCGTTCTTTGGCGGGCTTCTGCTGGTAGAGATGCTGCCTTAATATCCGCAAAACAGCATCGAAATCGAGCGGCTTGCCGATATGGTCGTTCATACCCGCCTGAATGCAGTTGTCGACGTCCTCTTTGAACACGTTAGCGGTCATCGCGATTATCGGAACAGTTTTAGCGTAATAGTCGTCAAGAGCACGGATAGCCCGCGTCGCCTCATAGCCGTCCATCTTCGGCATTTGCAGATCCATGAAGACAATGTTGTACTTTTCCGGCGCTTCGCTGTAGAGCATGACAGCCTCTTCGCCATTTTCAGCGCAGTCGATCTCCAGCAGAGTCGGCTCAAGCAGCGCTATTACAATTTCGCGGTTGATCTCCACATCCTCGACCAGAAGCACGCGGTAACCCCAAAAACGGTCCAGGGTCTCGGCTTTATCGGTCTTGTTCTCATTGAGCAGATCAAGGCCGAAGCAATGATTGATGCACTCAATAAACGTTGAGGGGAAAATTGGCTTGGGCAGGAACTTGTCGATCCCCGCGTTTTTTGCCTCTTCCGCAATATCCTGCCACTCGACAGACGAGATCATAATGATTATCGTTTCATCGGCATTTATTTCTCTGATGCGGCGCGAAAACTCTATACCGTTCATTCCCGGCATTCTCCAGTCTACAAAGCAAATATCGAATGCCATTCCGCTTTCAATGATCCTCAGAGCTTCTTCTCCGCTTTCCGCCACATCGCATGTGATGTTGAAACGCATAGCTATATCGACAAAATACTCCCGGATATCCGCATCGTCGTCTACGATCAGAATGCGGATATTTTCTGTTTTGATGCTGTTTGCGGGCGTTGTTTGCGTTTCGGTGATTTCGTTGGCTTTTTCCGCCCTGATCGTGAAAGTAAAGGTGGAGCCTTCTCCAATCGACGACGATATGGATATGCCGCCTCCCATCAGCTCAACAACGCGCTTCGTTATTGCAAGGCCGAGCCCTGTTCCTCCGTATTTGCGCGTTGTGCTGCTCTCAGCTTGCTCGAAGGGCCTGAACAAGCGGCTCTGCTGCTCTTCCGTGATGCCGACGCCGGTATCCGACACATCGAACTGGATAACGCATGTATCGCCCTCGTCTTGCACGAGGGTCGTTTTTAGGCTTATCGTTCCGTTTTCGGGCGTGAACTTTACAGCGTTGGAAAGCAGGTTGGTGATTACCTGGGCGAGCCGCTGATTGTCGCACAGCAGGAAGCTGGGGATATTGTCGTCTATGTACACTGCAAATCTCTGATGCTTCTCCACTACGCGGAAGTTGATTATGTTTATGGTTTTCTTCAGCATATCCTCAAAGTTGAATACTTCGGGATGCAGCTCGAGCTTGTCCGCTTCGATCTTGGACATATCCAAAATATCGTTGATAACGCCGAGCAGATGGTTCGAAGCGTCTTCGATCTTCCCTAGAGCGTAGTCTTTCCTTTCAACGCTGCGCGCGGTTTTTGCGATGTTTGTCATTCCAATTATCGCGTTCATGGGCGTGCGTATCTCATGGCTCATATTTGCAAGGAAATCACTCTTGGCCTGGCTGGCCGCTTCAGCAGACCTGAGCGCTACCTCCAGATCCTTTTGCAGCTTGACCATCTCGCTTATATCGTCTGTGCTTCCGACGACAGCCACGATCTGCCCGTTTACGTCGTATACGGGCATTGTGTTTGAGCGGAATATGCCCTCTCCGATTTGGCCCGTCCACTCCTGAGGGCCTTCGTGGAATGTCTTTTCCACATGGTCAATGATATCCAGGTGCCTGTTTTTCAGCCTTGCAAGGTCGAGCTTCTTGCCTTCCAGGAAGTCCGGCGTGACGCCGATGACCTGTAAGTATTGCCCCTTGAAGGATGTGATCGTACCCTCTTTATCAACGCGCCAGATAACGCCCTTGTAGTTATTGACAATGGTTTCCATTTCAGACGTACGGTTCATCAGGTCTGTAATATCAACTGCTATGACAAGTATGCTGTTGCTGACTTCGCTGACCAGATCGATTTCTTTGAGAATGATCGAAAAACAACGGTCGCCTATCCACACGGTCAGGATCGCGCTGTCCTCTTCCAGAGTATTCGCGATTTGTTCCTTCAGAAATCTCAGGCGCTCTTCCTGAGTCATTCCGCGCTGCGCGTTTTGGGGGAATATGTGAGAAATGAAGTCCGCTGCAGGGATGTCGCCGAAGCAGTCGACAAAATGTCCATTCCTGAAATACATTTCAAGGTCGTTGCTCATGATGAAAATGCTTTCCGGGATGCTGTTGAGGTATAAGGTCGTCGCGTCAAGCGCGTCGTTTATTTGCATTATTACATTTTGTATATCGCCTTTGAATTTTGTGGCGTCGTTGCGTATGTCCAGCTTGCCGATGTTCGCAGCGTCGAACAAGTTCCCGGTGCTGCTTATCATCTCCTGATAGGTGTAACTCATATCGTTTATGGCATTAGCGAGCACCCCGATTTCGCCGTGCTGTTTCAACGCTGTCTCCGACGTGGGCGAAAAAACGTTTCCCTGCGCCAGTTCAAGGGCTGTGTTTGTCAGGCTGCCGAGCGGGGCGATCAGGCTGCGGCGAAGGAAGAAGAAGATAAACAGGAATGCAATCATGAAAAACGCCAAAGTGACTATATTGAACATCGATACAGAAGATGAGATAACGCTGTTCATGCGTTCCAGCTCCAGGTCTGTGCCTAAAACGGCTATCACATCGCCGTTGCTGTTAAGTATCGGCGCATACGCATAGTATAGCTCACCGTAGTCACCGTCATAATACTCAACTTGGTCCATCTGTTTCTTTGTCTCATAGATGAGCTTAAGATGGTCTTCACCCAAATTGCAGGTGCCGAGGCCGTCTGTGTCGGGGTCGCCGACCAAGACATAGTCGTCTGCATCGAAGATAAATGTAAACAGGACCTCGCCTTCGTCGGTCTCTAAACCAGTGTCAGCTAGCACATATAAATATGTAGAATGGCTGACTTCTTTCAGGCTCTCAAGCTCTGCCAGTATGTGCAAGTACTTCTCTGTTTTGTATTCCGACATCTCGTTGTGGAAATCTTCCAGGCGTTCTGCCAGGACTGCTTGCTCTTCTTCGGACGCGCCTTCTTCCTGCAAGCCCCATAGCTCTTCCCTGTCATAGAAGAACTGGATTTGCCGCTGCTTGAATTCATCGTCCATCTCTTTCATCTGCGTGACGAAGTATTCTACATCCTCACTGTCGATGATTGTCGCCATTAAGGCATTTGTGAGCAAAACCCGCTCTGTAAAATTTCCCTCATACAGATTGTGGATGTTGCTGCGGTTAAGCATGCTGAGTATGATGGTAATAATTGAGAACAGTATGACAAGCATAATAAATATCTGAACGCTGATTTTCCTGAAAAATGTTATTTTTTTCACTTTGACGTCCCCTCAAAGATTAATTTTTCATATTAGCCCTTATTATAACAAGAGATCTCCGTACTTTCAAGCATATCATGATGCGCACAGGCGCTGCCCTTTGAACTGCGGCCGCTGCGCTATATTCAATGCAGTGCGCTTGTTTTACTCAATAACACAAAAAGAACGGAAAAAAACACAAATCCCGGTTAGCGAGTAAACTTGAATAATCATGCTTTCTATGCTAGAATTACGTCCGAAAAACAAGTAACGGCAAATTTCACAGCGTAACAGTCTAAAGTGTTAAAAACGAACGTTTTTTGAGGAGGGAAAACAGTATTGAACAGGCTATTTATTAAGACCGCGCAGCCTGGCGAAAGCACGATCGAGGATATTTACGCAGGCCTCAAGCGGCGTGTGGAAGCCGGTGAACGCGGCGTGTGTCCGGTCGACCTGACAGCGGTGTTTTTGAGGCTGTGCCAGTCGCAAAGCTGCGGGAAGTGCACGCCGTGCCGGGAGGGACTGGACAGGATGACCGCGCTGCTGGAGGGGATGCTTGACGGCGAAGGCACAGCCGACGATATCAAGTTCATTAAAAAGACAGCGGCTGCCATTGCGGATTCCGCGGACTGTGCTATCGGCTTCGAGGCTGCAAAAGTCGTGCTGGGCTGCATAGAGACATACTATGAGGACTTTGAAGCCCATGTGTCGACCGGCTCGTGCATGACAAAGCATCAAGCCGTCCGGTGCGCATGGAACTGTCCGGCGCATGTGGATATCCCCGGATACATAGCGCTGTGCGGGCAAGGGCGTTTTGCCGATGCGGTGAGGGTCATAAGGAAAGACAACCCCCTTCCGAGCACATGCGCGCTTATCTGCGAGCATCCGTGCGAAGAGTATTGCAGGCGCGGGATCATCGACGAAGCGATCAATATCCGCGCTGTCAAACGCTCGGCTGTGGAGCAGGCGGGGAGCGTTGCGCGGGAAGCCTGCATGCCGCCGACAGGGAAGAAGATAGGCGTCATCGGCGGCGGGCCGGCCGGCCTTAGCGCTGCATATTATTTGTCGCTTATGGGGCACAGCGTGACTGTGTACGAAAAGCGTAAGAAACTCGGAGGCATGCTGCGATACGGCATTCCGCTTTACAGGCTGCCGGATGAGTACCTCGATTATGACATCGACGCGATACTCGCCACAGGCGTCGAGACGGTCATGAACACAAATATCGGCACAGATATAACCTTCGAGGAACTGCGGAAAAAATATGACAGCGTTCTGGTAACGATCGGCGCCCACGGCAACAAAACTCTGGACATGCCCGGCGAAGACGGGAACGGGGTCCTTTCAGCTGTGAAGCTCCTGTCGGATATGGGGGATGACGAGCCGCCCGATTTCAGAGGGAAAGACGTGGTCATAGTTGGCGGCGGAAACGTGGCTATGGACGCTTCGAGGACAAGCATCAGGCTTGGCGCGAAGTCAGTCAAATGCGTGTACCGCAGGCGAATAGACGATATGACCGCGCTGGCTGAAGAGATAGAAGGCGCTATTGCCGAAGGCGTTGACATAATGCAGCTTCGCGCTCCGATGCGTGTTGAGAACGATGCAAACGGAAACGTCAAAGCGCTCATCGTCCAGCCGCAGATCATCGGAGAGTACAGGGGCGGCAGGCCGTCGCCGAAGAAAGCGAACAAGCCTGAGGAAAGCATTCCGTGCGATATAGTCATTGTTGCAATCGGTCAGGCGATACAGTCTGAGTACTTCAAAGAATGCGGCATTGACCTCAACTATGACATGCTCCAGACAGAGCTTAGCTGCGCTGTGCCGGGTATGCCGGGCGTTTTTGCAGGAGGAGACTGCACGTTCGGGCCGGCAACAGTAATACGTGCGATAGAAGCAGGGAAAGTCTCGGCTGCGAACATCGACAAATATCTCGGATATGCTCATCATATAACGCTAAACGTAGACATTCCGAATGCCCCGCACAGCCACAAAGCGGCAAACGGCAGGGTGACGAGCGCTGAGCGTACCGCCCTCGACAGAAAGAGTGATTTTGATATGTTCGAGTTTTCAATGTCAGAAGAAGAAATGAAGCAGGAATGCTCAAGATGCCTGCGGTGTGACCATTACGGAATGGGTACGCTTAGGGGCGGGAGGATCTATCAATGGTAAATCTTATTATCGACAAGAAACCCGCGCAAGTAAAAGAGGGCACGACGATCCTTGACGCCGCCTCGACAGTAGGCATTGAAATACCGACGCTCTGCTACCTGAAAGGCATCTGCGAAGTCGGAGCATGCCGCGTCTGCGTAGTGGAGATCGAAGGCGACAATCGGCTTTCCGCCGCGTGCAACACCGTTTGCGAGGAAGGAATGGTCGTATACACGAAGAGCCGCAGGGCGCTTGAAGCAAGGCGAGTCAACGTGGAGCTGGCGCTCTCGGCGCATAACAGCGACTGCACATCCTGCGTACGCAACCTCAACTGTTCGCTCCAGAAGCTCGCAAACGACTTGAACGTGCTCAGCATCCCCTACGCGAGGAAAATCAGAAAGGACAAATGGCCGCAAAACTATCCGCTGATACGCGACTCGTCGAAGTGCATAGATTGCATGCGGTGCATGATGGTCTGCGAAAAAGTCCAGTCGCTCGGAGTTTGGGATATCCGCGGCTCAGCCGCCCATTTGACCATGGACGTCAGCGGCGGCAGGAAGATAAATGAAAGCGAATGCGCGCTTTGCGGACAGTGCGTAACACATTGCCCTGTCGGAGCGCTCATGGCGCGCGACGATACGGAAAGTGTTCTGGATGCTCTGCACGACCCGGAAAAAGTCGTCATGTTCCAGATCGCACCCGCTGTCCGCGCAGCATGGGGCGAGGATGTTGGGCTTCCCAGGGATGCTGCAACAGTCGGCAAGCTGGCTGCGGCCGTCCGCGCGCTTGGGGCGGATTATGTCTTTGACACGAACTTCGCTGCGGACCTGACGATAATGGAAGAAGGCTCCGAGCTGCTGCAGCGCCTTTCAGACAAGGAAAACCACCAGTGGCCAATGTTTACATCCTGCTGCCCGGGATGGCTTCGCTTCCTGAAGTCGCAGTATCCGGAGCTAACGCCGAACCTGTCCACTGCAAAATCTCCGCAGCAGATGTTCGGCGCTGTCGCAAAAACCTGGTTCGCGCAGAGAATGGGCATAGACCCCGCAAAAATCTATTCCGTCTCTATCATGCCGTGCATGGCGAAGAAACATGAGTGCGCCCTGCCTATCATGAAGGACGCGGGCTTCGGGCCGGACGTAGACGTCGTCATTACGAGCCGCGAGCTTGCGCGAATGATGAATATGTGCCATATCAACGTAGAAGAGCTTAAAGATGAGAACTTTGACGACCTGCTCGGCGAGGGGACCGGCGCCGCCGTTATCTTCGGCGCGACCGGAGGCGTCATGGAAGCCGCCTTAAGGTCGGCGTACTTCCTTGTTACCGGGAGCAACCCGGAGCCCGACGCATTTGCAGCCGTCAGGGGGTCATTCGGCTGGCGCGAAGCGACCGTGGATATTAAAGGCACTCCGGTGCGCGCGGCGATCGCGAGCGGCCTTGCGAATGCGCGCGAGATCATCGAGAAGATAAAGAACGGCGAGGCGCAGTACGATTTCGTCGAGATAATGGCATGCCCAGGCGGATGCGTCGGCGGCGGCGGGCAGCCTATCGTCGACGGCGAAGAGATGGCGCCGGAGCGCGCGCCCGTCCTGTACGACCTCGATAAAGATTCAGCGATCCGGTTCTCGCATGAGAATCCGACCATAACAAAGATTTACGAGGAGTTTTTGGGGAAACCCCTGTCGCATAAATCGCACGAGCTTCTCCACACGGATCACGAAACTTGGCTAATGCCGCTGTAATGCCGCGGTAGGCAAAGGTACACAATAGAAAGAGAATGGGCTATCGCTCATGATTTCTTAAAATCATTTTGCGACAGCCCATTCTTTTTTATGCGAGTGGATTATAGTTTCTCAGCGGATAGATGCCGGAGAGGTCGATATGGCCCGCAAAGCGTGTCTTGCAGCCTGTTTTGTCCAGATGCAGAAAATCGCCGTCGTGGGATACGCCATAGCCGAAAGCGCAGTCATATCCCGTGCGCAGGTTTCTGAACAAGGAATCGATGATACCCTCCCATTTATGCTCGACCCAGCTCATGCAATATATGTCGTCGCGAAGCTTGATATATTCGCACGGGGAGCTCCAAACTGCGATACCAGCGCGGTTCCCGGGGCTTCCTGGCTGACCGCCCGCAATGATAGTCCATGAGTATGAATGCGGCGCGTTGTAGATGTGGATCGAACTCATTGTGTCCGACCAGTACTGCGTGAACGCGCGCCCGAGAAGTTCGTCGGTGAACCCGTGGCGGAAAATGCGCGTCGGAGTCACGCCTTCAGCCTCAAATATTCCGAAGTGGTAGTGAGGCTCAACATCATGCAGGTCGTACTTGTTGCCCAGCTTACTCATTATGCATGTGGCAAGCCCGTTCTTAAAGTCCAGCGCGAAGACAAAATGCGACGGGGGGTTTGACCCGGAGCGGTAGAACGCGAACACTATAAGGTCCTCGTCAAGCTCTGCTGCGCGGTATTGCTCAGACCGCCACTGACCTTCGCCGTTGACCTTGTACTCAAGCTCCAGATTTGATTTGAAGCGCATTTCGACCGTCAGCCCGCTGTCTCCCCGGAAAACGACCGTCTTCCCGGCGCAGTAGTGTGTGTCTTCCGGCACATATGAGGAAATCATGATCCTCTCTGCGGTCCGCTCCTGGCTGAAAATCAAAGGGTCCTTTGAAATCCTTGTGACGTCCTCAACTGTGAGCTGCTTTGTCATTACGCTCGGGCGGTAGGTGAAGCGCGTGCCCTTTTCGGCGAAATCATAGCGGGACCCGGCGGAAGCGGAGAGCTTATCCCCCCTGTCATTAAAATCATAGAAGGCAGCGTAGCGCCCGAGGTACTTGCCCTTGCCCCTGTATACAGTGTGCTCAAACGCGTCATTTTCATCAATGCCCATCGTCATGCCGATCTTCTCCATGCTGAACAAGTCGAAAATCTCGACCGACAAGCGTCCGGAAAACTCTACTTCGCCGTAGCAATGGATGTACGTTTTCTCATCGACCTCTAAAAGATCGGAGACAAATGTCAGCACATCGCCTCCGTCCGGTGTGTCAAGCTCCACAAATGTAGTGAAAAACGCGGATGCGTAGGTCGTCAGCCATTTCTTCCCGCGGTCTTCCTTCCACTTGATCATGGCGTTTTCCAGTTGCAGGGTCAGCTTTGGGCGCTGCTCCGGCGCTGCCTTGCCTGCTTCCTCCATATATCCGAGGTAATACTGCCGCTGCACCTCGCGGTTGATAAAGGGCTTCATTTTGCTTAGCTCACCCATCTCGACGAGCGCTTTAGTCGTGTCGGGAACGTCGCCCTCGTAGTCTATCAACCACATTTCAAAGGCTGCGGCGACAGAAGTTTTCCAGTTGACGATGACCGTGTATCCTTTTTTCGTGCCCGCAACCATGTGGGTGAACAACGTGAAGTCCTTCATAGATTGCGCGGCATAGTCGCAGGATACTGCAGCGCTGCCGTTTTCTTTGAGGCTGAGTTTTGTGTCGGATTGGAACTCATATTCGAGCACGGGGCCCTCTACCGGCTGTTTATCCAGGACGATTTTCAGCGTCTTACCTGCAAGCTTGCCGCACAGTTTGGACGCGCCCGACGGCGGAGCGGCCTTTGCGAGGGCCTCTTCAACCTGCTTCTTGTTAAGTTGCGTATAGTTTATCCGAAACATAATAATCCTCCTAATATATATTCTCGTTAGCGAACTCGCTGCGCTCGGTGAATTAAGCCAATGAGACGCCTTATAAATGCTAAGGCGTCTCATAATTCTATTCAACTGCTGAAATAGCTGCTCCAAGGCGCGAGACCTTCGCGCCGCAGGCGCGTTAGCCCTGACCCCTGTGTTTTCGGCAGTAAACAGTTATCCGATAGCTGTCAGGCCGCCGTCCGGGTAGAGGATGTTGCCCGTCATGAAGTCGGACGCGGAGGACGCGAGGAACACGGCTGTGCCTACGATGTCCTCGGGGGTGCCCATCCTGCGCACCGGGTTTCCCTCGCCCTGCTGCTTGAGATACTGCTCGACGCTGACGCCTGCTTCGGCAGCGCGCTTTTCGAACACGGCTACCATCATAGGTGTAGCCGTTATGTTCGGGCCGAGGGCGTTTACTGTCACGCCGAACGGGCCGAACTCTGACGCAAGCTGCTTTGTAAGCATGTCGACCGCGCCCTTGGTCGCGCAGTAGCCGGCATTGCCGGTGCCTTTAGTCGCGATTTTACCGCGGACGCTGGAAAGGTTGATTATCTTTCCATAGTTGTTTTCTTTGAAGTGGCGTCCGAAATGCTTGGCTGAAATCATAAAGCTCGTGACGTTCGCGTCCAGCATCTGGCGGAAGGCCTCAATCTCAAAATCGAGAGCATCCTGCTTATTGTTGAAGCCTTGCGCGTTCACGAGGATAGTGATCTTACCGAGCTTCGCGGCGGCTTCCTTCACAAGCGCCTCGACCTGCGCTTCGTTCGTCGCGTCGGCAGCGAAATAAAGGATATCCGCGCCGCAAGCTGCTTTCAGCTCGGCCTGCGCTTTTTTGAGCGACTCTTCCTTGCGGCTCGAAATCATTACCTTCGCGCCCGCCTCCGCGAGCCCTTGAGCGATAGCCTGCCCAAGCCCTCCGGCCCCGCCGATAACGACAGCGGTTTTGTTTTTCAAATCAAATGAACTCATTATTAATCCCTTTCGTATGACTATTGTTAGGAGTTAGGGGTTAGGAGTTAGGAACTAGTGGAAGATAAAAATGGGGATCAGGCTTGTGTCTTTGCTCGTTAACTATGTGCCAAGTCCACTATATCCTAGATCCTGTTTCCTAGTTCCTAAATCGTTTCGATAATCGTCGCCTGGCCCATGCCGCCGGCTATGCATAGCGTGGCGAGGCCGTATTTGTTGCCGCGGCGCAGCATTTCATGCAGCAGCGTCACGATGAGGCGGCAGCCCGATGAGCCGACAGGATGCCCGAGCGCGATTGCGCCCCCGTTGACATTCGTTATCTCCTCGTTTAGCCCCAGCTCGCGAACGACGCCGACCGACTGCGCGGCGAACGCTTCATTAAGCTCTATCAGCTCGATTTGGTCGAGTGTCATATTGGCGCGTTTGAGTGCCTTCTTCGTCGCCTCGACGGGGCCAAGCCCCATGATGCGCGGGTCGAGGCCTGTCGTCGCATAGCTGACGAACCTCGCAAGCGGCTTGAGCCCGAGCTCCTTCGCCTTGTCCGCAGACATGATGAGCACCGCCGAAGCGCCGTCGTTCCGCCCGCATGCGTTCCCCGCTGTGGTGACGCCGTCCTTGCCGAAAGCCGGCTTTAGCCGTTCAAGCTTCTCAAGGCTTGTTTGCTTCGGATACTCGTCCACGTCAAAGACGACGGGGTCACCTTTGCGCTGCGGAACCATCACTGGCACGATCTCATCCTTGAACTTGCCGTCGGCAATAGCCTTTGCAGCGCGCTCCTGACTCTGCAGGGCGAACTTATCGCAAGCTTCGCGGGGGATGTTCATCTTCTCTGCGACGTTATCGGCCGTCACGCCCATATTGAATATACCGTACATCTCCTGCGGCTGCGCCTGAAACTGGCCTTCCGTCACAGAGTCATACAGCGTCACATTACCCGTGCCGAGCCCGAAGCGGGGATTTCTGATGTAGAAGTTTGCGGAGGACATGCTTTCTGTCCCGCCTGCTATCACTACATCGTTATCGCCTGTCTGAATACTCATCACGCCGAAGACGACGGCGGACATTGCAGAGGCGCACTGGCGCATTACCGTCGACGCCGGAGTCTCTTCAGGAATGCCGCAGCGGAGGGCGGCTATGCGGGCGACGTTGGGATTGTCGGACGACTGCCGGCAATGGCCCAAGATGACTTCGTCGATTTTCTTCGGGTCGACGCCGCTCCTGTCGAGTATCCCCTGGACGACCACGCGGGCAAGTTCTTCAGGAGTAATGTCCTTGATTGTTCCGCCGAAGGAACCGACAGCGGTACGGCAAGCTTCTACTATTACTACATCTCGCATGTAATTATTTTCTCCTAACTCTTACGCCTTTTCCAGATATGTCATGGCGACGTAATGATCGGCGTCCGTCAGAGCGGTGTACGATACAGTCTTGTACCCTGCGGCTTCAATCGTTATGTCGGCTTTCATATCCTTTGGCAGCCATTCGACTTCCCAGTCGCCGAAGTAGTTCGTCTCGGTCTCCCAAGTCTCGCCGCAATCCTTGCATGTGATCTTGACTTTTGCACCTATGCAGACTTCTTCCAGTTCCTTCGGCAGGTAAACCGTACCGGCGAGATACACTGTCGGAACATTGAGGTACTTGACGTTCGTCTCCTGCCCCTCCAGCGGCTCAAGCTGCGTATTCCTCTCAGACGCGACGAGCTTTGATATCTCGCTGTTCGGATCGTCGAGATCGCCGAAAATCAATGCTTTGTTCGGGCAAGCTTCTACACAGCGCGGCTTTTTCAGCGCCGGGTCACCGAGATATGACAGATAGTCGGGATCGTCGAGAAGCTCGGCGCACATGGTGCATTTTTGGGGTATCTGGAGCTCTTCGTTCCAGAAGACGGTGTTGATCGGGCAAGCGTCCGCGATTGCTTTCTGGCCCTTGGATTTTTCCGGGTCGATAATGACTATGCCGTCGGGCCTCTTATACACCGCGCCGTCTTTCGCCGCTTTCATACAAGCGGGATCCTGGCAGTGCGCGCACAGGGTCGGCACAGAGGCCGACTTGACGCGCCGGGAATTGTCGCCTCGCTCCCATTCGCGAATATCTATCCATTTTTGCCCCATCATCGGCTGCGCGGCGGAGAGCTTCGAGCCAAAAGCGCAATGCTCGTCCTTGCAAGCCATGAAGCAACTGTAGCATGCCATGCACATGCGTGAATCGACTGCAATACCTAACTTCATCTGGCGCCCGCCCCCTTCTTCAGATAATTATCCCTGACTTTTGCCTGGATCTTCTCAAACCCGTGACCGGTAATGATCTCGATGCTGGTTTCCGCATCGGGGTCGGCTTCCTTCGCCACCTTGTCGAGCTTATCCTCAAAGAGCTGGCTGTCAGGCAGTTTGCTTGCGTTTTCGTATTTGCAAATATCCATCAGGCAGGAGTTCGGCACCATGCCCGGGGCGATCTCGCCCTGAAGCCTGCCGGGAACCAGAAGGTTTACGCAGCCTCCGATGTCCATTGACTCCTCGCCGGGCTTCAGCGGGTTGTATATGCCCGATGAGCCGTATGCGTGGATGGTGTTTTCCTCGACCCTGTTCGTCACTCGCGCTACGCATATGACAGCCCCGCGCTCGTTGAAGAGCTTGACCAGGTCGCCGTCCTTGATGCCCTTTTCCACTGCCTTCTTCGGATGGATGCGGGCTACAAGATACGGGTTGCCTTTGATATATTCCCTGTTCTCGGGAATCTCCCAGAACCAGGGCGTGGACTGATTGTGCTGCGTGTGGTAGTCGAACCTCGGGTGCGGAGAAATGAGGTGGAACGGGTATTTCTTCGCCCTGATGGAGTGATGGCCTTCCCATGAGCGTTTATACGACGCTATCGGGGTCCTCGCCTCGTCATGCGGGGCGTAATACAGCAGGCTCTCGGATACGAACTCGAACTTGCCGGTGAATGTTCCGAGCTTGCCTTCCTCCTGGAACGGCTTGTGGTTCGGCGTATCGCAGGGGTAACCATCCGCGAACCAGCGGAAAGCATAATGGCGTTCCCAGTTTTCCGGCACGCCCGCGATATAGTAGCCCTTCTTCATGAAGTCTTCCCATGAGATCCTGTCGCAAAGGTCGGACTTCTCCCAGAAGCGTTTGCACCAGTCAAGCTCCGAGCGGCCTTCAGTGTACTCTTCGCCCCAGCCCAGCTTCTTCGCTGTCTCCGCGAATATCCAATAGTCTGACTTTGACTCCCAGAGCGGCTCGATAGCCTTATCCTGGAAGACGACGACCTGCCAGCTGTTGCCCGTCTGCGAATGCGACTGATAGCCGCCGTTGCCCGAGTTGCATAGCTCGCCTATGTCGTAGCGCTCAAGGCTCGAGCATGCGGGGAGGATCACGTCTGCAAACCTTGCCTCGCCGTGGAAATGGATGTCCTGATTGACTACGAACTCGAGTTCGGGAGATTTATACATCCTTACCCATTTGTTAGTATCGAGCATGGTGCCTATGAATGTCCCGCCGTAGCGCCAGAACATGTGTACCTTGGAGCAGCCTGGTTCCGGATAGATGTGTTCTGTGAACTGCTGGTCCAGCCCGCCTCCGCAGAAGCCTTCGCCGTACCAGTCGTAATGCCCGTTGAGGATCGCGTCGGGCACGTTCGGCCTGTATAGTTTCTGGGTGACGGAGTTGACAGCCGTTTTGTCCGCGATGGGCTCGCCCGCTATCTGGGAGAGGGGGTCGGAATAACCGCCGAACCAGAAGTCGTAGTCCATCGGGGCGCCGGTAGAGCCTGACCAGATGTTCTGGCCGGGCTTGCCCATGCCCTGCATTGCGTACAGCACTACCAGTGAGCGCGAGAACTCCGTGCCGTTTGCTGTCCTGACTACACCGCCGAAACCGCCGCGCATACCGCAGCCGCCCATTGTTTTGGTGGTTGCCCAGCGCCTTGCAAGAGCCTTCAGATCGGCTGCGGGAATGCCGGATTCTTCTTCGCACCATTTAGGGGTCTTCGGCTGTTTGTCGGGGCCTTTGCCCAGAATGTAGTCAGCCCATTCGTCAAAGCGATGAGAGTGCTTTGCGATGTATTCTTTATCATATGTCCCTTCTGTAAGCCAGACATATGCTATTGCCTCACACAATGTTGTGTCCGTGCCCGGGCGGGGCGCGATCCACTTATCCGCTTGCTTGATCGAGGAGAAGTTGTTGTAAGGGTCGATATATATGAACTGGACTCCCATGTCGTCGAGCCAGTGGCGCCACATAGTCGACTCGTTGCCGGCATAACCGCCGCGCGTAGTGTCGGGGTCGTGCGACCACATTATCATAGTCTCGACGTTCTGGAGCCCGTCTTCCAATAAATCAAACGCTTCCGCTCCGCCGAGCCGCCAGTAGTAGCCGTAGGTGTGCGGCGCGCCCCACATGAAGCCTTCCCATGAATCGGGGTTGTCTTTGATCTCGGTATAGCCGAGCATCCTGAAAAATCTGGCAAATGTGGACAGCTTGTAGCCCAAAAGGCCCCATGAATGGTGCGAGGAGGTGCAAGCTGTGACCGACTCTTTGCCGTATGTCGTCTGGATGCGCTTTATCTCGCGCACTACAAGGTCGAGGGCCTCGTCCCATGACGCTCTGCGGTAGCCGGATTTGCCGCGGTTTTCGGTATTGCGGTTTTGTCCGTCGGGCGTTTCGACGAAGTCCTCGCGGATCATCGGATAACGGATGCGGTCGTATGAATACGCCCTGTTCTTCTCCGTCATCGCTATGAAGCCCGGCTGGACTTTTCTGTTCGGGGTGTATTCCTTGTCGTTCGGGCCGCCGACTTTAGAGCGCGCTTTGATGACCCAGCCTTTTGGGTCGTTGCCGTCAAGCACGAGGGGGCGTATGCGCCGGATCACGCCGTCGACCGTATGTATGGCGACAGGGCCGCCGACTACGATGCTGTGTGTTACTTTTTCACTCATTTAGCTAACCTCCTTCTTAAACGATTTCAACCAGGGCTTTTGCCCTGTCAGAATCCGGCTTGATCTTGAGCATCGGGCCGGTCATTTTGCCGTCTAGTATTTCAAAGCACCTGAGATTCCACACCTCGGCGACCACTACTTTCAATATCTTGCCGTCGGGTTCTTTGTAAAGGCCGTCTTTTTTGAATATATGCTGGATCATGATTTTGTTTGCCACGTCCGCTAATCTCCTTTCTTTGTGCTAAGTGAACGCTGAATAAATCGCGCTACGCGCGCTTGTAGCTTTGCTGGACGCCGTACTTCTCGAAACGTGTGCCGCCGGCTTCTTTCCAGCCGGACGTACCGCCGAGCGCGGCGTTGAGCGCCGCCATTTCAGCCGGCGTCGGAACTCCCTGACCGCCAAGACCTTCGTACCAAAGCTGCAGCGCGCAGATAATGCCGCCGGGGAAATCGCCCAAATATTTGTCCGCGGCCGCGCGAAGCGCCTTTGCATCCGAAACGTCGAATTTTGCCATATTTTCGCCTCCCTTGTCATATATTTTTCAACTAGCATTAGTAGCTATTATAAACCATGCGGGCACTGAAAAGTCAAGCAAAATTTGTGCAAATATAAGCTTACGGAGCATGCGCTTAGAACAGTTATCCATAGAGGCGATCATTTAGTTGCGTATGGGGATGTCAGCTTTCCGGATTATTCCGGACATAGTAAAACATATATTGCTGGGCGATCCCTGCGAAGGGGCTGAAAGCGCCGGGGTCGAAGGCGGGGCCGTAGTATTTCGCTATGGCTTTTTTCATCCAGACGTCTACAGGGAACGAGTCCAGCATGTGCAGGCCGTACAGCAGCGTGCAGTTAGCGACCTTGCTGCCGACGCCGCGGATGCTTTTCAGAGCGGCGCGGGCTTCATTCGGAGAAGTGTGCGACAGGGCGGCGAGGTCGACAGCCCCTCCCGCAACGGCCCTTGCGGCGCTGATGATGTAGGCTGCCCTGTATCCGCAGCGTATCGGGGCGAGGCTCGCCTCGTCAAGCGCTGCAAGCTTTTCGACGGCAGGGAAGGAGTAGTGCTCAGCGCTGCCGAAATCGAGCCTTTCGCCGAAGCTTTTGCAAAGCGAGGAGATTATCTTCTTAATGCGCGGGATGTTGTTGCATTGCGAAATAATAAAGGAGCAGAGCGCTTCCCAGGCGTCCTGCCTGAGAATGCGTATCCCCGCCCCATAGTCGGACGCTATGCGCATGAAGCTGTCCGAGCTGAGCTGCTTTCTGACAGCCGCGTAGCTTTGGTCGAAATCGAAGTATCCACGCCAGATAGCCTCAAAATCCTCCAATGTGCCGGAGATGAAAACGCTGCTCCCGCTGCGATACATACGCGCAGCGCGGCCCATCGCGACGCCCGTATAAACTCCGTTTTCATCCGCGTTCCATCGGAAGCATTGCCCGCACTCAAGCGTTTTTACGAGGTCGAAATCATCCGCTGCGATGATCTCGACCTCGCCCTCATGCTCAATAACTCGCATTAGCCGCCCCAACTCTCTTGCCTCTAGACACTCCTTCGCATCCCTCGTCCCCTGACTCCTGACTCCTGATCCCTTCATTATGAAGTTATTCAAAATGACTATTTGCTTAACTCCTCAAGCCTCATGGCGCTGTAAAGCGCGCTGTAGTGGCCGCTCGCGGCTAGCAACTCTTTGTGTGCGCCGCGCTCGACGATCTTGCCGTCCTCGACGACGAGGATGATGTCTGAATGCGCTATTGTCGAAAGCCTGTGCGCTATTATAAAAGATGTGCGGCCTTCAAGCATATGCGATATCGCGTTTTGGATAAGCTGCTCTGTCTCGGTGTCTATGCTTGAAGTCGCCTCGTCGAGGACGAAGATCGGAGGGTCGGCGATAACGGCGCGTGCGAACGAAATCAGCTGTTTTTCGCCTGTTGACAGCTTGTCGCCGCCCTCGCCCACTTCCGCACCGTACCCTTCCGGCATCCGCTCTGCGACTGTATCAGCGGAAACGAGCTTCGCAGCTGCTATGACCTCCTCGTCTGTCGCGCCGAGCCTGCCGTACCGGATGTTCTCCATGATAGTGCCGGAAAACAGATGCGGGTCCTGGAGAACATACCCAAGCGACGAGTGCAGCCACAGCTGCGAACGTTCGCGGCTGTCACGCCCGTCGATCAGCACGCGCCCGCCGGTCGGCTCATAGAAACGGCAGGCAAGGTTTACGATCGTCGATTTCCCCGCGCCTGTCTCGCCGACTATCGCGACCGTCGTGCCGGGCGGTATGTCCAGTGAAAAATCCTCGAGGACGTTCTCATCGCCGTCCGGGTACATGAACCATACGTTTTCGAATGTGACCCCGCCTTTTACGGGCTCCCAGTTTTCTGTTTTCGGTGTGAAGGTATCCCCGTATTTCTCGACTATTTCAGGGGTGTCGGTTATTGTGACCGTTTCATCGAGCAGCCCGGTGACCCTCTCGATGCCGACCTGGGCGGAAACCATTTCCGATATGATCCCCGTGACCCAGACTATCGGTTCGATAGTGCTTGTAGCATAGGCTATGAATGCCGACAAAACGCCGAAATCCAGCAGGCTGCGGTCGACCAGCAGCCCTCCCCTGTAAAGGATCACGCTCAGTCCGATCGAACCAAGCGACATGATCATAGGCATCATTAGCGCGTTCAGGCGCGACAGTCGAACCGACTCCCTGTGCATCCTGTCGGAGAGCTTTGAGAACTCTCCGCTGTTATGGTCTTCGATAACGAGGGTCTTTGAGGTTTTTGAACCTGTTATTCCTTCGTTGTATGCGCCCGTTATCCGCGAGTTCAGTTCCCTGACCTTCCGGCTCACGACGATGATCTTTCTTTGGAAAAACCATGCGATCACCCCTGCGACCGGGATTATTATCATTAGTATAACCGCGAGTTTCGGGCTTAAAAGCAACATATATGTAATGCTGAATATGAGGCCGAACCCAGCTTCGATCATTCCGGAAAAGCCCCATGAAATCATGCTGCATATCCGCTCCGTGTCCGACATTACCCTGCCTATCAGATAACCGACTGAGTTCACGTTGTGGAATGCTATTTGCAGTTTTTGCAAGTGGACAAAGCTGTCCCTTCTGATCAGGAGGCCCATTCTCATTTCGAGCCGCATCAACAGCTTGACCCAGAACACATCTCCGACGCCGACGCATAGTATGAAAGCAAAGTATATGCCTGCAAAGGGTATGAGCCCGTTTGTTGAGCCGGGGATAACAAAGTTGTCGACTGCATAGCGCGTGAACAACGGAAAAGCCGCAAAAGCCGCCGTTGTGACAATAACGACGCAGAGCGCTGCAAATACTTGCCTTTTCGCTTGCTTAAAATATTTTGTGAGGCGCAGCCAGACTTTAAGGCTCAGCCCGCTTGTTCTTTCTTGTTCAAATTCCAATTGGATTTAATCTCTCCTCTTTAACTCTTTACTCTTTACTCCCTGCCCGCTACTAGCCGTCCGTATACCCGGACTGGATATCATAGATGCGGCGGTAGATGCCGTTCGCTTCTACCAGCTCTGCGTGGGTGCCTATCTCTGCTACACAGCCGTCATCGAGGACCATGATCATGTCTGCGTTCATAAGAGTTGATATCCTATGCGATATCAGGATGACTGTGGAGCCGGCGGTGTCTGTGCGAAGCGACTCCCTTATCTTGGCGTCCGTTTCCATATCCAAGCTAGACATCGAGTCGTCGAAAATCATACCAGGCGCATTCATCATAAA
>Ga0082212_10003726_pt1 | contig 21479 bp, 21 predicted proteins | sample TergutNt197P3_FD_71548 | JGI IMG/M metagenome (GOLD analysis project Ga0082212, IMG submission 71548) | Neocapritermes taracua P3 segment gut microbial communities from Petit-Saut dam, French Guiana - Nt197 P3 | ecosystem: Host-associated > Arthropoda: Insects > Digestive system > Gut ... | reverse complement strand
GAAAACTTATTCACAAAATATTTTCTAATACTGTTTTTATAGAATACAATAAGGTCTTTTTAGAACACAAAAAAACCTTCAATTTTAATTACATATCATCCATCGACAAACCGAGATATTCAATCTTGTAATCTTTCAAGCAATTGGTCTTGATCATCATATTGGATGCTTTTTCTTTGAGCGTATTGTAGCGAATATGTTTTTCATTTCGCTTGATTTCAACAATATGCGCTGTTCTATCCAATTCATTTACAGCAACCAGGTCAATTTCATTTTCACCGGTCTTATCCCAAAAAGCGCCGATTTGTGTTAAATTACCGTTTTCAATGTATTTTTCACGAAAATATCGTTCTAAAATTCTACCGCTGAAAGTGGAATAATCTCGTTTAACAATTCGTTTTAATTCATCATATTGCGCTATTTCAATGATATGGGCATATTTGTAAATAAAACGAAACCAGAAAGTTAGAAAATTATCATCAATTACATAACGCACATTTTTAGTTTCGTTTTTAGCAAAAATCGGAATGGTTTTACGAATTAAGCCATAATCATGTTCAAGGCGCGTCAAATAACCGCCTATTTCTTTTCCGACACAGTTCTCTATCGTTCCGCGTGTGTTGTCGCCACGCGCAATTGCCGAAAGAACAGTAAAATAAATAGCATAATCTTTACCAAATTCGTCAATCAGCATATTCTTGCCATCGGCAATAAAAGGTGAATCTTCACGAATGATAAAATCAAGCATTTTGTTGAATTTTAATGCATTGTTATCCGCTAAAAGTTGAACGTATTTTGCAACGCCACCCGTAAAAGCGTAGAGGGCAAGTAAATCTTCCGGTTTGAAATCAGGATGTAATTCATTCAAAATTTCTTTTAATACCGATACCTTAAACGGACGAACTTGCAAAAAAGCCGTAGCTCGTCCAAAAAGCGGCGCTTTATAATCCTTGAAAATTTTATGCATCAATGAAAAAACCGAACCGCAAACAATCAAATTTATCCGGCTTTTATCTTTGTATAAATCCCAATAATGTTGCATTTCGCCGTAAACAGACGGGTTAATATTCAAAAACTCCTGAAATTCGTCAATGATTAGCGTAAAATGTTTTTCAGCGGAAATCTGCATTAAAAATTGAAAAAGTTTACCGAAACTTGTTATATCTCCCAGAATCGGCATGCCCAATTTATCCGAGATTTCTTGTTGAAAGTCTTGACATAAGAACGGTTCGGCTTTCCGCGTAACAAAAAAATACAATCGCGGCTGCTCTTCGATAGCGTGGAGCAACAATTGTGTTTTTCCGATGCGACGACGACCGGTTACCACAGTGAATTGAGCGTTTTTTATTGAATTTTCATTCAACTCTTTTAACCGCTCTATTTCAACAGTTCTATCATAAAATCTCATATTCAACAACTTGTATAGAAAATTAAACATACCGAAACCACCGGTTCCGAACGCTCCGTTTCGATTGCAAAATACCGGTTTTTCGTTGCAATTCATAAAACATCCGATATGAGAAATAACGTATTCCCATATTGGATAGTAGTTGATAGAGTTGAGCTGGTTTATTCATCAATAATCAGATTTTTTATCTAATTCGTAATACTTATCAACTCTACCCGATGCTATTATTCTAAATGGATTTCCCACAACTGTGCTATTATCAGGGATACTTTTATTAATCAAACTATTTGAACCAATTATGACATTATTGCCAATACTTATTTCTCCAAAAACTACGCTTCCAGCTCCTATGTATACATCATTCCCAATAACTGGAACTTTTTTATCTCCAAAATTGCGACCAATTGTAACATTTTGAGATATAGTTACATTATCTCCTATCTGAGTATTAGAATGAATAACGACTCCAAGCCCCCAGTATCCTAAGGTGAAATTTTTTCCAATTGAAGCAGAGGATGGTAACCAAACGGAAAAAAAAAGTCTATTAAAAATTGATATAATTTTAGCTATACCTCTTAATTTTCTTTTGTAAAACCAATGACCAAATCTATATATTGTTATTGATGGATTCATGATTCATTGTTTATTGCAAACTTTACACATTTATCAAATATATCATAATAGTTATTAAAATTATATATAGTTGTTATTTTCTCATAAGAGCTTTTGCCCATATTTAATCTTTCTTCCGAGTTATTGTGTAAATACTCAATTTTACTCAATAGTGATTTTACAGTCATTTCAGCTAAAATAAAACCATTGGAATTATCTACTAAATCTATTTCCGTTCCATCCGCTCTTCCTGTAATGACCGGTAAGGAATTTAACATTGCCTCACATATTGCAAGTCCGCCTAATCCGGGTAGAATCATAACATCGCAATACTTCAATATCTTATTTGCGCCTTCGTTAATACGTCCATATAAACATATATTATCTATCATTCCTTTATTTTGAATATATTTCTCTATTGTTGTCATGTATGTACCATCTCCTACTATATGTAAAAAACCGGATTTGTTATTTCTTTTATTAAATTCATCTAATGTGTCTATTAACAATTCGAGATTTTTTTCTTTAGTAATAGAACCAATAAATACAAGATTAAAATATTTTTCAAAAGCAAAATCAATTTTTAAGTTTTTATACTTTTCTATTTCCTCTAACTTTCTATTGGTATCTATTACATTTACTGCTACAAATATTTTTTTCTCATTAATTCCACGACTTATGAAATAATTTTTCCCCTGAGTACTGTACGTAAAAATTGCATCACTTTTTTTTTCAATAACATGCTCCCATTTATTAATAAATTTTCTTATACCTGCATAATTTGTTGTTGCTAAATTACCTAAACTCCACCAAATGAACTTTTTTTTAAATAGTTTACTATAAATAAATGCGATGGATGCATTTAGCAAAGATGAGGATCCTTCCGAGAAAATCACCTGCGGAGAAGAAAAAATAAGAGTAAAAAATAGAAATGGAGAAAGTAACATTGTTCCTGAACGGTTATTCGTTATAAACGGTAATCTTATGGAGAAAAGTTTTTTCCCTTTTATTCGTGTCTCAAAAATATCATTATTAATAAGTTTCGTCCCTTTTTTGCCTTTTCCATAAAATAAAGTCATATCATATTTTTCGTCATTGGCAATTCTTTCATAAAAAGGAATACGGTAATGCATTATAACCTGGTATAAAATAGCTATTTTGATTTTCGAATACATTGTTCTCTTGGAAATTAAAAGTTTAGTAAGTTGGTTCGTGCTTTTATGAACTTATTCTGTTTTTCACATGCAATATTCATAAGTTATCTGTTGTTTTAAAAACAAACTTATTAGGATGTTCCAATTTTGTAATCTTACTTAAATCAATCTTACCGCCGAGATAATCATAATAATCTTCTGCAAAATGACCATAGCCCGTGGAAAATGTCATTTCTCCAAAAACGGCTTTTCCATCAATATCATAAAAATCTACTCTGACTTGTGGTATCCCTTCGGATAATTTCTTCGCCGAATCTATCATTTTATCAAACGACTTAGGTTTTGGCACATCCATACCACTAAAATGGATAGAATTTACATTAAGGGTTCTCATAGAAATATTATTCCAATTTACATCATACATACTTAAAAAATAATCATTTCGTGTTCTATTAAAAACAACTATTATACATTCTGGAACTCCGTGAAAACACCAAATTTTGTAATCAATGATTGATTCTTCTGGCGCACTTTTATTTACTAACAATTTTTCCGCAATTATACAGGGTTTTATTCTTGTGTAATGTAGTTGTGCACTGCGATATCCATATTTCACATTTAACCACTCATTAAACTTATTGAATATTTTATATTTATTTACATCTTTTTTGTTTTTTATTAAAAAAAATTGCCCACAAGCATGATTGGTTTTTAAAACAAAACTATCGGGTAAAGATTCCCAGTCTATCTCACTAACATTATTCCAACTGCCATATATTTCATTCAAGATATCACCGCATCCTTTTTATTTAACATATTCTCTAACTAAATATTTATCAGCACATTTTGTCCACAGTGAAGTGTCTGAATAAATTTGCAACCAATTAATTTTTTCAACTAAATTAATTGGGTTTGACCAATTAATATCTCTTTTAAATATGGACTTAAATCCCTTATTAGCATATATTCTTGGATCATTTTTTGAAAAATATTTTAATTTCCACCAAAATAACTGTTCTCGCAGATACCGCAAATATTTTATATTTCGGTATAACTTTCTCAATACAGACTCAATTTTCATTCGTACATTTAAATACATATAGTTCTATTTTAATAAATTTCACTTTCATTTAACACACAAAAATTAATTACAACGTATATCATGCCTGAATTGTTTTTTGTAAGATTTGAAAGCCATCAAAATTATTTGAAATTTGACTTTACCGAAGTAACACTTTAAAAATTTGTGGTAAAATTAATGAAAATCAAATCTTGGATAATATATACGATAATCATTCTAATTATGTATCATTTTTTTACCTTTTGTGGATAAGTAGTAAATAAGTAGTAAATAAAAATATAGACAACTGTACCATAAAAAATATAGAACATAGCGTTATAGATGCTCCCTCGCGCAATATTAACGTATGATGTAGCAATCAAGCAAGATACCAGACAGCCAAGCAAGGGATATCTTTTATTTGTTAATGAATCCAAATATTTTACAATTAGTGCCCATATAAATCCCAATAAAAACCCTAAAAAACCAAAATTTGCATAACAATCCCCAAATAGTGTGGGTGTGAATGAAAATCCTTGTACACCGGGTTTTAATATATGCCCAATGGTTAAACATATATCTTGTGGTTTTAATCCAAAACAAATAGATGAAGGAAATGGCAAAAGTAATAACCTTAAATATCCCGCACCAGTTCCTAATCCTACAAAATCATTGTCATTTTCAATCAAAAAATACATCCCCTTTCTCAGATCCATATCACTGGTCCCATCGTCTATAAAACCAAAAATATTACTATTTAAGTCTATTAGGCTGATATTCACTATGTCCGAAAATTGATAATAGTACCGAAATGCGCGAATCAACATAAATGAGTACATAGCAATAATTCCGATAATTGCTAAAGTAATTATTTTTTTCATATTAATCTTCGATTTGTTAAATAACAAAAGGAAAACGATTGTCGTAAACAACACAATCAGAGCCGAACGTTGCATTGTTACGAAAGAACGAAGCAAAACAAGAATACTTACAATAATAATCTTTTTTTTATCTTTCACTGCTACAAAGTAGATAAGCACCGGAGAACTAATGACAAAACAAAGTAACAATATATTTGACAAACCGCCCATTTCTGCTCCTGCTTCGTGTACTGCAACCTTTGATATTGCACCCAAACTACCGGCCTGCTGATAAACAACATAAAAATAAGCAAAAACCGAAATTGCCAATATGTATAATAATACATTGGAAATCAAAGTATTTAATTTTTTATAAGGAGCAATATCTAAAGAGTTAGCGAGCTTTAATAGTGTATTATTCTTTTCTTTCTTTTGAAATATCCTTGCAATGATATAGCATACACAAAATAGAAAAGAAAACAAAGATGCTTTATCTAGAATATTCGCATCATAATTACCTTTCACACAATCCAACATATGTGGGGCAGCAAAAACCATAATCAAAGCTCCCCATAAAAAAACAGCGAGAGATCTATTCTTCATTTCAAAGAAGAATATTAGGACGATAACGATAAACTGAGCAATACCTAAAGCAATCATTTAACAGCCTCCCACATCTGCAGTTATTTGCAACATCGCTACGTTGAATGAGAACATTGCATATACGGTCAAAAATACTACAACAATTAATAAATCTATCTTCATTTTTTTATTTTACTGTATTTTAACACTAAGTGATATGTTAATAATCTTATTATGCTGATAATCAAGTGCGTTAAAACCAACATGTACGCTCCTTCCACTACATTTATTTTTATTAGTAAAAATGCTAACACCAATTTCAATATGTTAAAAAATGCACTTAAATAAAAATGTGTCCACGTCTTATTGATAGACATATAGCTTTGAGTATAGACCGATTGCATAGCCATAAAAATAGTCGTGAACACAGAGATATTTAAGATAATAGGTAAACGGGCAAAACTATTTCCATAAAAAGAAGAAATAATCCCAGACAATGCAAACACAATTATACAGGAGATAAGCGATGAAGCAAAATTGACAGTAATAATTGTGTTAAATATTTTTTTATGTTGTTCTTGGTTTTCATTAGTTTCTGATAAATGCGACAATGCAACATTTTGTAAAACCCCTGGAATAAACAAAATTATAGCCGACCATTGTTGTGCTGCTGAATACAAGCCTACTTCTCCGTAGTTCGACAATTTTATTAACAATAAAATATAGAGCCAACTTGTTATGGAATATACTCCTTCCTGTAGGGTTATTGGCAGTGAAAATAAAAGTAGCTGCTTAACGATATTGCTGGATTGTTGTTCCAAATATGGATATGAACGCAGTTTTTTCCTCACGATAATATTGTTCAATATACAATTAGTCAGAGTAGCAATTAGTAAAGCTGATAATGCTCCTTCGATGCCCCAGTAATACGTAAGAACAACACTTAAAACAAAAGTTACTACACCTACGACTACTTTAATTTTTGCTATGGATTTAAACTCATTAAATCCTGCAAGAATCCCTACTTGAACAGTAGATAGAGCATTAAAAACAATATTGACAGCAAAAATCCGTAACGATAACGATAAATATTCTGCATTCAAATAGGAAGCAACTTGCTTGGAAAAAATAAATAACAGCAAAGCAAACAATGTACTTGTAACAATAGTAATATTAATGCTTCCAAAAGTAATTTGCCGTATTCGCCACTTATTTTCATTTTTCGACTCTGCTATAAATTTTGTCGCAGTATACCCAAGTCCAAACGTAGAAAAAATGGCAATATTCAAAAGTGTGGATTTAATCATTCCATATTCGCCGTAAATATCTTTTCCAAGAAATCTTGCAATAAGTATTCCTGCGCACAAACTCATCCCTTGTCCCAGTGCACTACCGATTAAAGCCCAAAAAGAATCCTTAAACAAAGAATTCTGCTTTACTCGTTCTATGATTTGTGCTTTATTCATTTAAGTTGTATGTCCGAAAGTTTGAGTTTTTTTATGGTCGGTTTGTCCAACAGTTCAAATTTCTCCTAAATATTTTTGAAACTCTTTTACAAAAGTTGCCACTTAAATGACTTCTGGTCAGGTTGCAAATACTAACAGCGTTTTTTCTTATATATTATTTCCTCACTCCGCAAAAATCCAATTCGATTTTTGAATCGTCTTTGGGCATATTATAAAAAGGGGTATGAGCTACTAACCAAACAACAATATCAGCTTTGTTGTATGCGTCCTGATAATTAGCTAAATTGAAACTTTTATGCGTTTCTATATTCGGTTCAACCACCAATACTTCGGCGTTGGATTCACTGATGATGCGGGAAGTGATGTATTTTGCCGGCGATTCTCGTAAATCGTCAATATCCGGTTTGAATGCCAAACCCATACAGGCGACTATCGGTTCTTTGCCATTTTTCCGTTCCAATTCGCGGCAGGTTTCCAACACGCGGTTGGCACACCAGTCGGCTTTGTAGTCGTTGGTTTCCCGCGAGCGTTTGATGATTTGTGCCTGTTCGGGATAATCGGAAACAATGAACCAAGGATCGACCGCAATACAATGCCCGCCTACGCCGCAGCCGGGTTGCAGGATATTTACTCTCGGATGTTTATTTGCCAAGGCGATTAATTCCCAAACGTTGATGCCGGCTTTGTCACAAATCATCGATAGTTCATTCGCAAAAGCAATTTGCACATCGCGGGACGAATTTTCAGTCAGTTTACACATCTCTGCGGTGCGGGCATTGGTCGAGTGCAAAGTGCCTTTGACAAATCGGGAATAAAATTCGCAGGCTTTTTGCGTCGATTCCGGATTGATTCCACCAATCACCCGGTCGTTGTGTTCCAACTCATGAATCACATTGCCGGGCAATACCCGTTCGGGACAATAGGCTATGTGGATTTTATCTTTCAGTTCCGGACGTTCTTTAAAAATCAAAGCCGCCATTTTTTCGGTCGTCATCACCGGCGAAGTAGATTCGATGACATACAAATCGCCTGTTTTCAGAAGAGGAATTACGGTTCTTGTGGCAGCCTCCACGTAAGAAATATCTGCTCGGTGATTCTGTTTGAAAGGAGTCGGAACGACAATAAAGTAAGCATCTGCTGTTTGCGGCTGCAGGGCTGCTTGCAGGCGTCCCGAATGAATCACGTCCTTAACCAAATCGCCCAAATGAGGTTCGACAATATGGATTTCTCCCTTGTTGATGGTTTCCACCACAGCGGGGTTAATATCAACTCCCAAGACTGATAGTCCTTTGGATGCGGCAAAAGCAGCAGTAGGGAGACCAATGTAGCCCAAGCCCATGAATACAGCATCAATTTTTTTCACTTTTTGCACGTTTTATAGAATTACAAGTTACGAGTTACGAGTAGTTGTGAATTTCACGATTCTTTCACAGGCTTTTCCATCGCCATACGGGTTATGTGCTTGCGACATTTGATTGTAAACGGTTTTATCACTCAACAGTAAACTTACATTTTCTACGATTGTTTCACAGTCTGTTCCGACCAATTTCACGGTTCCGGCTTCCACGGCTTCCGGTCGTTCGGTCGTATTTCTCATCACCAACACCGGTTTTCCCAAAGACGGAGCTTCTTCCTGTACCCCGCCGCTGTCGGTCAATATCAGACTGGAATGTTGCATTAAATATACGAATGGCAGATAATCTATCGGCGGAATCAAATAGATATTCGGTATATCTGCCAAGAGTTCATATACCGGTTTTTGCACATTGGGATTCAGATGCACCGGATAGACAATATCTACATCCGGATGAGCAAGTGCAATGGCTTTCAACGCCTTGCATATATTTAAAAATCCTTCGCCGAAGTTTTCCCTCCTGTGGCCGGTCACTAATATAGAATTGACAATTGACAATTGACAATTGACAATGTTTGGATATCCGGCTTCTTTGATTTGTTGTTGAAGCTGCTGTTGTAGGGATGAATCGTTATTGATTTTGTTCACTACCCAAAGCAAGGCATCGATTACCGTATTACCTGTTATGAAAATTTTGTCTGCATCGATTTTTTCCTGCAACAGATTGCTGCGGGAAATTTCTGTTGGAGCAAAGCAATAAGCACACAGGCGATCGGTTAATTGCCGGTTCATTTCCTCAGGCCAGGGGGAGTACAGGTTATAAGTTCGTAATCCCGCTTCCACATGCGCTACTTTGATTTGTTGGTAGAAAGCGGCTATTGCCGCTGCCATCGAAGTAGTCGTATCGCCGTGAACAAAAACAATTTCCGGTTGAAATGCTTTCAACACGTCTCGCATACCCAAGAGCACTTTCGACGTAATGTCGTACAAATCCTGATTCGGAGCCATAATATCCAAATCGTAATCGGGCTGAATATCGAATACTTCCAAGACCTGGTCAAGCATTTGTCGGTGTTGACCCGTTACACAAACTTTTGTTTCGAATTTATCAGAATATTTCTGAAATTCTTTCACCAAAGGAGCCATCTTAATGGCTTCCGGTCGGGTTCCAAATACTAATAAAATTTTTTTCATCTACACTAATTATATTCCGTTCCAACCAAAGTGAAAAAAAACTACAAGGCTGTATTCCTTCAAAAAAAAACATAAAACATGTTACATAAAATATATCATATTTTTTACATAAATTGTGTTACATGAAATATGTAATAATTCATACATAAAATATGTAACACTTCTCACTTTACCCGATACAGGATTCCATTGGTTTCCAGCAAAGCGGAAAAGTCTGTTTTTTCAAATTCTTTGTGCGTTACTGCGATGACCACTGCATTGAATTTTCTTTCCGGCATTTTTGTCAAAATGTCCAAACCGTATTCGTGTTTCACTTCTTCTATATTTGCCCAAGGGTCACAAACCGTAACATTGGCTTCGTATTCTTTGAGAGAATCTATCAAATCAACCACTTTGCTATTTCGGATGTCGGGACAATTCTCCTTGAAGGTGATACCCAATACAAGAATATCAGAATTTTTGACACAAATTCCCTTTTTAATCATTTGCTTCACCACTTGCGAAGCAACATACTCTCCCATGCTGTCATTCACCCGCCGCCCTGCAAGGATTATTTCAGGATGATACCCATACTCCTGCGCCTTTTGTGCTAAATAACAAGGAGCAACCCCGATACAGTTTCCTCCCACCAAACCGGGTTTGAACGGCAGAAAATTCCATTTCGTGCCGGCGGCTTCCAAGACCGCATTCGTGTCAATTCCCATTCGGTCGAAAATTTTTTTCAACTCGTTTACAAAGGCAATGTTGATGTCGCGTTGCGAATTTTCAATGACCTTGGCAGCTTCGGCAACTCGTATAGTCGGCGCTAAATGAGTGCCTGCGGTAAGTACCGAAGCGTATAAAGCATTTACTTTTTCCCCAATTTCGGGTGTGGAACCTGAAGTTACTTTTTTTATTTTTTCAACCGTATGTTCTTTATCGCCGGGGTTGATTCGTTCGGGTGAATAGCCTGCAAAGAAATCAACATTAAATTTCAGTCCTGATATTTTTTCAACCACAGGAATACAATCCTCCTCCGTCGCTCCCGGATAAACCGTTGATTCATAAACCACAACATCGCCTTTTTTGATGACTTTTCCTACTGTTTCACTGGCTTTGTACAAGAGAGTCAAATCGGAACGATTATTTTTATCCACAGGAGTAGGAACGGTAACAATATAGTAATTGCAATCGCGAATATCTTCCACACTGTTGGAACAGAACAATCCGGGTGAATCGTTGGAAACAGTTTTCAATACTGCTTGAAGCAGCGTTTCTTCTACTTCTAAGGTACGATCGATGCCCTGCCTCAGTTCATTCACACGGGATTGATTGATGTCGAATCCCACAACAGGATATTTCGTTGCGAACAAACGCGCCAAGGGCAGTCCCACATAACCCAACCCAATAATTGCTATTCTTGTCATATTTTTTAGTTACAAGTTACAAGATAAAACTCTTAATTCTTAACTCTTAACTTTTAGTTTTTTAACTCCTCATAATACCACTTCACCGACTCTTTCAATCCTGCTTTCAAGCTGTACTGAGGTTGATAATTCAACAGTTTCCGTGCCTTTGCGATACTTGCCAACGAATGAGGAATATCGCCCATACGGTTGGGCCCGTGAAGAATTTCAATATTTGCTATTTTCGCATCGTATTCACTCAAGTATTCTTTCAGACAGGCGGCTAACTGATTCAGTGTCGTTCGTTCGCCATAAGCGGTGTTATAGACTGTGTTCAAAGCTTCGGGATTTTGCGTATTCATTGCTAACAAATTCATTTGAATCACATTTTTTATGTAGGTGAAATCGCGGGAATATTCACCATCGCCGTTAATGACCGGTGATTCGTGACGAATGAGTTGCTTTATAAACAGGGGAATGACCGCTGCGTAGGCTCCGTTCGGATCCTGCCGCTTGCCGAATACATTGAAGTAACGCAAACCGATACATTCCATCCCGTAGGTCTTGGAAAAAACATCGGCATACAATTCATTGACATATTTTGTTACGGCATACGGCGAAAGCGGCTTTCCAATGATTTCTTCTACTTTTGGCAACGATTCGGAATCTCCGTAGGTCGAGGAACTGGCTGCGTAAATGAATCGTTTGACTTTTGCATCTCTTGCTGCAATTAGCATATTTAGAAATCCTGAAACGTTAACTTCGTTACTTGTGACCGGATCTTTAATCGACCGGGGGACGGAGCCTAACGCCGCTTCATGCAATACATATTCAACACCTTCCATCGCTTTGCGGCAATCATCGGGATTGCGTATATCGCCAACTATCAAACGAAAATTCTTATGGGTAAGCAGGTGCAGAATGTTTTCAATTTTTCCTGTAGAGAAATTGTCCAAACAAACGACTTCGTTCGAAGTTTCTAAAAGCTTCTCACAAAGATTAGAGCCTATAAATCCGGCGCCGCCCGTTATTAAAATTTTTTTCATTATCAGCTACTGAGGTTGTTATGTTTGTAAAATGAGGTGAAAATGGGGTCTATTTTCGTTCGTAAAGTTGTACCGATAATATCTATTATGCGGCTTGCATGGGGTTAGCGGCACTCACTATTTTCTCTCGCATCCGTATTCGTAGTTTTTTCGTCCAAATCCAAAGGTCGATCAAAGGCCATAATTTAAGGGAAGTAAATCCGCCCAATAACCTAAAATGGAGCGGTTGATCCGGAAAGGTCCATATGTACTTGTGCTGGTTTGGTTATATTTTAAATACCGGTAATAGGCTTTAGGTAAATAGGCTACCTTTTTTGCATAATAAAAAAGTTCCACGGAAACTTTTAAATCTTCCGTTTTTTTAGATATCTATTGATAAAGAGCAGCATATTACTGAAAGATAATACAGGATTCATAATCATATACCTAAATGAGACGAATAATCCCTTGAAGTTAAGTTTTCTAAGAGATTTAAAAAAAAGAGAGACATATCGATACTCTAACGAATTAATAATAATTTTTTCATCTATGTTAAAAAAATGTTCTTTAATAGCTTCATAATGTTTAATTAGCTTTATTGTTACATTAATACTTACTTCATTATACGCTGATAGTAATATACCGGAATCATGCCGTCTATAGACAGACATTTTATCCCCCAAACAATAAATTTTTCCACATTGAGTCATGGAAAGGAAAAGCACTATATCTCCAAATACAAATCGCGGATCCTGCTTTATGTTATTGATAAATTTTGTACGGAACAATACAGAAGCAGTGGGAATCGTCCATTTTTTTATAATTTCATTCGCCGTGTATTCTCTTTCTTCTAAATCTTTATATAAATTTAGATCGTCTTTTTGTTGAGTTAAATAGAGAACATCTGCAAAATGAAAGCACATACTGTATTCCGGATTCTTTTCCAAAAAATCTACCTGTTTTTGTAATTTTAGGGGATCTGTCCAATAATCGTCGCCTTCGCATATTGCCTCGTATTTTCCTATTCGCCAACTATTAAACTCTGCTAATCGTTCAATTTTGTCAGGCTTTGTATAACTGTTTTCTTTTTGATAATATGCTTTAATCAAACGGGGATATTTTTGTTCATATTCTTTGACGATCTCCACAGTTTTATCAGTAGAAGCATCTTCATGAATAAGCACTTGAACCGGAAAAGTAGTTTTCTGCATCAAAATTCCTTCAATGCAATCTCTTATATAATCTTTGTGCATATAAGTCATTGTCCGGGTATGTACCAACGGTAACGTTCCTTCCGGCCATACATGTTCTGTTATGGGAGCCGGTTCTTTTAATGGAGTATATATGTATTTATTTTTTCCTTTCATAGAAATTATTATTAAAATTTTCTATATATCTCCCGTATAATTTACGCAACCTTTTTTTTAATCTATATTTTTGAATCAAATTGATATTTTTTAAAGCGCCTTTATACGAAATACATTTCATATTGTATTGAGGTATAAATCCTAATTTAAAATGTGCCATTAAAGATGCAATTCTTTTTGATGCAATTATTGATTCTCCATATTTTAATCCTCTTTCGTTTAATTTTGCATATCCATATAAAATTATGAGTTGTCCAATACCTTTATTTTGGTATTTTTTGCTAACGCCTATCGTAGAAACCCCACCTGCTGTCGGATGGTCTTTATACTGCCCAACAGTAATTGTTGCTATTCCCAAATTATTTACAGTTATCAAAAAAGTTTCTGTTTCTGTTAAAAATAAATGATTTGACAACAATTTAATGTCTTTTTTCTTTTTATCGTAAGTTGTATCATCATACACTTCACCTATTATAGACATATAATCCCTAACCTGCTCTTTGTCATTTAGATTTAGGTTGATAATACTTACATTGTCTTGTGTTGTATTTGAACATCTCTCTATAATTAATTGCGTTATATAATCCGATGAAGGATAATTTTCTATATACCCCTGTACGTGAACAACTTTATTATCTATATTTGTATAAAACAAATTTCTTATTTTTTTAATATCATATTACTAATATTTTTTTATATCTGTCAATAGTTCTAATAACTTCCCCTTTCTCATCCACCACTTTTATACCACCATTTTTAATGGCAGTGACGTATTCGGTTGCGTGCGGATATTTATCCTTACTGTTTAGCAAGTAAGGAACAGGAAAAAATCCCATTTCAAACACTTTATACAAACCTTCTGCAGAATATAAATTGGGAATATGTTTTTCTAAGAATTGAATGGTTTCTTTACATTCTTCGTACATATCTTCTTGACGCAAAAGCAATTCTTTATCATACGCCGTATTTTCTATTTTGCCCTGTTTCCGCAAATTACGATATTCTTGTAATGCCGACAAAGTGATTTGAATACTTTCATTGATAACATCAGGCGTTGCCAACCGAACTGCTTCGGAATAACTGACTACGTGGATAATCTGCGGACTGTCCTCGTTATTTGGTTCTATATCATCCATTAATGCAGTTACGGCCGCCAACTGTACTTTTGCCTTTTCCAAATCGGGTGAAAAATAATCCAATCCTGCTCTTGTTTGCAAACTTACCTTGAAATTATCATCTTCCAATTCACGAACAAGTTGTAACATTACTCTTCCTTTTACCAAATCCTGTATTCCCCAAGTATATTTAGGCGTATTCAACATATTTTGCAAAATAAGATGTTTTATGCCCAATAATTTAGATGTTTTTGCAGTTAGATAAGCCGACAAAATATAGGTAATATCATCTGCGCCTCTAAAAGCAAAATGATGCGGCACATTGGGTTCTAATGGTTTTCCGGTGGAGGCAATGTATCTGATTGTTTCCAAATGTTCTTTGAGATTTTCCAATACTGTGTTTTTCCCTCGCCCGTCAATTTCACAAAACCACCAGAAAGACAATGCGTGCCAAGAAATATTTAAGCACCTTTCGTGCATTTCTGCCATTGCCGGAACATCTTTTGTTCCTGCATACGTTCTTACAAGCATTGGAGATGCCGCTTCCTTCATTTGCAAATATTCCAATTCCGAATGAACGGGAACGCCGCCGCCATTGGCCAATCCTTCCCAATTTTCTCCAAAATTAGATTGGGTAAGTTGAGATGTACCAATGGAAAGCACATCTAACAATTTTTTGCTTGCCAACTGTCTTTCCCAATCAATAAATTCTTTTATCGCTTCCTGGCGGTTAGAATTGTATGGTCCTACATGTGCCCGGATAATCGGCAATGTTTTTTTTGCGCGACAGTATTCCAAGCGTTTCAGATAAGTATCCGCTTTGCAACCGGCATCTTTATATCCTAAATGATCAAGTGGTTGTATGGATTTATATTTTTCACTGCTAATTAATTTCTCTGCAAACTCCCAACGTTTATCATCGTAATCACTCTGTTGAATCATATCGTCGGGTAATTTTTCAGCAGGAACACCTAATCTTCCCAAAGATTCAGTGGGCAATTCATCGCCTTGAAAAACAAGTATATCAGTGCCAAGTTCTTTTTGTACAAGTTTGCAGGCATCGGGCAAACCGGAAAAGAACATTTCTTTGATTTCACCACCATCCCAAGCAAATATTCCGCTTGATTTTAATTGATAAAATAACTTGCAAAAATAATCTTTTGCATCTTGCGGATTCAAACGATAACTAAACCCAATTCTTGATATATTATTATCGATAATCCATTTACGCAATATTCCAAGATTGTTTATTTTTTGAATATTTGAAACTGCCTCCGAAATTTCATCATTGGCGATTATGGTTTTATATCCGCAGGATTTCAGCAAATTGGAAATAGTTGATATGCCCAATGTATGCACATCAACTGCAGGTTTTACAAAACCGAATATTTCATTATTTAATAGTGGATATTTCATTTTTCAACTATCTTTATAATTTCATTTTTTGATAATCCCGTTAAACCCAACTTCTTCAAAGTACGCCCTTCCTTATAAAAATCATGTTTCAATAATATCGAGCAAATCTTTATCAATGATTCACATAACGGCATTTTAACACCTGCCATTTTACCCAATTCCACCATTGGGACTAATCCCGTAGGTATATCTTCCAATAATTGACGGCAGCGTATGGTTGTTGGTGCAAGAATATTATAATAGGCAGGATTATTTTGAATACGCTCATATAAAGTATTCCCTTCAATTTTATTGTAAGCAAAAGATACCCAATCTTTTACGGAAATCAAATCTATTTCGTATGCTTTCCCAAGCGATAATCTTTCTTCGTCTAAATTTTCGATAAAATCGGCAACAACCTCTGTCATTTCTCTATAAAAATAGAACTTATGCCCTCGTTCAATCGCCGCTGCATTAAATAGAATCACGGATGGATGAAGCATTGCTCCTATATTTTCCAAACTTGTAGCAAGAACATTTTTCGCAGGTATAAAACAGGAATATAAGTTTGCTAATTTATTTAACACAAAGTCAGTATCTTGCAAGGGGAAAGCCGATAAAAACACTTTATCTTTAACGCCTATAACATTCACTACGCCTGTTTCAATTATCCTGCAAGCGTATATCAAAGTTTGCGCTTCTGCTATATATGTTTTTTGAGTAAAAGATTGTTCCTTTAATGCTTGACTAAATTCTAAAGCTCCACCTGTTCTACCCGGATTAAAAACGACAATTTGTTCGTTTTTTAAATATTTACTCAATTGTATTGCTAAATCTCTGTGGGCATTAGCAGTTGTTACAATCATTATGATTTCACAATTCTCAACTGCTTTTTGCAGGTCGTTTGTTATGAAGTTCAGTTTTCCTGTGCCATTGATTTTTCCACATAATGTTATCTCATTTTTTAAAGATAGAGTATTGACTATTTTTTTATCCCGTCCGTACAAATTAACACAATGCCCATTTATAGCCAAATGAGCGGCCATTGCCTGTCCACCGTTCCCCGTTCCCAATACCGCTACCTTCATCATGCTATAACCATTGATGTTTTACTAAGTTTGTATTTTTAGTACCTAACACTTTGATAGTATTTTTAGCAATATTACTTCTATCTGACAATTCTTTTTCCGTATTTGCAATTATCAAATATCCTGCTGCTCTATCGCCGCTATACATACTTTGTAATATTTCCATTCCAACTGTTTTATAATAAAAATACGCTTCTATAATTTTATTTTCTTTCAAAGTATCAAAACCGTAAAATTCTGTAATTTGTCCATTTTTACAATAGACATAATTCATAGTAGCGAAATTAACGATTTTCTCAGGGCTAACTTTCGGAAATTTCCCTAAAATCCTATCCACATAAACTGACATTATATTTACTCCCGACAAAACTTCTATCAGTTTGTATTTTGACCCGCCTCCCATACGGGCGCTAAACTCCAAAATAAAATATTCATCCTTATTTTTCACCATTTGGATCAATAATGGAGTATCTTTCAACTCAAATGCATTCACAATCTTTTGTGCTATGGATACTATTTTTATTTCATCATAATTATTCAGTAAAGAATAATAGCTTTGAGTGATAGTAAAAGCATTTTCGTTTTTTATTTTGTTTGAATTGGTTATTGATAATAATTTTGCCGTAGTGTTTTCCACATACATATCGACAGAGAGTTCTTCTCCTTCAATAAATTCTTCAATAATTGCTTCTTTGGTTCTGCTGTGGTTTATTGCTTCTTGTAAATATTTTGAAACAGTACCCAATGTTTCCATTTTTTTGACGCCTTTTGATGAATTGCAATCAACAGGCTTTACAACCATTGGAAATTTAAAATCAGCAAAACTATCAACAACTACATCTTTCAGTAGGACATACTTTGCTGTTGGAATATCATTTTCGATCATTATACGTTTCATATACGACTTATTCGTAACATTTAATGCTGTTTGATATGAAATATAACAAGGCAAAGATAAATTTTCCGATACTTTTGCAACAGTCAGCAAGGCTTGATCCGTGCAAGCTGTTACAACCAATTCAACATTTTCTTTTTTCGCAATAACAGTTATGGCTTCTTTATCCAATGTGCTTGCTACAATATGCTTATCAGCAAATGGTTTTGCCGGCGGATTTTCAAAATAATCAACTAGAACAACCTTGTGTCCTCTATCTTTTAATTCTTTTATTAAAGCAATTTGATCTGAACCACCTGCTAATACCAAAACTATCATTTTCCAATTATATTAATAATTCTCTCTATATCTTCATCTTCCAATCCCGCATACATCGGTAAACAAATTACGCTATCCGCTATTTTTGTTGCCACCGGCAAATTCTCCGGATTTGCCGACTCCAAGCCTCGATAGGTTGAAAATGTGCTTATCAGCGGATAGAAATAGCGCCGTCCGAAAATATTTTTTTTCTGCATTTTGAAATACAGCTCATCCCTTGTCATCCCATATTGTTCGGGATCGATAAAAACAGGAAAATAAGCATAGTTGTGCCGAACACCGGGCAGGTCGTCCATAACACGAATACCGCGTATATCCTCTAATGCTTTTCGATACGTCAAAGCAATATTTTGCCGTTTTTCGATTCCTTCGTCAACTTTCTCTAAAGTCAACAGCCCGTATGCTGCCCTCATTTCATCCATCTTGGCATTGATGCCCGGAGCCACTACAGTGGTTTCGTCTGCAAATCCGAAATTTTTCAGCCGGTCGATCCGTTGTTTCATTTCGGCATTTCGGCAAACGAGCGCTCCACCCTCAAAGGTGTTGTATATTTTAGTTGCATGAAAACTTAATGTGGACATATCGCCCGATTCCAACAGGGTTTCTCCATTGGTTTTTACGCCGAAAGCATGCGCTGCATCGTAAATTATTTTTAACCCGTATTTTTCGGCAATTTTTTGAATGTTTTTCATATCACACGGATAACCGTAAACATGCACCGGCATGATTGCCGTCGTTTTTGGTGTGATTGCCGCTTCAATTTTAGCCGGATCAATATTGCAAGTTGTCGGATCAATATCCACAAACACCGGCTTAATTCCGTTCCACCAAAGCGAATGTGTAGTCGCCACAAAACTGTAGGGAGTCGTTATCACTTCGCCCGTTATTCGCAAAGCCTGCAGAGCGGTGATTAACGGCAACGTGCCGTTTGTGAAAAGACTAATATATTCTACGCCCAAATAATTGCACAAGGCTTTTTCCAATTCCCGGTGATAATGTCCGTTGTTGGTAAGCCATTTTCTGTTCCAAATATCTTGAAGATAAGGTATAAAATCTTCCAATGCGGGAAGTAATGGAGAGGTTACGGTAATTATCTTCGATTGTTCCATAATTTGTTTTTCACTTTTTGTATGTCTATCAGACTTATCACTTCCTGCAATTCTTGCGAATTAGTGAATCGGGCAATTGAAAAGTAATAGATAATTCCCGCAATGATTGCAGCAATCAATGCCAAGGAATGAACCGGTATCAATTTTGTGATTCCCCATGCGATTAATCCCATAGAAAATGAATAGCCCAAAACAGGCAGTAAATCTTTCATTTGCACCCAAAAACCAACCTGTATTAGTTTCCCTGTGTAGTGCGTGTTGATAATAAGCGCTATCAACGAACTAACTATTAATCCGCTACACATAGCAGTAACACCCAAAGGAATCGTAATCAACAGGATAGAAACGCCGATTATTTTTTTAATTATTTCAAGGCGTAGAAACAGGTCCGAACGTCCTTTAACTTGCAATAAATTAAGATTAATGGCATGTATCGGATACCACATTTGCGAAAGACACAATATTTGCAGAAGTAAGACCGCCCCGCTCCATTTGTCGGTTAAAAGTGATATAATCAATGGTTTGGAAACAGCCAGCAACCCTATCATCAAGGGAAATACGACAAATGCCGATAGCCGTAAAAGTTTACGATAGGTTTCTTTCAGTTTCTTATCATCATCCTGTATGCTGCTTAAAACAGGAAATGTCACACGTTGCAAAATACCCGTGATATTAGAAGATGGAAAACTTGCGAAGTTGCCGGCTTTGGTATAATACCCCAAATCTATTGAAGAGAATTTTTTACCAATAATAACCAGATACATATTTTTATACACAGTGTCGATCAATCCTGCCGCCAACAGTTTTGAACCATAAGAAAACAGTTCATTAAAAGAGGATACGGAAAATATTTTTTTTGGCACCCAATGTGAGTATATCCATAACGCAATCATATTGATGATACCGTTAACAACCGATTGAACAGCCAATGCCCAGACTCCGTATCCCTTGTAGGCCATCCCAATCCCGATTGTTCCCGAAATGATGATTGCAAGAAACGATGCTTTGGCTTGTGTTTTAAAATCAACATTGATAGTAAATTTTGCCCGTTGTACGATGGTTAAAGAATTGATAAAGATATTTAATGCGACTACTTTTGTTAGACTTACCAAAACGGGAGCATTGTAAAATGCCGCAATATAAGGAGAAGTAAAAAAAAGTAATAAATAAAAAAACAATCCTACAGCAATATTGAAATAAAAAACGGTTGAAAAATCCGCTTCTGTTCGATTTTGCTTTCGTATTAAAGCATTAGAGAATCCGCTGTCGATAAAGGATTGTGAAATAGCGAGAAAAATAGTTAACATCCCTACTAACCCATAGTCTGAAGGAAGCAATAAACGAGCCATTATAATGTTTATCAGGAATTGAATCCCCTGAACAGAAAAACGCTCAATACTGCTCCAAAAAACTCCGGATACGCTTTTTTGCTTTAAGCTCATTTTGATACCTTGCGCGATCTCACTTCATCCTATACACTACTCTCTGCGTTTCTACCAAACCGATAACAGCAATTTTTCTCATGTAATTCCAATGCACAGCCTCATGACCTTATTATATGCCATGTACAAAAAAGAAAAAACGCCCAATGGCTTTCTTAAACAGAAAGCCATATTGAGTGTTATCTATGTCTGCGCATCATTAATTTAAATTTCTATAAATTGAGCGCAAAAATATAAATATTATTTTATACTGCCAAAAAAAATCTTGAAAAATCCCTGTATTTATAGTTTCAATCCACCTCAACGCCCCGCTCGGCAAGTATCTCCAAACTCATGTCCCGCAGCTTGAATTTTTGAATTTTACCGCTGCCTGTCATGGGAAAATCATCTAAGAAGAAAACATATTTGGGGATTTTGTGGCGGGCAATTTTCCCTCTGCAAAAATCGCGTACATCTTCTTCCGTCAGTTGAGCGCCTTCTTGAAGAATAACAAAAGCCCCTACTTCTTCGCCGTATTTTTTAGAAGGTACAGCTGCAACCTGCACATCTTTGATACCTTCCAAATGATACAGAAATTCTTCTATTTCACGGGGATATATATTTTCACCTCCGCGAATAATCATGTCTTTGATGCGTCCCGTTACACGATA
>Ga0082212_10003725_pt1 | contig 21480 bp, 16 predicted proteins | sample TergutNt197P3_FD_71548 | JGI IMG/M metagenome (GOLD analysis project Ga0082212, IMG submission 71548) | Neocapritermes taracua P3 segment gut microbial communities from Petit-Saut dam, French Guiana - Nt197 P3 | ecosystem: Host-associated > Arthropoda: Insects > Digestive system > Gut ... | reverse complement strand
TCTCCAAACGGAAGGGTCGCCCGTCTACCTCGGAGCGGTCAAATTCGGAGAATTGGTAAAAGAATATACGGACGGGCGTTATGAAATAGCTGTTTTCCCAAACTGCGCCTTGGGGAACGGCATTCAGGCTACGTCTACGGAAATGGTGCAAAAAGGCACGCTGGATATGGTCGCGACCAGCTTCAACCTGTTTATAGCGTCGGAACCCTCGTTCGCCGTCCTTAATCTGCCGTGGCTGCTGGCCGGGGACGATTTTGTGGACACAAACATGGTATACGGCGCCGCCATATACGGCAAGCTTGACGAAATGATGCAAAACAACAACATAAAGGTTCTTTGCATTTACGAACTCGGCTGGCGCGCCCTCAGCAACAATGTCAGGGCCGTATCCTCCCCCGCGGATATGCAGGGCCTGAAGATCCGCGTTATAGACAGCATCCTCATCGATATGATGAACGCGCTCGGCGCGAGCCCCACGAACATAGATTTCGGCGAACTCTATTCCGCATTGCAGCTCGGCGCCTGCAACGGTCAGGACAACCCGGTCGCCGGTATTTTTGTGCCGAACCGGTTTTTTGAGGTCCAAAACCATCTGACGATTTGGGAATCGGGCTATACCGGATTGCCGCTGAGCATGAATTTGGATCTGTGGAATTCTCTCTCCGACGCAGATAAGAACGCTTTCCAAAAAGCCGCGTCCGAAGCGGTCGTGTATCAAAAAGACATCAACCGCTCGGCTCACAGCGACGCTATCAAAGTCTGCGAAGACAACGGCGTGGAGGTCACACACATTTCCGAGTCGCAAAAAGCGGCTTTCAAAGCCGCGGTCGAGCCGATATACGATAAATACTACGCAGACGCCGACCCCGGTTTTATCGAGCTTTTTAACGCGGCTCTCGGCAAATAGATCAAACGTTTTAACTTGCCGTTCTCCGGCAAACGGATGGATCTGTCCGTTTGCCGGAGATGCATTGCGATAAGACGGCAGAAGCCGGCTGACCGGCTTGGGAGGGCGTCACATTGAAAAAACCCGAAAAGCTCCGATTGGAGGAATACATACTCGGAGTATTGATGATGATCATATTTGTCGTTATGGCCGTCAATATCATAGGCAGGTATGTTTTCAACACATCCCTGACTTTTGTAGATGAGGCGACAACATTTTTATTCGGCTGCGCGTGTTTTATCGGCGCGCCCATAGCCTGTTTCCGCGGGATAAACATCGGCATGGACGCCCTTATTATCTTTCTTCCGGTTAAAGCGAAAAAGGCTTTCATATGGTGGGTCACGGCGCTCAGCTTGGCGCTTTATGTGGTTTTGCTTTATCAGGGCGTTGATTTGGTCAGAAGCCAGATCGTCAATAAAACCGCCACCCCCGCGATGAATACTCCGGTTTGGCTGTTCTCGCTCGCCGTGCCTTTCAGCGCGGCGCTGTATTTGCTGCGCTGCGTCCAGTATTCGCTTAAATGCAGCCGGGAATTGGATTCGGGAAAACCGGCAAACAAAGAAGGGAGTGAGTGATAATGGGTACCGCGAGCTCAGTCGGTTTTGTTTTGGTGGCCGTGTTTTTGATTCTGGTGGTGACCAATGTGCCGGTTTCCGTGGCCTTGGGCGCTTCGAGCATTATTACCATGCTGATATTCGGGATGAATATAGGCATGTACGCGGATCTTATGGTATCGGGCATGCGGAGATTTTCGTTTCTTGCCATTCCTTTGTTTATCCTCGCGGGCGTTTTGATGGATAAGTCCGGAATAGCCTCAAGGATCATTCGTTTTTTTAAATCGCTGATCGGTTCCGTAAGGGGCGGAATGGGATATATGTCGGTGGCCGTCAATATGTTCTGGGGTTCTGTTTCCGGCGTGGGGCCCGCTACCGTCGCCGCGCTCGGCGGAGTGCTGATACCGGCTATGGAGGAAGATGACTTTGACAGGCCGTTTGCCGCGGCGCTCGTTGCCGCGAGCGGCGGTATATCCGTTATAATCCCGCCCAGCCTCGCGTTTATCGTTTACGGCGTGTTGGCCGGAGTTTCGATAGGAGATTTGTTTATTGCCGGTATAATCCCCGGCGTCATTATGGGCCTTTTTTATATGAGTTACATATTTATTTACAGCAGACGCCTTCCGAAAAACCCGGCAAGCAAAAAAACCTCCGGACGGGAGGTTTGGACGGCTTTCAAGGCGGCTGCGCCCGGCCTTGTTACGCCTGTTATAATCCTCGGCGGGATATACGGCGGCGTATTCACGCCCACCGAGGCCGCGGCCGCGGCGGTGCTGTACAGCTTGTTTCTTGCCGTACCGGTTTATAAAACGATAAGCCTGAAGGAATTGTTCAGGATTTTTGCAGACTGCGGAACGACCTCGGCGTCTATAATGATAATTTTGGGGAACGCCACGGTATTCTCGTACCTTTGTACGGTAAGAGGAGTGGCGAACGTCGCTTCCTCCGCTCTGGCAGCCGTATCGTCAAGCAATGTCGTCGTGCTTTTGATCATGCTCCTTATTTTGCTCATAGCCGGCTGTTTTATCAACGGCAATTCGATACTGTATATCTTTTTGCCCATTATGCTCCCTATCATAAAGGACATGGGATATGACCCTTTGTGGTTCGGGATATTTATTGTGATGGGTTCCGCCGTGGGGATGATCACCCCTCCGGTCGCCATCAATCTGTACCCGGCGGCCAATATCGCCAAAATCTCACTCTCGCAGATATCCAAGGCGATCATACCGTTCGTTGTCGCAGCGACGCTGTGCAGCATTGTCATCATGCTGTTTCCCGTATTGTCGCTTTGGCTTCCCGGTATAAGAGGCTGACGGATCTCAGTTTTGCCTGTATGTTTCGAGAAAACGAGACAGAGAGGCGGCGGCGCTTTTTAGTTTCTCCGCCTCGGGCAGGTATACGATGCGGAAGTGGTCCGGCTTGTCGAGATTAAAACCTCTGCCGTGTACAAGCAATATATGTTCGGCCTTCAGAAAATCGAGTATGAACCGTTCGTCGTCCGTGATGTTAAAACGCTTTGTGTCTATTTTGGGAAAAATATAAAACGCGGCCGACGGTTTTACGACGCTCAGACCGGGAATTAAATTCACGGCGTTCGTGATCAGATCGCGCTGTTCATATATCCTGCCCCCCGGCAATATCTCAAGGTCGGGTTCATCGGAGTTAAGCGCGGCGGCGATAATGTACTGCGAGGGGACGTTTGAGCAAAGCCGCATGGAAGAGAGCATATTGAGCCCTTCGATATATCCTTTGGCCCTTTTTCTGTCTCCCGACAGGCTCATCCAGCCCGTGCGGAAGCCGGCCGCGCGGTGGGATTTCGAAAGTCCGTTGAAGGTTACGGTGAAGATATCGGCTGCCACTGAGGCTATCGCCGTATGGGCGTTGCCGTCCATGACCAATTTGTCATATATCTCATCCGCGAAGATGATAAGACCGTGCGCCCGCGCGATATCCGCGATCTCCTCAAGTATTTCCGCGGGATAAAGAGCGCCGGTGGGGTTGTTGGGGTTTATGACGACGATGCCTTTTGTCCTCGGCGTTATTTTTTTTCGTATATCATCGAGGTCGGGATACCACAGGGAGGCTTCATCGCAGACATAATGCACGGGCGTTCCTCCGGACAGAGTGGCCGCCGCCGTCCAAAGCGGATAATCCGGCGAGGGGATCAGCAGTTCGTCGTCTTTGTCCAGAAGGGCTTGCATAGACATCATTATAAGCTCCGACACGCCGTTGCCGGTGTAGATATCTCCGATATCGACGCCGGTCATGCCTTTTTTTTTGCAGTATTCCGCAACGGCGGTGCGGGCGGATATTATTCCTTTTGAGTTTGAATAGGCGTCGGCCGAGGCTAAGTTCCTCTCCATCTCGTTTAAGAGTTTTTGAGGCACGTGAAATCCGAAAGCTCCCGGGTTGCCTGTATTGAGCTTTAATATCTCAACGCCGCGCGCCTCCATCGCGTCGGCTTCGTCCAAAGCCGGACCGCGCACGTCGTAGAGAACGTTATTCAGTTTTACTGATTTGTTGAATGTTTTCACGATATTACCCTGTAATTTCTTCCTGCGTCAAGAGCTTCAGCCCGCGTTTTTTAAGCTGTTCCGCCGCTTTGTCCTGTTTTTTGCAGCGCAGTATGACATTCGCGCCGAGCCCGGTCGGCGCCGCGAAAGCGTAGGCGTATTCAATGGCGACTTCAGCCTCGAAAAGCGCGAGGAGCACTTCTTTAAAAGAACCGGGCTTATCGGCGACGGAAACCGCTATGACCTTTGTTTCGCTGACCGTCATATCTTGGGCTCTCAGCGCTTTGAGCGCGTCTTCCGTTTTGTCGACTATGAGCCTTATTATTCCGAAATCGGCGGTGTCCGCTATGGAGAGGGCGCGTATGTTGATGTTCGCGTCTTTCAGGGCGCCCGCTACTTCAAGCATAGCACCGTTTCTGTTTTCCGCGAAAACGGATATTTGACTGATAAACATGATCGGAGCCTCCCGTTAAAAAATAACGTCTTTGCGGTTGTCGATTATCCTGACCGCCTTGCCCTCAAACCGCGCTATGCTTTTCGGCGGGACCGGTTTTACTTTTACCGAAATACCGAGCAGTGACCGCATCGATTCGGTGATATCGGAGGTTATTTCCTGGAGGACGCGGATCTCGTCCGAGAAATTCTCTTCGGTGAGTTCGACAAGCACGGTCAGCCGGTCCGAATTGCCGTCGCGGTCAACTATCATTTGGAAGAAAGGGGCCACGTTTTCAAATTCCATGAGAACAGCCTCGATCTGCGAGGGGAATACGTTAACGCCGCGTATTATCAGCATGTCGTCGGTACGCCCCGAGGGTTTTGACATTCTGACAAAGGTACGCCCGCATTCGCAAGGCCCCGTCATACGCATGCCCACGTCGCGGGTGCGGTAACGTATCAAAGGGAGCGCCTCCTTGGTGAAGCAGGTGAATACCATCTCACCCGCGGTCCCGTCCGGCACGGGCAGCCCCGTATCCGGATCGACGATCTCCAAAAAGAAATGGTCCTCGTTGACGTGCAGGCCGTTTTGCCGTTCGCATTCATAAGCGACGCCGGGGCCTATCACTTCGGATAAGCCGTATATGTCATAGGCTTTGATTTTCAGGCCGGATTCTATTTCTTTTCTCATGGCGGCCGTCCATGGTTCAGCGCCGAAAAATCCCGCCTTAAGGCTGATTTCGCTGACGTGGATGTTGTTTTCTTCCAAATACTCGGCGATGGTCAAGGCGTAAGACGGTGTGCAGAGAATAAATGTCGGTTTAAAATCCCGCAATATGGTCACTTGGCGCTTGGTGTTGCCGGTGGACGCCGGTATTGTGGCGCAGCCGACAGTTTCGGAGCCGAGCCCGCCGCCGAGCCCGCCTGTAAAAAGACCGTAGCCGTAGCTTATATGGCCAATATCTGACTTGGTGATACCTCCGGCGCCGAGAGTTCTGGCCATGACCTCGCCCCAGAGGGCCAAGTCGTTTTTTGTATAGCCCACCACCGTTTGCTTGCCCGTCGTTCCGGAGGACGCGTGTATCCTCACAATGCTGTCCATTGGGACGGCGAAGAGACCGTAGGGGTAATTGTCCCTCAGATCCTGCTTGGTCGTAAACGGGAGTTTTGTTATGTCGTCGATGCTTTTTATGTCGACCGGAGATAGTCCCATGTCGTCAAATCGTTTTGTATACATGGGGACATTTTTATAAACGCGCCCGACGGCGTCGCGCAGTCGAACGGATTGGAGTTCGCGCAGCTTTTCGCGGGGCATCGTCTCGGCTTCGAGGTTATGGAAATAATTCAACGGTATCACACCCTTCCGGGAAATATTATCATATATATTCCGATCCGGCAACTGAGCAAACCGGTCAAATTGCACGGGCTTGCCGTTTGATTTGCTGTAAAAATGTTCAAAAGTTACCTATTGACAACCGGGACCGGCGCGTGTTACCATAGGGCCGATAAAGGCTGTGACGAAGACGGTCGACGTTACCGTTTCAGAGAGCCGGCGGCAGCTGTGAGCCGGTACGGGATATGTCGCAAGACCCATCACTTCCGAGCCGAGGCCCGAGTGCGCGATTTCGCGCCGGTAGGCGTTCTCCGTGGTCGCCGCGTTAAGGCGAAGGGCTTGTTTGAGTCCGTTAAGCGGCGTTTGATAACGCAAATTGAGTGGTACCGCGGGTAATGCATAAATTGCTCGTCTCAGGAACAAGAGTTCTTGAGGCGGTTTTTTATTATTTCATCAAATCATGGAGGGCGTCGTTATGTTAAACAATGAAGAGACAGCAAAAAGAGCTTCGGAAGTCGCGGCTCGCATCAGAGAATTGCGTGAAATATCCGGTTTTTCGCAGGATGAAATGGCAAAAAAAATCGAGATGCCGACGGATCTGTATCTTTCGTATGAAAACGGAGCTGAAGATTTGCCGTTCAGTTTTATCCACAGGTGCGCGCATATTTTCGGCGTGGACATAACTGAACTGCTTGAAGGGAGCAGCGCGAAGCTTTTGTCGTACAGCGTAACAAGAAAAGGCGGAGGCAAACTGACCGCCAAGGAAGACGGAATAGAGATCAAAAATATAGCGCCGTTTTTCAGAAACAAATTAGCGGAGCCTTATTGGGTACGCTACAGTTTTTCGCCGGAGCTTCAAAACAAGCCTGTACACCTGACAAAACACGAGGGGCAGGAGTTCGACCTCGTTTTGAGCGGCATGCTGAAAGTTCAGGTCGGCGAGCATACCGAAATACTCGAGCCGGGCGACACGATATTCTATAAAAGCTCAACTCCGCACGGCATGATAGCCGTCGGCGGGGAGGACTGCGTGTTCTGCGCCGTCGTTCTCTCAGGAGAGAGCGCCGAGGAGGCTGAGATGATCGAGGCTCCTTCGGTAAAAAAACACCCGGCCGGATATATTTATGAAAATTTCGTCAAAACGGTCGAGGACGAGCGCGGCGCTCTGCAGAGCATCTCGTTTGTAAATGAAAACAGCTTCAATTTCGCTTTTGATATAGTGGACGCCTTAGCCGCCGCTAAGCCCGAAAAGCTTGCCATGCTCCATATTTCCGGAGATAAGACCGAACGCCGCTTTACATTTGAGGACATGAGCCGTTTGTCGGCGCGGGCTGCAAATTACTTTAAGTCGCTGGGCATCAAAAAAGGTGATAAAGTGATGCTGGTTTTAAAGCGGCACTATCAATTCTGGATTTCCGTACTCGCCCTGCACAAGATAGGCGCCGTCGCCATCCCCGCCACTCATCAGCTTGTCGAGCACGATTTTGAATACCGTTTCAATACCGCCGGCGTTTCGGCTATCGTCTGCACGAACGACGACGGCGTACCGGAGCATGTCGACCGCGCTCTGAAAAACTCACCGACGCTTGAGACGCGCATTTTGGTCGGCGGCCGGCGGGCCGGCTGGCACGATTTCGATGAGGACTATCTTGTGTTTCGAAGCACATTCGCGCGGCCGGAGGGCGAAGATCTGTCCTGCGGCAGCGACCCCGCCGTCATGTTCTTCACCTCCGGAACGACCGGATATCCCAAGATCGCCCTGCACACGCATAAATACGCTCTCGGACATTTCATCACCGCTAAATACTGGCATTGCGCTGATCCGGACGGTATACACCTGACGATCTCCGACACCGGCTGGGGCAAGGCGCTCTGGGGCAAACTCTACGGGCAGTGGATGTGTGAAACGGCTGTTTTTACATATGATTTTGAACGCTTCGACCCCGTCGAAATGCTGACGATGCTGGGCAAATATAAAATAACCACGTTCTGCGCCCCGCCGACCATGTACAGATTTTTTATCAAGCAGGATCTGTCAAAATTCGACCTCAGTTCGATAAAATACGCGACTACGGCGGGAGAGGCTCTCAATCCCGAGGGTTTTCATCAGTTCAAAAAAGCGACGGGCCTGTCCGTCATGGAGGGCTTCGGACAGACCGAAACCACGCTGACAATTGCCAATTTGGTCGGAACGAAACCAAAAGTGGGCGCGATGGGAAAACCGAGTCCCCTGTATGACGTCGACATCGTTGACGCCGAAGGCAACCGGACTCCCGAGGGCGAGGTCGGCGAGATAGTGGTGCGCACCGAAAAAAGCATACCCTGCGGGCTCTTTTCCGGATATTACGGGGACGATGAAAAAACGGCCACCGTGTGGCACGACGGGATGTATCACACGGGAGACACCGCCTGGCGGGACGAGGACGGCTATTTTTGGTATGTCGGCCGGGTGGACGACCTGATAAAATCCTCCGGCTACCGCATCGGCCCGTTTGAGATTGAAAGCGTCATAATGGAGCTGCCCTATGTGCTCGAATGCGGCGTTTCCGGCGTTCCCGACGAGATACGCGGCCAAGTAGTCAAGGCGAGCGTGGTGCTGACGGAGGGTACGCAAGGCACGGAGGAACTAAAAAAAGAGATACAAGAGTATGTAAAAAAACACACGGCCCCGTACAAATATCCGAGAGTCGTGGTGTTTCGCGACGAACTGCCCAAAACGATAAGCGGCAAAATACAGAGACATTTACTGTAATGCCTTTGTATTGAACCGGGCCCCTCGGTCACCCTCGAAATCGAGGCCGTGAAAGAAAGTCTGTAAATCAATAAAAATCCTTACGAAAAGTTTCCTGTACTGCCTGTCAGAGCAGAGCCTCACCTCTGCTCTGACACATACAGTTTTATGCGTGACTGTATGATCGCCGTGACCTCATCCACGCTCTTGTCGCCGCAGAAGAACGGCTGCGCATCCTCCCAAACGATATCAAAGACGGTTGAATCGACTCTGTATACTCGGTCCAAAGACGCGATCAACTCTCTTATTCGGCGGACGTCATTCTCCGTTGTATCACCGAACTCAATTGTAAAACCATCCTCCCACTCAGCGCCTGCTCCGATTTTGCCGCCTTCTTCAACGATGCCGCAGTAGATTTCCAACGCATCCGCATTGATGGGGACCACAAAAAATCCTTCCGCCTCATAATGCTCGGGCGTGTAGAATTCCCGAATAAATGACCAAGCCGCCTCGGCGTTTTTTGTTGCGGAGGACACGGAAAAACTTCCGTCATATACTATTGAGTTTCCTACTCCGGCGGAGGTCGGGAAGCCAATAAAAACGCTGTCACCGAAGAAAAAATCGAAAACTTGCAAGAAGTTTTTCGCTCCTACCTTCTGACGCATCAGCAGCTGGTTTCCGTTTTTGATCGAATACAATTCGTTCTCTGTATTCGCATTATTACTTTCGGGTGCATACAGTCGGACGAACTCAAGCAGCTCTCGAAATTCGGCCGAATCGAAGCGGCATACTCCGCTTGACCAATCAATATACTCTGACATATTATAAAAGAGGGCTAATTCCAACACGATTTCGCGAATCAGGCCCGGACCGAATAAATAACCGCGAAATGACAGATCCTCGAGTTTTGCCCGCATTTCGTCAAAAGTCCGGCCGGCTTCCGGCCCCAGTACCGAAGCGGAACCGGCGACAGTATCTATCCAAAACCTGTACGGCAATTCATAGAGTCGATCTCCTTCAGCGGCCGCGTCTAAAATGTTTGCTTGGAAACTTAATCTGTCTAACTCTTTGTCACTATCCAAAAACCGGTAAAGGTCTGTCAGGTATCCGGCTGCGCCTAATTTTGAAGAAGACAGCTCACGAGTAAACAAATCTCCCATACTGTAATGGAATATGTCAGGCGTGTTGCCTGCTGTCATTTGCGTAAGAAGCCTGTCAATATCGTCTTCGGAATACTCAGTCACTTTGATAGTATACCGGCTGTTCGTATTATTAAACGCCAAGATTTCACTCAGTATTCTTGCGGGATTTGACGACGCCAATGTGATTATCTCTTTAGTTTCCGCGTCGCCGGTTCCGGTGTCCGGCAATACACTGTATAAGATTCCGGCGCTGAAAATGACGAAATCTTCTCCGGTCGTAATAAGCCAATCCGGCGGCGGCACACCCAAAGCGCTCCACCCGAACAACCGGACCGATATTTTTCCGGCGTAGTCATACTCGGTCAGTTCTTTGTAATTATCTAAGTATATTTTCCCGTTCTCTCCGCCGTACATCTTGTTGTAAACGGTGCTGAGGGTGGTGCGCTTACTCCAATCCTTCTTTTCGGTGTTAACAGTCGCCAAAGTGTTTCCGTTGATCAAAACCAGAGGCGTTTCGCCGTTAAGAAGACATACGCTGTTAATTACGTCATTGCCGGATATAGTGTACAGCTCGCTGCCTGTTGCGGAAATAACGCTTAATACAAACTTTCCGGCATCTGTCGAGCAGACAAAGTATGTTTCACCCGCTAAAGACGTCGCGGCAGTGACGTACCGGTTGGAGCTTCTCTCTCCGATCTCTGTATCGAATACTGCCGAACCGCCGGCATTGTATCGCGAGATCTTATAAACATCATCCGCCGCGTATATGAAAACAATACCTCCGTCCGCGAGAACTGAAAATGACAGCACACTGTCGCAATTGCGAAGCCTGATACCGCTGTAAACATGATCGTTTTGATTTGCGCCGGCCGGCTTCAGCGGTACGACTTCCCGGAAACCGCCGGTTTCACGGACTGTCAACAACTCACCGCCCGTCCCGGCGGCCACGGGAGTCGCATCATACTCCGAACTGAGTTCCAACTCGGCAGCTGTATAAATGACTTCACTTTTTAATTCCGCCGGATCGGAACCGGCGCATCCGACCAACAAGGCGGTACCGGCAAGCGCCACCGACAAAATAATGAATTTTGCTCTTGACATGTGCCGGCCTCCCATACTCGAACTTATGCATATTGATATCGGGCACAAAACAACCCTGCAGCCGTTGAATCTGCAGGGCTTTTTGCGTGGCAGCGGGAGAAGGATTCGAACCCTCACATACGGAGTCAGAGTCCGCTGTGCTACCTTTACACAATCCCGCTAAACGCAACAGTCATTATACTTTTTTTTCAGTTTTTGTCAAGTGGTTCCCTTATTCATATCCCCTATATAATTGCTGACAAGTTCCTGAAGCATTTCATCCCTGTCAAGTCTGCAGATCAGGTTTCTGGCGTTATTGTAATTTGTGATATAAGTCGGGTCCTCAGAAAGAATATAACCGACGATCTGATTGATCGGATTGTAGCCTTTTATGACAAGCGAACAATATACGGAAGACAATATCTCTCTGATTTCGGTTTTCCGGTCAATGGCGGTAAATTTTCTTGTCGGCTCTTCCATTTTTCGTGTCACACCTCATCATATGAATAGTAGAATTCCACACATGACATAATATATCAAAAACACCCGGCGTGTAAAGCGATTTATGTTACCGTTAGGTTACATTTTTTCGCGTTTAAGCCGAGTGTTTGTATAATGGCTCCGGGTTTTATCTCATAACCGCGCCGCACTCGTCTTTTAAGGCATCAAGAATACTCTGCAGCAGCCGGTCCGCGATATCATCGGTCAGCGTTCGGTCGTTTGCCCTGAATGCAAGCGAGAACGCGGCGGATTTCATGCCCTCGGGAATCGGAGCCCCCGTGTAAACGTCAAACAATTCACACTGTTCAAGATATTCTCCGCCGGCGCTGAAAATGCAAGCGCGAAGACCTGCGACGGGGACAGCAGCGTCGCAGACGATCGCCAAATCCCTTTCGATCGCGGGGAAGCGCGGCAGCGGAACGCAGTATATGTCAAAATCGCGGCAGGCAAACATTTTTTCCGTGTCGATCTCTGCCGCGCAGATCGGAATATTCAAGCTGAAAGCGTCGCATACCGCGGGGTGGACCATGCCGACAACGCCGAGAGTCGCGTCTTTGCATTTTATGACCGCGCAGCGTCCGGGATGATAAGAAGGATTGTCCGCCATCGCCTCAAATCTCACATTTTTTATGCGCAGCGCCTCAAAAACAGCTTCCACCCGTCCTTTTACGCCGAAGAAGTCAGCCTCGCCGCCGTAAGCGCCCAAGGTCAATATTTTGCGCTCATCTGCGAGAGGCGAGTTTTCCGACGGTAAATAGACTTTAGCCGTCTCATATAATTTTACGTCTTTGCAGCGGTTCGCGCAGTTGACGGAAAGCGCTTCAAGCATGGACGGCAGGGATGTGGTGCGCATAACAGATCGATCCTCGCCCAAAGGGTTTAAAATGACCATTGCGCGCCTCTGCGGGGCATCCGCGCTCAGCCGTATTTTATCGAAGGCCGAAGCGCTGCCGAAAGAATATGTGACTATCTCGCTGAAGCCGACCGCGCGGCAGGTCCTGTCGATTTCGATCTCGAATTTCTGCTTCTCACTGAAGCCGCCCGTGCTTATGTCGCCTTTTACCGGAGTCGCTTCGATACGGTCATAACCGTAGAATCTTGCGACCTCCTCGGCCAAATCGGCGCAATGACGAACGTCGCCTCTTACGGAGGGAACCGTGACGACGCCGTCTTCACATTGAAAGCCGAGTTTTTTGAGAGTTTTGATCATAAACTCCTCGGAAATATCGGCGCCCAAAAGGGCGTTGATGCGCCCGGGCTCCAGCTTAATGCTCACCTCCGGCTCAGCGCGGGCAAAAATATCCAGAGTTCCCGCGACCGTCTCGCCGGCGTCGATCCGTCTTATAAGTTCGCAGGCCCTGTCAATGGCGGGCAGGGTGTTTGCGGTATCCAACCCTTTCTCAAAGCGGGATGACGCATCCGTGCGCACTCCGAGAGCGATCGAAGTCTTGCGTACGGACGCGCCGTTGAAAGTGGCGGATTCCAAAACAACAGCGGTCGTCTTCTCCGTTATTTCGGAATTAAGACCGCCCATGACGCCGGCTGCGCCTATCGGTTTGGTTTCATCGGCGATAAGCAGCATTTTTTCCGTCAGCCGGTGCTCACTGCCGTCCAGGGTTTGTAAAACCTCGCCCCGGGCCGCCCTTCGAACGATTATCTTGTTTCCCGAAACACAGGAAAGGTCAAAGGCGTGCATCGGCTGTCCGTATTCGAGCATAACGTAATTTGTGACGTCGACAATGTTGTTGATGGGCCGCACGCCGCACGCGCGGAGCCTGCGCCGCATCCAAGCCGGTGAAGGTTTGACGGAGATGTTTTTAATAACGCGCGCCGTATATCTCGGACACAGATCCGGGTCTTTTACTTCGACCGACAGATAATCTTTAATATTGCCGCAGCCTTCGGGCGGAGCCGGTTTTCGAAGCGTCAGCGCGGTATCGAATGTCGCAGCGCTTTCCCGCGCGAGGCCGATGACCGAAAAACAATCCGGCCGGTTGTTTGTGATCTCAAACTCCGCCACGCTGTCGCCCAAGCCCAAGACTTTAATCATATCGTCGCCCGGTTTGCACGGCTCCTCAATTACAAAGATTCCGTCTTCATCGGCATAGGGGTAGTCGTGAATGTCAAGACCGAGTTCTTTGAGCGAACAGAACATACCCTCGGAAACGATTCCGCGAATCGCTCCGCTTTTGATGGTTTTGCCGCCCGGAAGCGTCGCTTCGTCTTTTGCGACGGGAACGAAATCCCCCTCCTTCATGTTTGAAGCGCCGGTGACCACCGTTATAGCCTCCGCCGAGCCGACATCGGCTTTGCAAACAAGCAGGCGGTCGGCGTCTGGATGTTTTTCAACGGATATTATCTTGCCGGCGACCGTGCCGCTGATACCGGCGCCGGTTATTTCAGTGTTCTCGACTTTCGAGCCGGTCATAGTCATCCTCGCGGCGTATTCCCTGTCGGAGGCTTTTATGTCGGTGTATTCGCTCAGCCATTCCCTCGATAATCTCATTAATTCCCGCCCCCTTAAAACTGATCAAGGAATCTCATGTCGTTTTCATAAAGCATACGAAGATCGGGGATGTTAAAACGCCGCATCGCCATACGCTCGACCCCTACGCCGAAAGCAAAACCCGAGTATACACGGCTGTCTGTTCCGCAGCCCTCAAGTACATACGGGTGTACCATGCCCGCGCCCAAAAGCTCTATCCACCCTTCATTTTTACAGACCCTGCAGCCCTCTCCGCCGCATTCGAAGCATTGCACGTCGATCTCGCATGAGGGTTCGGTAAAGGGAAAATGGTGAGGCCGGAACCTTGTTTTCGCGTCGGAGCCGTACAACCTTTCGATGAGCGTGTTGAGCGTGCCTTTCAGGTCGCCCATCGTAATGCCCTTGTCGACGACCAAGCCTTCTATTTGGTGAAACATCGGGCTGTGAGTGGCGTCGACCTCGTCTTTTCTGTAGACCCTGCCGGGAGAAATAACACGGATGGGAGGCGATCGCATCTCCATAACGCGGATCTGCACGGGAGAGGTCGAGGTGCGAAGCAGGATATTGTCGTCTTCGCTGAAATAAAACGTGTCCTGCCTGTCGCGCGCGGGATGGTTCTCGTCATGGTTGAGTTTGTCGAAATTATACTTCGCAAGCTCTGTTTCGGGCCCATCCGCCACCGTAAACCCCATGCCGATAAAAATATCTTTAACTTCGTCGATAATAATCGAAACGGGATGTTTTTTTCCGATCCGCATCTTTGAACCGGGGACGGTAACATCCGTTGTTTCGAGTTTCAGGCGCAGATCGAGCAGTTTTTCGTACATCTGATTTTTTCTTGATTCAAACGCCTCTTCAAGACTCGCCCTGATCGAATTCGCCGCTTGCCCGATAACACGTCTGTCTTCGTCCGATAATTTGCCCATTTGTTTTAATATTGAAGTCAGCTCACCTTTTTTGCCGAGATATTTGACCCTCAGATTTTCCAATTCTTCCGGACTTTCGGCTTTAAGAACCGAAGAAAGAGATGTTTCCTTCAGTTTGTTCAACAGTTCTTTCATTCTTGTGACCGTTCCTTTCCCGATTGCTCCGCGGCGGCGTCCCGCTAAATTATAATTTATAACACACACAGGGAAACAGAGCAATAAAAACAAAAAATTTTTGACGACGAGAGCCCCATTCCTTCACCGAAAAGTAAATAAGCCTTGCCATTCGCGCCGGGGATATATATACTTAGAGAAAGGCATAAGCGCGAATGCGACCGATGCTGCGCGTGACTTTCGCATACCGGCCGCATACGGCGAAGCTGACGGGACCCGGCGAATGATACTTTCTCAAACAGCGTTTTCAAGCGATACGATACGGGCGACCGGCCGGGCTGTAAACCGAAAAAAGGATCACCACAATTATGATCGGAAACTTCAAAAGAATCGATATGAGCCGACGGCCGAGACGGCAGCTGCGAATTTTGACGCCGGTGACTTGGCTGATCAGTTTTCCGAAAACATGGGCGCATCGCGCGAAAATCGACAAGACCGGCATGCCGGAGCAACTGAAACCTCCGTATTTTTTGCTTTGCAATCACAACTCATTCATGGATTTTATGATAATGACCAAGGCGATCTTCCCGCACCGGGCAAATTTTGTTGTGGCCGTCGACGGTTTTATCCGCATCGAATGGTTGCTTCGCGCGATCGGCGGCATATGTAACCGCAAGTTCACAAAAAGCGTCAGCCCGGTGAAAAACATGCTGCGGGCCCGCAACAACGGCGATATCGTGGTTTTATTTCCCGAGGCGAGATATTCGCTTTGCGGTACTGCGGCCGTATTGCCCGATTCCTTGGGCAAGATGGTGAGAAAGATGAATGTCCCTGTGGCGACGCTGATAATGCGGGGGCACCATATCAATTCTCCTTTCTGGAACATCGGCAGCCGCAGAGTCAAGCCGGTGGAATCCGAAATGAAACTTCTGTTTACCCGGGACGAAACGCAGGAACTGTCCGTCGACGAGATCAACGCCCGGCTCAGCGACGCGTTTGTTTACGACGATTATGCGTGGCAGAAAGAAAAACATATCCGAGTGAAAACGCGAAAACGAGCCGAGGGTCTGCATAAGGTACTGTACCAATGCCCCGCCTGCCTGACGGAATATAAAATGACCTCCGACAAACACACCCTGCGATGCGGTATGTGCGGCAAGGCGTGGGATATGAACGAATTCGGCGAGCTTCGCGCTTTGACCGGGGAAACGGAATTTTCTCATATACCCGATTGGTATGAATGGGAGCGGGCCAATGTCCGCCGCGAAATCGAAGACGGAACGTATAACTTTGATAACGAGGTACGCATAGAATCGCTGCCGAGCGCGAAAGGTTTTATCAGGTTCGACAAGCCCGGGCGGCTGAGCCACGACTTGAGCGGGTTCACACTGACCGGAGTTTATAAAGATGATCCGTTTACGCTGAAGTGGACGCCCGCGGCGCTTTATTCCTGTCACATCGAATACGACTACAAAAGGCGGGGTGATTGCGTGGATCTCAGCACCGTTGACGATACTTTCTATCTTTTTCCCGCAGGCAGCGATTTTTCCGTCACTAAGATCGCGCTTGCAACCGAAGAATTGCATAACAGCGGCACAACGGCCCGAAAAATCCTGAAAACGGCGGAAGCCGATGAAAACTGCGGATAAAAGCCGGCAGCCCGATCGGAGGTGATCGGCCGGAAATGGATCGTGCACTTATTGACCTCGGATCTAATTCAATACGGCTTTCGGTCTATAAATGCGAGGAAGACCGAATAACCGGCATCTTTAATGAAAAAGAATTCGCAGGACTCGCCGGTTACGTAACAGACGGCGTTCTGCAGCCGGCAGGCATACAAAAAGCCTGTTCGGTCATTAACGGATTCAAAGACACGGCGTCCCGTTTTGTCGATCCGTCCGGCATAAGCGTTTTCGCAACAGCCTCGCTTCGAAACATAAAAAACAGAGACGAAGCCGTGAAAATCATCGCGGAGGAGACTTTACTGGTCCCGGATGTTTTAGACGGAGAAGAAGAAGCCGGTCTCGGATTTATCGGGGCTTCGGATTTTATTAAAAGCGACGACGGGATAATGATAGACATCGGCGGAGCAAGCACCGAACTTGTGCTCTTCAGAGAGAAAAAGGCTGAGCAGCTTGTCAGCTTGCCTATAGGCTGCTTGAATTTATCCCTCGGTCACATAGCCAGAATAATCCCGACGGAACGCGAATGCAGACGGATGAACGCGGACATTGCCAAGCGATTTTCAGATATCCCTTGGGCAAAAGGCGTGAGATTCAGGAATCTGTCGGGTATAGGCGGTACGCTCCGGGCAGCGCTCAGACTGTCACGGGTCCTGTTTGATTCTCCTTATAAAGAAAACACCATTGACGCCGACCGTGTCGGCGAACTCATAAAACTGCTGAAAAGCAACCGCAGCAATCTTTATCACACTGTGTACAGGGCTATACCCGAACGGCTGATGACGATCTCAGCCGGACTTGCGGTTTTGCGGCACGCGATCGAAGCGTTCGGGTGCGAAACCGTTTCAGTCAGTAAAAACGGTTTGCGCGAAGGTTATTTGACGGAAAAAGTACTTAAAAAGACTAAGAAACATGTTGTTGAGCAGGCAAACGAATGACTCCCCCGACTTTACCGAAAGGAGACCGGCAATGCAAAATGATTATCCGCAAGATCAAAAACAATCCTCCCGTAACGCAGAGCGAAGGCAAAAAAGGGATTGGGTCGTCAAATCCGTCAGCGTCATAGCTTTTATCGGATGGATAAGCGCCATCGTTTCGCTTGTGTACACCGGTTTCGCGCAGCCCGAAACCGAAAACATGTTCACAAGGATATTCGGAGGCGATGTCATAACCACTTGGAATTCTCGTTTTGTGAACGGCGCGTTCATATCGATCTTAATATCTTTTTTTGTCTGCCTTATCGGCCTTTTGGTGAACATGACCCGTCATCGAAGAAAAACAGACCGCTTCAACAAATCGATCATAACTCTCGGTATGATATCCTTTGTTTTTGCAGTGGTATTTTTATTGGCGTTTTATATATAGGGCGGCATGTTTGACTCTCAGCGCCCTGTGAGCGAAATAGGCGCGGGCCGGCGGAAAATGACCGCCGGCCCGCATATTCGTTTTTACCCGGGATCAGTACATACCGCCCATGTCGGGATTGCCCATCGGCATGGGAGGGTGCTTTTCGGGGATGTCGCAAACAAGAGACTCCGTGGTTATCACCATGCTCGCGACCGACGCCGCGTTCTCAAGAGCGCTGCGGCAGACCTTGGTCGGGTCTACTATGCCGGCGTCAAGCATGTTTACATACTTTTCCCCGGCGGCGTCATAGCCGTAAGCCGGCGTCCTGCTGTTTTTGATTTTTTCCAGTATCACAGCGCCCTCAAGTCCTGCGTTGAAGGCGATCTGGCATATGGGGGAGAACAGAGCCTTCGCGACCGCGGCGGCGCCGGTCCGCTCATCGCCGGAGAGCTTGACCGCAAGGGCTTCCGCCGCTTTCGCGGCTTCAACGTACACCGAACCGCCGCCGGCGACTATCCCCTCTTCAACGGCAGCTCTGGTCGCGTTGAGAGCGTCTTCTATGCGGAGTTTCTTTTCTTTCATCTCTGTTTCGGTGGCGGCGCCGACTTTTATGACCGCTACTCCGCCGGACAATTTCGCCAAACGTTCCTGCAGCTTTTCCTTATCGTAATCGGAGGTTGTGGTTTCTATCAGAGCGGATATCTGAGCGACTCTGCCGCGAATGTCTTCCTGCTTGCCGCCGCCGTCAACGATTATCGTGTTTTCCTTGGTGACTTTGACCTGACGAGCTTTACCCAAAAGGGAAAGTTCCGCCTCTTTAAGTTCCATCCCCAATTCCGACGATATGACCTGTCCGCCGGTTAGTATGGCTATATCCTGAAGCATATCCTTGCGCCTGTCGCCGAATCCGGGCGCTTTTACGCAAACGCAGGTGAAGGTCCCGCGAAGCTTGTTGAGTATGATGGTGGCCAAAGCCTCTCCCTCGACATCCTCGGCGATGATGACAAGCTTACGTCCCGCCTGGACCACCTGTTCCAATACGGGCAGCACTTCCTGAATGTTGGATATCTTCTTGTCGGTTATCAGAACAAGCGCATCGTCGATAACGGCTTCCATTTTCTCAGCGTCCGTTACCATATAAGGGGTGATATATCCGCGGTCAAACTGCATTCCCTCGACGGTTTCGCTGAAGGTCTCGGCAGTTTTGGATTCCTCGACGGTGATGACTCCGTTTTGTCCGACTTTCTCCATGGCTTCGGCGATAAGCTTGCCGATCTCGTCGTCTCCGGAGGACACCGTACCCACGCGGGCAATATCCACCGTGCCGGACACGGGCTGCGAAGCTGCTTTGATCGCGTCGACGGCGGTCTTTGCGGCTTTCGCTATGCCGCGTTTCATGACCATGGGATTAGCTCCCGCAGCGACGTTTTTAAGTCCTTCGCGGACTATCGCCTGAGCCAAAACGGTTGCCGTTGTCGTTCCGTCGCCGGCTACGTCGTTCGTTTTTGTCGAAACTTCCTTTATGAGCTGTGCGCCCATGTTTTCATACGGGTCTTCAAGCTCTATCTCTTTGGCTATCGTGACTCCGTCGTTGGTGATCATCGGAGGGCCGAATTTTTTATCCAAAACCACGTTCCTGCCTTTGGGGCCCAAGGTTATCTTTATCGTATCGGTGAGTTTGTCTATTCCTCTCTCCAATGCCCTGCGCGCGTCTTCCCCGTAAATCATCTGCTTTGCCATATTTTTTCCTCCGTATCTAATATTATAAGAATTATGACTTATTCAACCACGGCAAGAATATCGGATTGCCGCACAATGGTATATTCCTCGCCGTCTATCTTAACGGTGGTCCCGCTGTATTTGCCTGTGATGACTCGATCGCCGGATTTGACTTCCATCTTCACCTCATTGCCGTCGACCATTCCTCCGGGCCCCACCACGACCACTTCATATATTTCGGGTTTTTCCTGCGCCGACGAAGAAAGAATGATGCCGCTTTTGGTTTTTTCTTCAGCTTTGATCTGTTTGATGACTACTCTGTCCGCCAAAGGTTTCAGTACCATTTTTATATTCCTCCCAATCATTATAATTAACCGTCTTCGGTGCGTTAGCGCGCGTTAGCACTCGTTTCGCCGGAGTGCTAACGCATTAATAATAATAACCTGACGACAGTTATTCTGCAAGGCGTATATTTACCTTATTTCCGGGTAATACGGAAGTTTTTCGGGATTACAGCAAAATACAGCGTAAATACTGCCGGAATCTCTTGTTTTCTGCCGGTATATCAGTTTTTACCGCTCGGAATATCAAAATATCGGAAATCTTCGGGAAAAATAAAATCAACTCCGCCGGGTACGGTCTCAAAAGATATTTCCTTTCCGCGCAACAATTCACCGTCCGCATTGATCGCAAGTTCAGTCTCGCTTGAAATCTCCATTCGGGTCCCGCGCAGGTGTTTTACTATTCCTCCGAGTTCCCGGAAGCGTCCTTTGGCGTATTTCCCGACCATTTTTATGAAGCCGATGCGAGACACTTTACCGACTGTTAAAAATTCGGTTATACCGTCGTCGATAAGCGCCGTCGGCATAGGGTTGAAAAAGCCGCCGTAATACCGCCCGTTGCAAGCGCAGACAAGGGTCACGGCGCCGTCTGTGATCTCCTCCCCGCAACTTATGCGCAAGGGGACCGTCGTGCCTTTAATAACATTTGCGACGGTTGATATTATATAGCCGCCCGGCCCGCCGATAAGCGGTATTTTACTGTATTTATGCACATCGGTGCCGATGCGGGCGTCGAGTCCGACAGAACAGATATTGATGCAGTATCGGCCGTTGCAGTTTATAAGGTCCGTCGGCCTTGCCCTGCCGTTGATCAGTCCGTTAAGGTCGGTGAATTTATTTTTTTCGGCTCCGAAGGTTTTTATGAAATCATTTCCTGTGCCGCAGGGATAATGCGTCACCGCTGTGCCGGGCAGCCCCGCGACGCCGTTGACGCATTCGTTGAGCGTCCCGTCGCCGCCGCAGGCGTAAACTCTCAGTCCTCCGCCGTTTGCGGCGGAGGAGATAATTTTAAGCGGCGCGTCCATGGGAGCGCTCGTCACATATATCTCATATTCATCGTCGCGCTTCTCGAATATCCGGTCTATTCTCTCTTTGAGCACAACCGATTTATCGCTTCCTCCCGCTATCGGGTTGATAATAAAAAGATGTTTCACGGGGCGCCGGCTCCTTTTTCAAACCGCCGCAGGTACATATACAGGGCGCACTTTATCATCCCGTTATAAAGCTTCCGGCGTTTCGTCGCTCCGGCGCCGAACAGACGTTCGAAATCCGGTTCGCAGGACAGTATATAAATATCAGAGTCGCTTTTGTCCCTGCAGGCCTCTCCTATCGCTCTGCACAACTCCCTGGCGCGTTCTTTCTCAAGCATGCGCTCCCCGTACGGCGGATTCGTCACGATAACGTCGATATCCGTTTCACGGATCCTTTTCAGGGCGTCGGCCGTCTCAAAACGTATATGCTTCGAGACTCCGGCGCGTTTCGCGTTTTCAGACGCGATCGCAATGCTTTTCGGGTCAATATCGCCGCCTCGGATATCATATTTGCCGCTGAATTCCTTGCTTTCAGCCTCGGCCTTTGCGTATTTCCATATATTACCATCCAGCCAGGGCCATTTTTGCGCCGCGAAT
>Ga0082212_10003724_pt1 | contig 21483 bp, 22 predicted proteins | sample TergutNt197P3_FD_71548 | JGI IMG/M metagenome (GOLD analysis project Ga0082212, IMG submission 71548) | Neocapritermes taracua P3 segment gut microbial communities from Petit-Saut dam, French Guiana - Nt197 P3 | ecosystem: Host-associated > Arthropoda: Insects > Digestive system > Gut ... | reverse complement strand
TTCGACTTCTCCGCGCTAGATAGGGAACTCGAGAAGCTGGCAGATCTTGACATGGCGGCGTTTGGCTTTGACGCAGGGGATAAAGGCACGTTCAAAGAATATAGCGAGCTTGCTGTACCGGACGAAAGCGGTTTAACGCCAGATGCTGTAATGCCGTTAGAGCCGGTAGCTAAACGCGGGCAATTGTGGCAGCTTGGGCGGCATATCCTTATGTGCGGTGATTCCGCATCAATCGATGACATGCGCCAGTTGATGGCTGATGATAAAGCGGATATTGTGTTTACGGACCCCCCATATGGCGTTGGGCTGTCGAACAAGTATACAGAACTAAATAAAGGGACAAATAGTGATGGCAGGCTTGAAACGGAAATAGCAAATGACAACCTTAGCGTAGGCGATTTAAATGCTTTATTGCTGTCGATATTCAAGAATGCTAAACAATTTATGCATGATAGCTGCGCAGTTTATGTCACAGCTCCCCAAAATGGGGAGCTGGGCATGATGATGATGATGATGATGTCGAATGCGGGCTTACCAGTAAAGCATATGCTTATTTGGGTAAAGAATGGACCAACGTTTTCAATGGGCAGGCTAGATTATGATTATCAGCATGAACCGATTCTCTTTACTTGGACTAAAACACATAAGAAACCGATGCTTGGTTTACATAAAACCTCAACATGGTTTTATCCAAAGCCGACAGCAAGTAAGCTGCATCCGACTATGAAGTCGGTAGAGCTTGTCGAAAACGCATTGCTGAATTCAAGCGATCGCGGCGATATTGTGCTAGACATGTTTGGCGGCTCCGGCACAACGCTCATAGCAGCCGAACGGCAAAAGCGCGTATGCCGCATGATGGAGATTGAGCCGCATTACTGCGATGTAATAATAAAGCGATGGGAAGAGGAAACCGGCGGCGAAGCCGTCTTGATAGGAGAGTAGCATATGGCAGGCAAAAGCAAGCGCCGCAATTACTACGAGACTTGGCTTGAGCCTGAAAAGTTGGCACAGCTAGCATACTGGCGCAGCCAAGGAATGACAATAGAAGATATAGCGAAGAATGTCGGCGTGGCTCCAACTACCCTGTACGACTGGCAAAACAAATACGCGGATATATCTAACGCCTTAAAAATAGGGCTTAATGAAGCCGTTTCACTCGTGGCTGGAGAGATGTTTCAGAAAGCGCTAGGAACCGGCAAGCCTAAAACGACAGTGCGAAAACGCATCTGGGTAGACGAATCCGGCGAACGCCGGGAGTTTGTGGAAGAAGTCACCGAGCAGCCAGTGCCGGACCTCGCAGCACAGATATTCTGGCTTAAGAACCGAGCGCCTAACGAATGGCGCGATGAAAAATACATCACTCGCGAATCCCCGCTTCCAGAACAGCTTGATGATTATATTACATATATCGACAAGCGCCGGGCAGAGCGGGCAGCAGAAGCGGAAGCCATAGAGGTTGAGGATGCCGACAGCAATAGCAGCACCGAAGCTTAGCGATTCGCAAGCGGATTTTATCGATGACTGCATAACAGACTCGATAAAGCGCGTAACTATCCTAGACGGCGCAATGTCTTCCGGCAAAACGTTTTGCTCGCTCATCGGCTGGGCTCTCTGGGTAGCAGCACGCCCGCTAAATGAGCGCTTTCTCATGGCTGGCAAGACGGTGCGGGCGCTTGACCACAACTGCCTTGAGCTGTTGCGCGAGATGTGTCCGAAAAGCTTCGACGGCAGCATATCGCGCAAAGAAGGCACCCTCATGGGGCATAAAGTGCACTTCGAAGGCGCATACGACAAGCGATCCGAAGACAAAATTCGCGGCGATACTCTCGGAGGCGTGTATCTTGACGAGGCGACAATACTCGACAAAGAATTCTTTTGGATGGCTTATTCGCGCATCCGCACGCCGGGCGCGAAAATGATCGGAACGACGAATCCGGACGCGCCGAATCACTGGCTTATGGCGGAAGTATTCGAAAACCCGGAAATCCAGCTTTACCGGCGCACGTTTTCGATATTCGACAACCATTTTCTAGACCCGGAATATGTAGCCGGCCTCATTGCAGGGTATACCGGCTTTCGCTACGACCGCTACATTCTCGGGCGCTGGGTGCGTGCCGAGGGCGCGATATATCCGCTGTTTATCGACAACGAGCAAGAATTTTATATAAATATCAGCGCCAAAGGCACTGTATCAATCGATGGCAAAATGATGCCGATAACCAACATAAATATCGGCGTTGACTGGGGTGCCCGGCTATCGGGTCACGCTTTTGTTGCTACCGGATGGACTCCCGGATTCGAGCATATGGTTGTGCTTGCCTCCGAGTGGCACAACGCCGATGGCACTGATGCCGACTGGGTGTGCTCAGCGGCGGCAGCATTTGCCAGCGGCGTTGCCGCGGCATACGGGCGCGTTTATGGCATATATGCCGACAGCGCTGAGCAGACGCTTATCAACACGCTGCGCAAGAAAACGTACATGCCAGTGTATAATTCAATCAAGCGCCCGGTAATCGACCGCATTCGGCATACCGACTTGCTAATGGTGCAGCGGCGCATATACTTAACGCGGGATTGCGCAAGCCTTGCTAAAGCGCTGCGTGAAGCGGTATACGATGACAAGAAGCTAGTAGATACCAGGCTCGATACAGCCGGCGGCTCCGACATCGACAGCCTTGACGCCTTTGAGTATAGCTGGGAATATTACCTATAGGAGTGCCGCATGAGCGCATTCACACGCACGATAAACAGAATTCGAACATTTTTTAGAGGCGAAACAATGCCAGTTTTTAGCGAATTAAAGAGCAGCTTAGCACCGCATCAACAGAAATGGAAAAGCACCTACGAAGGCCATCCGCCGTGGGAGTCAAATATTGTCCGGCCGACGAACATGGGCACGATTGCTGCGAGCGAAATTGCGCGGTTGGTCATGCTGGAGTATGATGGCGAATTCAGCGAAGAGCTAGAAAACGAGATATTCCAGCGGCAGGTTGTGCGCGGATTCCTAGACCGCTACGAGAAAACGCTAGCCCTTGGCGGCTGCGTCATGAAACCGTATACCGTAAACGGCATCGTGCATATCGACTTTGCGTATCCGACAACATACATCATCTCCGATATGGATACCGACGGCACAATACTGGATATAACGTTCCTCGACTACCAGATTGCGCCAAACGGCGAGGAGGCGTTTATTCGGCTTGAGCGCCATCTGTTCGAGCGTGCCGAAACTCGGTATATAATCACTAACCGCGTGTACCGCTCCGACAAAAACGCAAAAATCGACGTTGCAAACATCGGCGCTATTCTTGGCGGCGCGGAAACGCTTGATTTTAGCGTGATTCCGGAATGGGCAGAAAAAGCGCGGGAATTCGAGATGCAAAACATCATAGCGCCGCTGCACGCCTACATTAAGCCGGCAGTTGCAAACCACATCGACAGCGCATCAAGCGAAGCTGTATCGATTTTTGCCCGGGCAATGGAAGTCATGCAGCGCATAGATGAGCATATAGCCGGGCTTGTGCGCGAATTCGCTGTCAAAGAGGCGCGAATCCACGTAGACGAACGCGCTATTCAGCCGGAGCTAGAAGCGGGCACGCTTCCACACTTAAAGTATGACCTTTACAAAGGGCTGCGAACTGCCGTAGGCGAATCTAGCTTCTTTTCGATCTTTTCCCCGGAGATATACAGCCAGCAGCATCTTGACGTGCTTGACGAATATTTCCGCCAATTTGAAGACGCTGTCGGGCTGGCGCACGGCACGTGGTCAAAGCCTGAGCGAGTGCAGCGCACTGCTGCGGAGGTAACGGCGCAAAAGCACAAGACTGCCGTCACAGTTACCAGCAACCAGCAAAATCTGCAAGACGCTTTCGAGCAGCTTGCATATGCAATCAGCGTGTGGACGCATTATCCGGCAATTCCTCCAGAAATCGAGGTCACGCCGTCATGGGATGACAGCCAGTGGCGGGACTACGACGCTGAAGTAAAGTCCATGCAGGAAGATGTAGCGCGTGGGCTCATACGCCCGGAAATCTATCTCATGAAGCGCTATCGTGTGACCGAAGAGGAGGCGCTAAAGATGATGCCGGGGAGCGAGGATTTAGCGCGTGAAGCAAACGAACTGATAATCCAGCAAGGAGGCGTTAGATAATGGCTCTAATACAGTGCGAATATTGCGATAACCTAGCCGAAGGCGGTACAGGTTACCACATAGAGCGCGAATCGCATACAGACGATATCGAAACCGTATGGTTTGTGTGCAACGCTTGCGGCGGCAAGCACTACTCATATGCGACGGATTCCGCTATCCGAAAGCTGCAAAAGCGCGTCGACCGGTGCAAGGAGCGGCTATACGCTTATGCTAAGCTTGCCAAGGATGCGCCAACTAGCTTCAACAAATATCGCTATAATGCTCTTGTCGAAGACTATGAAAAGCTTAAGGCTGAAGCGATCAGCGCGATGGACAGCTTAAAAGAATGCTTAGCCGTGAAGAGCTAGAGGCGCTCCCGGAGAGCATCCGGCGAACCGTGACGAACCTTGAGCACTGGATCGTAGAAGCCATTTGCGACCAGTTCGGCGAGCTTGCCTCACTTACACCGGATGAACTGGAAGCGGCTATTAGCATTGTGCTGGAAGAGGCTGAAATGATGCGTGCAATCGATGCAGAAATACAGCGCACATTTGACAGCCTTGAGGAATCAATCCACGAGCTTATGGAAGAAACGGCACGTGATAGCTACGTGCAGCGGCAATACCAGTTCAATCTCATCGGGCGGGACCTGCCAAAGTTTGAGGAAAACTACGAGCTTCAGGCGCTTATTGCCGAGATTGCCAGCAAAACGTATACCGACATCCGCAACCTTAGCGGCTCCATGGGCTTCGTGAACACCAAAGGGGACTGGGTGCCAATAGCGAATTTCTACAGGCGCGAAATCGACCAGGCGGCAGCGCTTGTGCGGTCCGGAGAAACCGACATACAGAGTGCTATGCGCTCAGTGGTTCGAACTATGGCAGACCGGGGGCTAACGTTTGTAGCGTGGGAGTCCGGCACTATCCGGCGCATGGATACCACAGTGCGCATGAACATGCTGGGAGCCATGCAAGAGCTTCAAACCCGCCACATGGACATTCTAGCCGAACAGATAGGCGCTGACGGTTTCGAAGTGGTATGGCATCCATTCCACCGCCCGAGCCACGACTTTGGCGGGCAGCAGTTCAGCATGGACGAGTTTTATCCGGCAATCGACGACATGATGCACGAGCCGAACTGCAAGCACGACAAATTTCCGGTCCTTATAGGCATAAGCGTGCCGACGCATACCGCTGCGGAGCTGGCACGCCTCGAAGCCGGGGAGCAAGCAGTGAGCTACTACGAAGGCGTAGGGTATACGCCGTATGAAGCGACGCAAAAGCAGCGGCGCATAGAAACGTCAATTCGACAGCAGCACGACAGGATTAACGCTTTTGATGCAGCAACTGACGAAGAAGAGGCGAAACGCGCAGAAGCGAAGCTTCAGCGCTTGCAAGTGGAATACAAAACGTTTAGCAACGCCACCGGCGTGCCGCTGTACTGGAACAGGACTTATTAAAAACCGACAGCCGATTAGTCGTTAAACGGTCAAGCGCTTGCATGGACGCTAGCCATGTAAAAAATCAGCGTAAAAAGCGCAACAGAAAGGGAACTATAGCATGAAAAGGCAAGATTTAGAAGCTCTCGGGCTTGACAGCGAACAAATAGAGGCAATTATGAAGGCAAACGGGCTGGACATCCAAGCAGAAAAGGACAAAGCCAAAGCAGCCACAGACGAAGCAGCAGAAGCAGCGTCCGCACAGCTAGCCGCACAGATTGCCGAGCTTGAGAACCAAATAGCAGGATACCAAACGACAATAAAAGACAGCGAAAATGTGCCGAAAGCGCTGGAAGCCAAAATCAAGCAGCTTGAGATTGACAGCCAAACGGCGCTAGACGCGCTAAAAAGCGAGCACGCACAGACGGAGACGGTGCTGCGGCGCGAAAACCGCGCTACAGAATTCCTGTCCGGACTTGACCGCAAGCTCATCAATGCCGAGACGCGAAAGGCGATTCATGCGAACATTGTCGAAGGGCTAGGAGACACGAAGTATGAGGGGATGAGCATCCGCGATATCTTCGAAGATGTGACACGAGGCGAAGACGGCAATCCAAGGGCGGATATTTACGCGCCAGAGGGCACTAACACCACAAAAGCGCCAGATGTTGCAGGCAAGACCAACGCTCCGCCTGATACGGCAAAAATAGAGAGCTTGCGCGATGCGCTAGCCGAAAAATACGCAACATAAACTCAAATATTAGGAGCTAACACATGATAACACTAGCAGAAGCCAAGGTCGGTATGGCTGACAAAGTCGACCAGTTCATTGTTGACGAATTCCGCCGCAGCTCTTGGCTGCTTGAAAACCTATCGTTCGACAACGCGATATCACCAGGCACTGGTGGATCAACGCTGGCATATGGCTATATCAAGCTGAAAACGCCAAGCACCGCCGCGTTCCGTCCGCTTAACACTGAGTACCTGCCGAACCAGGCAATCAGAGAGCAGCATACGGCATACGCCAAGATTTTCGGCGGGAACTTCACGCTTGACCGCGTAATAATCAACACATCCGGCGCAGTGGATGAACTGAATTTTCAGCTTCAAGAAAAAGTAAAGGGCGCTTCAAACCTTTTCCACTGGACGGTAATAAATGGGGATATGGCGCTTAATCCGGACGAATTCGACGGCTTAGACGTATTCCTTACAGGTTCCAGCACAGAGTACAATACCGCTGCGCCGTTCGACATTTCGACATCAACGCTAAGGGATACCGAGTATAACCGGTTCCTTGACATGATGGACGAATTTATATCCGGCATGGATACAACCCCATCAGCATTTTTGTGCAACTCGACGCTTGCGACGAAAATCAAGGGAATTGCCAGGCGTGCCGGATACTACACCAGAAGCGAGGACTACTTCGGGCGTTCTGTGGACATGTGGAACGACATCCCGATAATCGACCTCCGCTGGTATTTCGACGGTACAAGCTCAGTTCCGACAGTGCCGATTGACGAAGATGCTGGAACGACTGACCTTTATGCTGTGGCACTAGCACAGGACGGCTTCCACGGCATTTCGCCAACAGGCTCCAGCGTTATACAAACTGCGCTGCCGGATTTGACCGCGCCCGGAGTTATCAAAGAAGGCGATGTCGAGCTTGTAGCCGGAGTTGTGCTTAAGAACAGCCTGAAAGCTGGCGTTTTCCGCAACATCCAGATTAAAGAAGCGGTATCGGGCCCATAAGATGTACACGATAAGACTGCCGTTTGACTTAAACGGCGTGCGATATGGAGTGGTTTTCACGCGTGGCGTTGGGCAAACGGATGACGTTCGCATAGCAAAAACGCTAATGAAAAAGGGCTTAAATGTAACCGAAGCGGCGGGGACATTGCTTGCATCCGAAGCTGAAGCGCCGAAGAAAGCAGCCGCCGCGCCAAAACCTAAGAAAGCGACATAAACCGCTATGTATATGAGCTTTGATGAGTACCTTGCCCTTGGCTACAGCGCGATTCAAAGCGGCAACGATTTTGCGCGAATTATGGCACGTGCCGGAAGAATAGCAGAGCGCGAGACGATGGAGCGTGTAAACCAAGTTTTTTTAGCGCAATGGATAATTCTCGACCCGGATGAGCCGCCGGAGTTCGACCCAGTGGAGCCAGGCGAAGACGCTGCCGACTGGTACGATATGATGGAGACAATAGCCAACAACAAGCGAGGGCTGGCAGAAATTGCGGATATCTTGTATCAAGCGGCAAACAGCAGCGTTACAGCCGATGGCGGAGCGGCAATAGCCAGCTTTCGCAACGAAGGCTATAGCGAAACGTATGTTGACGCGAACACGCCGCAGGCGCTTGAGGCGCAAGACTCGCGCATAGACGCTATTTTGTATGAGTTCTTCGAGCCGTGGCAGCTATACCGAGGGGTTGTGAAAAACCATGCTTGGCGCTGAACAGACGCTAACGGTCTGGAACCGCTACAGGGCGGCAGATGCGAAAGTTGACGTTTTCTACCGTTACGTGATTCCTGTCAAATGCCGCTACGAACAAAAGATAGAGCGCACAGTAGCGGCAAACGCTGCCAGCACGATAGCTATTGCAAGCTCACAAGCTGCTAACATCCCGTGGACAAGCGCGTACAAGCTGCCGAGCGAGTGGCTGGCGCTTGAGCCGGGAGAGCGTGAGGAATATTTCACATTGCAGGAAAAGGACTTGATAGCGCTCGGCACGCCGGACGTCGAAATAACGACCGTTGCGCCGTATCGGGAATCAGACGTGCGGCAACTGCTTAAGCCAGGGGTTTTTAGCATAACGGCGATACAGGACAACACGCAGCGATCTCTTGGCAAGCATTGGCGCGTCGAAGGGGTGTAAACCATGGCTAACAATATCAAATTTACGTGGAATGTGACGCAAGCGGCAATTATAGCTAAGGTGAAAAATGCTGATGTGCACCAGTTTATGGCTACAACATGGATGGGCTATATGACTCCGTATGTCCCGAAGGACACCGGCGCGTTGCGCGATGCTACAGTATCCGCAAGTGCTGAAAAAGGCACTGTTACGTATAGCACACCGTACGCCCGGCGCTGGTTCTACACAAATGCCGACTTTAAAACTCCAGGCACTGGCAGCGACTGGAACGGAACGGCAAGGGCTGCGGGCAAAGTGCCAGCTTTAGCGCAAGCTGTACAAGCTTACATCAAAGGAGACGGCTAATGGACGCAATCAATATCGAAGCCAGGGTTTTTGCATGGGCGAGTGAAGCTGACTTAAAATTGCCGCCAATGCTGCTGGCGCTTCTTGACGGAAAATCTGGCAGCAGCGCTATTGTTCCGATGGCAGGAATTACGCGCATTGGCAGCTATACCGACGGCACGAAGCTCATGGCGTACGAATTCGCGTATCGGCTTGCAATACAGCTAAGCGCGTCGTTCGATGACGCAAATGCCGAAGCATACGAGATTATGCGCTCATGGCAGACATGGATAATGGCACAAGAAGCGGCAAAGAACTATCCTGACCTCGGGGCGCATTGCAGCAACTACAAGCTGGAGCTGCTTAGCGACACGCCGATAATCATGGGCATCGACGAATCAGGCATAGCGGGATTCCAGTCCGCTGCGAAACTGACATACAACGACACTAGCGAAGTGCTGTTCTTCTAGCACTGGACATGAAAGGATAAATTTTTATGAGTGAAGCAACACAGATGCAGCAAGGCGCGGCAATACGCCACACCATAGCTGATATGCTGCGAGTAAGAGACAACCGTTTGACAATACTCGATCCAGATACCAACGATATGACCCCAAACCCTGATTACAACAGTATGGTTTGGGTGCGCTGCGGGCGCGGCTTTACAGGGCTAGACGAAAGCCCGAACGCGCAAACCGACAGCGTTGCTTATATCTCGGATACAAGCACGACTACCACAGTTACCGGATATGAGACACAGTTTGCGTTTACGGCAGACCTGATTTACAGCGAACTGGCTGTAGCGTTTATTTACGACATCGGCACACGCCAATTGACAGGCGGCGAGGCTGAAACGGACTACGTACGCATTGAAATCTTTAAAGGCACTGTATCCCCGGGGGTATATCCGGCGCGAAAATTCCGTGTCGCAATAGAGCTAACGGATATATCTGGTGGCGGAACCGAAAAGATTGTCATGGACGGCAACTTAAACAACGTTGGGCAGTACGAAGACGGCACATGGGACATGGCAACGCGTGACTTTACGCCGCTGAGCGCAAGCGCACCAGAGCCGGAGCCGGAGCCATAAGCGCATGGCTAAAAGAACAGTAAAGCTTAACGTCCCAGAGCTTGACAGCTTAGAGCTGGACATCCTCGGCTTTAAATTTGATGTACTAAAATCCGACATTGAAGTAATGATACGCGCTGCCGAAATCGAGGAAAAAGCTGCTGCATTTGCCAAGAAAATGCCGAATGCGGAAGAAATCAAAGTAGCCATTTACGAAGGCATTGGCATAATTGACGAAATTCTTGGAGACGGGGCAACGGTCAAGCTGGCTAAAGGAAAGCCGCCTAATTTTCCGTGGATTGTGGAAATTATGAACCAAGTCGTTGGCGCGGTGCTTGAGGACATGAACACAGCATTCGCCAGCGATTACGGCTTGAATTTCGACCTTCAAAAAAAACAGCAGGAGCAGATAGCGCCACAAGGCGATGCATAAATTCTCGCTCTCAAGGCGGAAAGAGGACAGCTTTCCCACCGAAATTGACGGATATGCGATTAACGCCGATTTCCGCAATATTCTTGGCATTTTGCGGCTTCAAAGCTCTCATGAAGATGACCGCAAGAAGATAGCTTTTATGCTGTCTTTTTTCTACATTGGGCAGCAGCCGCCATCTGATGAGGCTTTCGAGATAATCAAGCAGTTTATAAGCGGCGATGACAGCGAGGCCGCAGGCGGCAGTTTGCCGCAAGAAAAAACATTCGACTTTGAGTTTGACGCTGAAGAAATTTATGCGAGCTTCTTGCGAGACTACCAAATAGACTTGATTGAATGCGGTTTTCTGCACTGGCGAAAATTCATGCTTATGCTTAACCATCTTAGCGATGATTCGCCATTTAAGCGAAAGGTGCATTTGCGGTTTATGGACTTTGACGAAAAGGCAGACGCACGCAAGAAAAAGCTGCAAGAAGCAAAGCGAAGCGTGCAATTGCCGATAGAGTACACGAAAAAAGAGCTGGAAGAGCTGGAAGAAATTTACGCAATGCTGGAATAAGGAGGCTTAGCCAGTGGCAGACGCAACCGTAACAATAGACACTAAACTAGACGAGTCTGGTCTTAGAGACGCGCTTAGCGGGCTCGGGAGCGCTGTCGAAAGCGCTTTATCCGGCGTAATGCAGGCTCTTGGCAACATAGGCAAAGAGGTATTTAACGTCGGCTCGGACTTTGAGAAAGCTATGAGCGATGTTGGAGCCATCACCGGCGGCACGGCAAGCGAAATGGCGCAGCTAGAATCAGCAGCCCGCGAAATGGGGCGCGAAACAGTGTATTCGGCGCGAGACGCTGCTGAAGCGTTTAAGTATTTCGCGATAGCCGGGGATGACCCGGAAAAAATGCTGGAATCCCTTAGCGGGATATCGAACCTAGCAGCGGCAAGCGTTAGCGAAATCGGGCGCACAGCAGAAATCACAGCCGATACAATGTCAGCCTTTGGCATGAAAGCAAATGAGGCTGACCATTTTGCTGACGTGCTCACAATGACAATGTCGATGGCAAACGTCGAGCTAAACCAGCTTGGCGAAAGCTTTAAGTACGCCGCGCCTATAGCCGGGCAGCTAGGGCTGTCGATAGAAGATACGTCTGTAGCCCTTGGCTTGATGGCGAACGCTGGTATTAAAGGCTCTCAAGCAGGCACTAGCCTTCAAAGGGTGCTGCAAAACCTCAATACACCGACGGACAAACAGCGCGAAGCGCAAGAGAAATACGGCATAAGCCTGACGGACAACGAGGGCAAAGTTAAGCCATTGGTGGAAGTGTTTGACGATTTGCGCACGAACCTCGGGCACCTTGACCCTGCTAGTCGGCAAGCAGCGTTAGCTGCAATGTTCCACTCGACAGCATTAACCGGCTTAAGCGCCATAGTAAGCGCTACAGATGATGATTTCAATGACATGGTGGATTCCATCTACTCGACTAACGACGCATGGGGATCTATGGGAATTGCTGCCGAAACAGCGGCAAGGCAGACCGATAACGTCCAAGGCGTTATCTCGAAGCTTAGCGGGACGTTTGATGACATGGCGATAAGCGTCTTTAACGCTATCAAGGGACCGTTAAAAGACGGCTTGAACACTTTCAGGGATGCGATGAATGAGATCGCCGACAGCATGCGCGAAGGCGCTTTGCAGGAAAGCTTAGTTCGCATTGGCGAAGCTTTTGAGATATTCATCGAAGCCGGGGCTAAAATAGCGAGCGCTGTCATGCCAGGGCTTGTAAGCGGGTTTGCAACGTTCGTGGAAGTAATGGCAAGCTTTGCGGCAGGAATTGCGGTCATAATTGATTGGATTGTAAGCTTTGTTAGCAAAGTCGAACTGCTAAGCGCACTTTTTGACGGCGCGATAGCCGGAGTGACCGCATTTGTGCTAACGCTTGCAACGCTAACAACAGGAGCCGGGCTAGCTTTGAAAGCGATACAGCTAATGAACGGCGTACTAACGGCTATGCAATATCCGTGGATACAAGCAATTGCCTTAGCTGTAGCGTTTGCAGCAGCAGCAACAGCAATGGCTGAAAAAATACTGGCTTTTAATGACGCACAGCAAGAAGCGCACAAGCGCACGATGGATTTAGTAGCCAGTACAGACGAACTTATTAAGTCAACGCAAGATTCAGCGAAATCCTTTGAAGACCGCAAGAAGGCTATTACAGACAACATTGGCGAAACAACCAAGCTTTTAGCCAAAATAGAGGATCTGGCAGCTAAAGAAAACAAATCTATTGGCGATCGGATGGAGCTTATAGCGCTTATTGACGAATTCAACGGGCGCATGGGCGAAACTGTGCTAGCTTATGACATGGAAGCTGATGCGATTCTTGGCAGTACTGACGCTATACGCGCAAGAATCGACGCGATAGAAGAAGAAGCGCGGGCGCAAGTTATGCGCGAGCGAATGATCGAGCTTATTCGCGAAGAAATGGCGCTTACTGAGAAGCAAAACGAAATCGATGCAGAACGGGCAAAGTTGCAGCAAGACCTTATAGACGGCATGTATAACCAAGCGGATGCCCTTGGCGGCATTGGCGAAACGCACGTAGGCTATTTGGAGCGACTTTTCCAAATTGAGCAAAAGGAACGAGAGCTAGGCATTGCGCAGTCAGAAAATGCAGAGAATTTGCAGAACCTTAAAGATTCTTGGGTTGAGGCGCAGCAAGCGGTTAACGAGTTTGAGCTAAGCGAAAATATTGCTGACATGGAAGCGTACAAGATAGCGCTTGAGGCCTCTATAGAGGGGCTTAATGATTTAATCGCAGCGACAGAAAAAAACATCCAGGCAGCGCAAGAGTCAGGCGAATCCACAGAAGCGCTTGAAAAACTCCTTAAACAGCTAAAAGACGCGCTTAAAGACAACGAAACCGGATATGACGATATCACCAAGAAAATCGAGGACTACAAAGCAGCACAGGATGAAGCTTCAACTACAACCGAAAATGCTGGCGATGCTGCAAACGATGCAGCGCCACCGGTTAAAGACCTTGGCGATACGTTTGATGACGCAGGCAAGAAAGCTGAAGGATCTGACAGGCCTATTAACCAATTGAGCGATGCTGTCAAAAATGTTGGTGACGAAGCCGAAACTGCTGGGGACAAAACAAAAGCCGGCACCGACAAAATGGCAGAAGGCTATAAAGAAGCTGGAGACGCTGCCGAAAAAGGCGGGGAACAGATAGAGACTGCCAATCAAACCATTATCAGCTCATCTGAGAAAATGGCTGACGGCGTTGAAACGGAAACAGAAAACGCTGGCGATTCCTACGAGCAAATGGGCGAGAAGATTCAAGAAACCGGCGAGCAAATTAGCGATAATATCGAAACCACAGGCGAGGGCATTATCGCAGCCGTAACGGCTACCGTCGAAGAAGCTGAAGATACTATCGAGACCGGCATGGACGAAATCAACACCAATGTTGAAACCGGCCTCGATACGCTTGTGACCACTTTCGAAACCAAGCTAAGCGAACTGCCACCGATGGTCGAAACGAAGGTCGGCGAGGCAGCAACGGCAGCGAAAAACAAGGAATCCGATTTTATAGCGTCAGGCGAGGCACTCGGCAACGGACTAGCGAAAGGCATGGAAAACACGCTTAGCCGAGTGCAAGCAGCAGCCGAGAAGCTAGCAACAGCAGCACAGGCAGCAGTTGACGCCAAGCTGGCTATTTCATCACCATCTAAAGTCGCTATTGAGCAAGGCGGCTACTACGGCGAGGGGCTTGCCATCGGTATCGAAAACGAAACGCCAAGAGTCGAAAAAGCTGTCAGCACGGTAACCGACATAATGACAGGCATCCGCAAGACGGTAGACGAAATCATCAAAGGAAACGACGGCTTAAGCGCTTCAATGCGCACCGGGGCGGACGCGATACAAAGCAATGGATTCGCGCTATACCAGCAAGCGGGGCACCTAGATGAGGTTGCGAACAGCCTTGCGAGGCTTACGACATTTCAGCAGCTTACAAATGAGCAGCAGCAAGAAGCGCGTGAGCTTGTAAACGAACTTAATACTGCACTTGGCGAAGAAGTAGCTTGGTACAACGAAGCAACGCAAGAAATCACATGGTATGGCGAGGCTATTGACACCCATATTTTGCAAATGCGCGAAATGTCAGAGCTGAGAAGCGAAGAGGCGCAGCATTTGCTAGATCTTGAAACCCGGCTAATTGAGCTAACTAGCATACAAGACATATCAAATGAGCAGCAACAAGAAGCGATTGCCATCGGCTATGAAATAAATGAGATTCTTAAAGAATCAATCGTGGATTTCGGAGCCGAGGGGGACATGATCACATGGTCATCTGACGCAATACGTGAGCGTATAGAGCTGCTTGAGCAGGAAGCTCAAGCTATGGAACCACGCGAGCGCATGAACCAGATCATCGAAGAGCAAGCGCGTGTCGAAGCGGCGCTTATGGAAGTGCAGCAGCGGCGTGCACAGCTTCAGCAGATGCTAAACGACGGCGTTTTCGAAGGCGGCGAGCTCAACTACGAGTACGCCAGCGCCATGAACGAGCTTGACACGATGGAACGCGCATTGCTCAAAACGCAAGGCGATTTAAGCGGAGCGTATGATGATGCGTCTAAAGCGCTTGATGGCAGTTCGAAAGCAACCGACAGCGCCGGGCAAGCAAGCGACAAGTTCGGCACAAGCCAAGACAAGCTGGCAAGCAGCACCAGCACAGCAGCCAGCCAGGTTACTGATTCGTGGTCAAATATGGGCACTGGAGTCGAAACGAGCGCTAACAAGCTATCGACGGCAGTTGACTCGAGCATGGACAAAGTCACAAGCTCTATGAAAGACAAGACAACTGAAGCGGTAGACGGCGCACGCGCTATCTGGGAAGACTCGAACACAACCGACATGGGCAAGATAGGAATCGAAAAGATTACCGACGGCATTGACGAAAAAGCGCCAGGGCTAAAAGACGCTGCCGAAAAAGCGGTACGCGACGCTGGAGACGCAGCGAACAATATCGCAGAAAACGAGTTCGAACGCATTGGGCGAGCCATGGGGCAAGGCATAATAACCGGGCTAAACGCGATGGAAGGCGAAATTATAGCGCGTGCTTCAGCTATTGCGACAGCAGCCGCCAACGCAGCATCCGCAGCCGTGCAGGAAGGCTCTCCGAGCAAGGTGTTCATGCGCATCGGCAAGTCTATGGGCCAAGGGCTTATTGTGGGCATGGATAACGAAGTGCCGAGAGTGGCAAGCAGCTATAGCGCCATGCTTGGCGATATTTCGAGCGCGTCCCGGCTGTCAGCGGCATCCATGGCTGACATGGGCAGCTTTGGAGGCGTGACAAACAACACCATCGATCGGGGCGTAGCGGTGACGCTTATCAACAATGCTCCGATAAATAACGACATGGACTTGCAAATGCTTGCCAGGCGATTAGGGCAGCTTATTAAGGAGGAATCGCGAAGCTATGGAAATTACTGATATAAGTACCACAGCGGCAACTATGCCGAATAATAGCATGAATATCAACACATCGGTAACGAGCGAGACTAGCAACACGTTCCTTCTATGGGGCATCCAGCTAGTTCGGCGGCAATCGCTGCTGCCGACAAAACGCGAGCGCTCCCGCCAAATTCCGTTTGTGCACGGAACGGTGCACTTCGGCGAAGAGGAATACTATGATGACCGCATGGAGATGTGTGAGTTTCATTTGACGCGAGATGTGACACGCGAGGAACTCCGCGAAATCATATATATTTTGCAGCGCCAAAATAACCGCTTGTACTTTTGGGATGAGCCGGATAAGTACTATATAGCGAATTTGTACGACAGCGCTGAGCTTAACGTACTGCCGAGATATAAAGGCGCGAATTTCGTGCTGAATTTCAAGTGCCACAGCTTTGCGCACGGGCCCGATGTAAAGGTGCCGCTAATTGACGGCGCGAACGATATCGTATACCGGGGAACAGCGCCATCAGCGACGCTGATTATCATACGGAATCCCGGCGATACTCCTGTGCAAGGCATAAATATCAGTGCGATAGAAAGGGTGCGCCACTGACGCGAAGCGGCGCAAGGCAAAAAATGAATGTTTGCGACTAATTTGTTCGAACAGAATATTTTGAATGTTTTCCGCAATACGGCAGCTACAGGCGTGGCGCAGCTTTATTGTGGGCTATATATAAGCAGCCCAACAGATACAGGGCTAGCAGGAACGGAAGTTAGCTATAGCGGATACACGCGACTGGCAATGAGCTTTACGGCTCCTAACATCGAAGCGGGCAACTACTCAATGCGAAATTTGGAAGACCTCTTGTATGCGCCGGCTCCGACAGCAATCGGCACCATCGGCTATATCGGCATAAGCGACAGCGCAACAGCGGGCAATATGCTGCTTTACGGCGATATAAGCGTGCCGCTAACGATTGCTGCAAACCAGCAGCCGTCAATTTACGCTGGGGATATACTCTATTACATCGTTTCCGACTTTAGCGCAGCTTTCGAGCAAAGCGTGCTAAATGTGCTAAGAAACCAGACGCTATCCGGCTTTACCCCGTATTTGGCGCTCTTTAACGGCGATCCTGAAGGCACTGGCATAGAGCTGAGCGGAGACGGATACGGGCGGCCGAGCGTAACGTTCGGAGCGCCTGCCGTCCAGACCGGCGGATACAGCCAGATAGAGAACACAGCTTTAGTGAGGTTCCCGAGCCCGGTCAGCCCTTGGGGCTTATGGGCATACGACGGCATTATGGACGCTGCGACTGGAGGGAATCTGATAGCCAAGTACCAGAATCCGATACCGGAGACTATACAAAAGAACTATGTTCCTCAAGTACTGCCAGGTGATTATAAGATAGCGATGAATTAGAAGCTGTGAGGTGAGATATGCACGGCTTTAACTTTTACGCCTACAATTTAGGCGAGGACACAGAAGACCCGAGAGCCGGGAATTACCATCTAAAGCGCTTTAACTTCATGCGCTTTAACATCCGCTACGATCCGAGCCGGGAATTCGACTTTGATTTCGAACGCAGCTTTAATTTAGAGATAAACGCCGAAATTACAGGAACGCAAGCCGTTGACTTGAATTTCAGCCGAAGCTTTAATTTAGACATTGGGGCAGAAGTTACAGGAACCCAGGCAGTTGACCTGAATTTCGCGCGACTTTTGGATATCAAGATCAGCGGCCTCGTTGAACCGCCACAGCCTCGGGATATCGACTTTAAGCGCGAGCTTTCGATTGCCATCGGCAACAGCATCGCAGTTATCCAGCCGTTTGATATCGACTTTGAGCGCAGCTTGTCAGCAAATATCGGCAGCTTTATCGAAGCTATCCAGCCGCAAGACCAGAATTTTAGCCGAAGCCTGTCGGCGAACATTCGCGGAAGCGCTGGCATTCAAAAGGCGATAAACTTCTATCGCAGCTTTAACGGCAAGATGCGCATGCAGGCCGAGCTAAAAAGCTTAGTAAGCATGCAGCGGTTTTTGTATGCGATGATCAAAGCGGATATCACAGCAACGCAGCCGGTAGACCTTGATTTTGCAAGAAGCTTTAATATCGAGCTGTTCACAGCGCCGATAGTTTTCAACAAAGCTATGAACTTTTCGCGAAGTTGGAATTTAGCAATAAACAGCTCAGTTGCAGCAGCAAAGGATATGAACATCACGCGAGAGCTGTCGGCAAACATCCTAGGATCGCAGCATGTGGGCAAGCTTGCCAGCTTTGAGCGGCATTTGCACGCAAATATCGAGCGCGATATACAGATTGGCAAGTATATCCCGTTTGAGCGCGACAGCCGAAACGCGATACTTGGCTATGTGCTTATCGCGATGACGCGATATTCCAACAGCTTTATTGATGTGGAAATTCCGCCAGGCGGAGAACTGAGGATTGACAGCAATACCGGAATTTTTACAGTAACCTTAAACGGAGAAAATATCATACACATGCACCGGGGCGATTGGCTGTACCTTAACCGCTACACGGCGCAAATAATCATAAGCTCGCTGAACAGCGCACCGCTTGAGGGCGAAGTAATATACCATGACCAATGGATATAAAAGGAGGCGCACACGACTATGGCATTTAAGCCGAAGCTAGAAGTATACCACAGAGAGCGCCTTCTTAACGGCGATTTATGGCTGAAAGCCGTACTCGACACAGCTTACAACATCATTGAAGAGCCGATCTTAAACGGCGTGAGCCATTTAAGCTTTACGATGGACTATGACGATCCGAAAAACGAGTATTGTAATGCATTCTGGCATATCCGATATGAAGATGGCGAGCTGTACCGAATTATGGGGCAGGCTCCGACATTTGACGAATACGGCGATATCGTGTACCGCTGCGAGCATGTGCTTGCATCGCTTATCGACCACGCGATGATTGGATACCATGTGATCGGCAATATCGGCATTTTCTCGGAAGAAGTACTACAGTACGCGCTTGACAAACAAGACAAGAATTTTGATCCGGTCAACCGCGTATGGGTGCATGATCCGCAGAAAAAAATTCACTGGGTGCTTGGTGCCTGCGAATTTCGGCACCAATATGAATACGGCTGGGAAAACGAAAATGTCATTCGCGCTGTTATGAGCGTGCCGAACCGCTTTACAGAAAAATACGTCTGGGAGTACGACACGCATGTATACCCATATGTGCTGCATCTAAGGAAGCTTGACGAAGAAAGCCCGATAAAGTTCCAGATTAGAAAGCAAAAGAATTTGCTGAAGCTTGTCAGCCAGAGCGATTATACAGCGCTATGCACGCGCATATATCCCCTCGGAGAAGGCGAGGGAATCAACCAGCTTAGCATAACGAGGGTTAACAGCGGTGTGCCGTACTTGCAAAGCCCGCCGGAGATTGTCGATCGCTATGGAATCATTGAACGAATCTGGGTAGACCGGCGGTATACAGATGATGAAAGCCTCATGCAGGCGGCGCAAGTAAGCCTAGACCGGATGCAGGAGCCTTTTGCAGAATACCAAGTCGATTTTGCGGACATAAGCGCAGCCGCCGATGAACAGCCACGGCTAGGCGGGCGAGTTGCGATAGTTAGTCCGAAAGATAGTTTTGAGACGTATATTGTCGGAATGCAGATAAAGCACGGCGAGATAAAGGAAACGAAGCTGAACATTGCGAACGCGCCGACGAATTTGGCGGGAACGATTGCCGAGATGATGGACCGGCAGCGAATAGAGCAGGTCTACAGCCAAGGGGCGTCTCAGGTGTTCCAGAAGGACATGAAAAGCAATGCCTCTCCGAGCATCCCGGCGGAGTTTGAATTCAGCATACTCGATAGCATAAAATACGTAAATGTGATAGAGCTTCGTGTCACAATGAAGGGATTTCAATTGCCGTTTGACGTATCCGGAGGCGGCGGGGCATATACCACGCCAGCGACCGGCAGCGCGGACGTTAGCTACACCGGGAGCACGAACCAATTCCAAGGCAGCACAGGCAGCGCCGGAGGCGGCACAAGCGGCAGCGGCGGCGGCGGCAGCACGTCAAGCGCCGGAGGCGGCAGCGTTAGCGGCGGAGGCGGCAATACTAGCAGCTCAACAGTGAATGTTAGCTCAACAACGATCGGCGGCGTTGGCGGCGCGGCTTACACAAACAATACATGGTGGCAAGCGGGCGGCGGATATAATTTGGACACCCAAACAAGCAGCCTAGTAAGCGCAGGAACCGCCCATTACCATGGCGTACGCTTAGAGCAGCACAACCACCAGTTTTCTTACACTATTCCGGGGCAGCAGTTAAGCCATGTACACGGCACAGACAGCCACACGCATAGCATAAGCGCCCATACGCACGGCGGAGACAGCCACACGCACAGCGTGAGCGCCCATACGCACAGCAGCCCGGCGCACGCGCATACGATGAATCATCAGCACAGCATACCTAACCATGTGCACACGATAACGGCGCACACGCATACTATGGGGCCAGCCTTGCGGTACAGCGGTTCGCCAAGGTCGTTCCGGCTATACGTCAACGGCGTATTTGCTAAGGAGATTGTGGCGGAGTCGGGAACGCCGTCGATGCAGGAGGATATAAGCATGTATCTTGTCGATGAACACCGGATGATACCGAGGAATCGGTACCACAAGATAGAAGTGTACCCGAATGATAATGCTTTTGTGAGTATGACTATAAATGTACAGGGATTCATACAAAGCCGTGGTGACAAGACTATTTAGTCTTGGAGCGTGAGCGCAGCGAAAGGAGACAAAACTATCTAGATAGTTTTGGAGTGTGAGCGCGACAGCGCGAAGGAGATAAAACGATATGACAATACACTGCGAAGTGTGTAAAGAAATCGCGGATAATGAAACGCAAGAATTCGTGAATGTTGAAATAAATCGCACAGGGAGCAGCCGGTATAAGTACATTTGCTATAAGTGCGAACCAGAGCATGTAGGAAGAACGCCAACTTGCATCGGCACTACAGGAGACTACAAATGATAGATTTTAGCAAGCCCTATGAAGTGTATATTAGAGGCGAAAAAATGAAAGAGGTGTATGCGGTTCAAATTACCGGCAACTACTTGACGAATGAGCACACAAGCGATCATATGCACACGAACCCGCAAGAAAACCGCATTACGATATGGCAGCATATCGACGGCGAGGAATGCATCGCAAGCTATCCGATAAGGTTCGCGAAACTGCAAAATATTGCCGAAAGAGAGGCTGTGGATTTTGGCTAATTTAGTCCCGATGTATCCCGGGATAGCGTACAGCCCGATTGCCCGGCTAAGCAGCGATATAAGCGACACAGATAGCGTGATACCTGTCGAAGACGTTAGCGCATTTCCGCAAGCGCCGAACATGGCGATAATTGGAGACCGCCGGGGCGCGGAGACGGTGATGTACTCCGGAATCAGCGGAAACGCGCTTACAGGCGTGTCCAGAGCCGTTGCAGACGGAGACACGGCGCAAGAATGGCCGGAGGGAAGCTCGATAAGCAGGGCGTTTACAGCAGCCGACCACGAGGCGCTTATAGCGAATATCGAGGCGCTGAATGCGTCTGCGGTGCATGTGCTGCATTGGACTGCTACATTGCTTGCGGATTCATGGGATGAGGTTGACGGCGCTTTTGTACAGACAGCAAGCACTCCCGGCATGACGGATACAATGCGACCTAAGCTTGATATACTGCTTGATGATGATGTTGAGATTGCGAGAGATGAG
>Ga0082212_10003723_pt1 | contig 21486 bp, 18 predicted proteins | sample TergutNt197P3_FD_71548 | JGI IMG/M metagenome (GOLD analysis project Ga0082212, IMG submission 71548) | Neocapritermes taracua P3 segment gut microbial communities from Petit-Saut dam, French Guiana - Nt197 P3 | ecosystem: Host-associated > Arthropoda: Insects > Digestive system > Gut ... | reverse complement strand
CGGGGGTATAGCTCAGTTGGCTAGAGCGTTTGACTGGCAGTCAAAAGGTCAGGGGTTCGATTCCCCTTATCTCCACTTGAAAATCAAAGCCTTACAAAAATCTTGTGAGGCTTTTTTGTTTGGAATTATTGACGAAAATACTGGGGTTTCAGAGGTTAAATTCAACCAATTCGTCAACCAAAAAAATAATGAATGCAACAGTTAATGTAGTGTGTTACAAATGGAAAACACTTTCTAATCAAGTGTAAGTTACAAACAAGAATTAATCTTGTGAGTAGTAGTACCTTTTCCGGAGCAAAATCAAAGGGAAAATATGATATTTCTATTAGATCAAGACTTTATGTTACAAGAACAAACTTAACTTCTGATTTGAAAGGATATTCAGTCAATTTAACAATTGGTCTTTGTGGTTTTGGAAATTTGATGCGAATAAAATAAAAGATAACAGAGTGTTATGGCTTGACAAAGAGGACAAAATGCCAGCGTACAACGAGGCGGCGGCTGACACTTAACGTTCTGCGGGCTACTTTCGTTCATGTTCGCACGGCACTTTCTACGGAGTTACTGCCGCCGTTGCGCCAAACCGCTCGTTAGAGGCAGTGCATTTTCGCAATCTTTTTTGTTTTGATTTTCAATTCCAAACCGCCTTTACATTAAATTCATACAATCCTTTTTTTGTGTTTCGACGGCGAATATTTTGTATTTGAAGTTTTTTGTAACCAATTTTTTGCATACTTTCCGAAAGGATTTTTTCAGTATTTACAAAGTTACCATAAAAAGAAGAATTTCCAACGATATAATTAAGTTTTGCATTGTGTTTCAATGATTTGCACAAAGTGGCAAAATGTGAATACATATCGTCAAAATACTTATGTACGTACAAACTCATTACTTCCGAATTCTTATCTTCGCTCACCTTAATTTTTTCGCAAACTTCATAAAGTCGTTCAGGTAAATTTGTATTGATAGGTTGCCATTTTTTCAAATTACTTGTTGCCGTACCCCAAGTTCCACCTATCGCTTCCCAATCCAACTGACCGGCATCGCTGCCATTTTTCAAAAATTTAACCCAATACATATATGGTCTCAATTCGCGAATATAACTTATCCTATTGGGATAAGGAGGTGAAGTAATTACTGTATCAAAAACGCTTTCTTTTTCAAGAGTCAAATCTTTAGAATTTTGCTGCACAACTTCTGAATTTCCTGCTAATTGCACCTTTGCAGAACTGATAATATGAAAAAAAATTGTTTTTAATAATAATATTATATGCGAAAAACCATACTGCGTTGCGTTTTTCTTAAAAGACATTGAAATATGATTAAATGCTGCCGACGAAGTTTCAATAATCAGTCGTGAAAATGCCACCCAAACAAGATTGTGATAATGATTTCCATTAGGTTCGCCAAAAGTTTCGACAAGTCGTTGCCTGATACTTGCCAACAGACACAATGTATCGGTATGCCACCAACGCTCAATGTTATGAATTGGCGGCAACCAATTATCATTCGATACTTCTACTATTTCCAAACATTTATCAAATCGTTGTTGTAATAAAGCTAATTCACTGATAGAAAAATTTTGACATTTGATATTTCCCAACCAAATCAAAAAAGGATTAATTTCGTAAAGTACAGACGAAAAGCCCATTTCAGAAGCAACTAAACCTGTTGTGGCAGTCCCTGAGAATGGGTCGAGGATTTTGTCGTCTTTTTTGCAGTCTTCGGCAATAATTTCCCTTACTAATTTCACGGAATACGCAGGCGTGAGCCGCAACCAACCGTGCCGCCCAAAATTTGCGTTATACTTGAATGTATAATCGCTACGCCGCTCTATGTCAAAAAGTTCAGTTTGCATCTAACAGTGTTTTAAGGACTGAGTTTATTTCCCGTTTAATCTTTTCGGAATTATCTTTGAAAAAAGCAGCAAGGTCGTAGCCCAAAATTTCTTTACAAAATGCAAAAAGAGAAGTCTGTGAATTATTGGAATTTATACCTGTAATTATACCACAACGATTATTGCGATAACGCAACACAATATCGGAGTCAATTTGTGAAGAAAACACGGCAAAAACAGGCAGATAACCGTTTGAATATGCAACAGTAGCATTGTCAATATCTGCATTTTGCCGTTTGCTGTCCTTACTTTTGTATCCTTGACGGACTTCAAAAACAACACCATTCTTTGGAATTTGCGTGACTGACAATTCTTTACAATAAGCACTTATCCATTCTTGTAAACGATTTTTCAGTTCTATATTTTGAATCTCACCCAATTCCAAGCGACCGTCTAATGTAAGTGTTTTTGTTTTACCGCTTTGAGTTTTAGTTTCGTAACTCCACAAAGCAAAATCTCGGTCTTTATAATGGGTTGTATCAATAATTATTTCACGGAACAAATGCTCGCAACCAATTCCAATTTGGCGATAAATAGAAGTCATTCCGCCGGCTGCTTTGTGCGCAGCATACATCAAGCCACTGTCAAGTCCAATCCACGAATAAAATGGGTCGTTACCGTAAAGTTCCAAAAATCCTTCAAGCGAAACGCCATCAGCATTTTGACTTTCGCCAAATTTTGGCTTATATTCTCTACATTTTCGGATTGGAGCAAGAAAAAGTTCCGTGTATTTGTTTGACATTATTCTGATAGTTTTTACAATTGATTTATTGACCTAAAGCGGTTTTTACTGCTTGATAATCCCATTCATAAGACCGAGTCGTACTGTTCCACTTCTTCATCTTCTCGTGTGTACCAACATATTTTAATACATCTGGACACTTTGATTTATCTATTGAGGCAGCGTTATACAGCACAACTATTTTTAATCCATCTCGCACGGCTTTATTACACTCATATTCAATATAACTGCGATAATCTACACTATATCCTTTAGCACAACTTCTTGTCCAACTGTTATAACTATTACAGTATTGGCAACTACCGCTCCTCACTGTTTTTGTATTGCTACCCACAATAAGCACAAATGTTTTTGAGGCATCAAGTCTTGTCGCAAGAGAACTCTTAATACTACAATTAAGACTGCTGTCACGTGCTTGCGTTAAATCGTGAGCATCGTGAAAATCCAAGCCCCAATAGTTGCTGTTTTTCCATTTGTAGAGTTGGCCTACTGCATCTTTGTCGCCGTCCCAATCTGCGGCAATGTAAGTTTTTGTTCTGTAAGCCATAATTATTTTACTCCTTTTATTTCATAAATATTAATATCTTGTATTGTTTCTTCGGTAAGAAGAATTGTTATCGGTTGATTTATATTTGCCCCACTTGTTCGCAATGTACAAAACATACATTTTAGAAGGTCGAATTTTGATTTATGAGGAGTTCCGTCAAACCTTGTCATACCTGAACCTAAAAGCGGAATAAAAACAGGTTTGTTCGCATAAGTTCTACAAATTTCTGTCCACATAACTCGGAGACAATCCTCATAATCTTTTTGAGTAAGGCGTGCTTCATTGTTTTCAAAATGAGTGAATGCTAAAAGCATAAAATCCTTGTATGTAATAATTCGTCCAAGCGGATAAGCAAGTCTACCATTACGTGTATGTCTTTTAAGTTTAGGATTGTCTGTTGCATTTGAAATGGTCTGCCTCAAATCATCTAAATTTTCAACATAATTATCAATAAAAATACCGTTAAGAGTATTGTGGGCAATCACTATATCATCAACAGTTGTATCAAAATATTCATTAAAAGCAATGATTTTCCAACCCTTTGCATTGAAAATATCACCTTGTCTAATGTTTACTTTGATACCACGAATGTTTAGAGCAATTCCTTTCTTTGTCTTATGGTATTTAACGATAAATGTAACAATGACAATAAATAAGAAAAAACCAATTACGAATAGAAACTTGATTATCCAGTTATATTTACTCCAAATGCTATCAAGTGAAACCGCTGAAATTGCAAAAAAAGTTTCAACCGTAGCAAGTATTGCACATCCTACTGTAAAACTGTCTTTCCAACGAGTTGGGCTATTTAACCATTTTAATTTCAACATTTTAAAATTCTTGATTTGCATGCGTAAAATTTCTGCAAAATTACTATTTTTTTCGACATAGTGCTATTTTTTCTTCTTCACTGTCAAAAGGCTGTGTCGCCCGCGCATTGCCTCTAACGCGCGGCTTGGCGCAACGGCGGCATTTACCCCGCTAAAAGTGACGTGCGGCATATGAACGGAAGTAGTCCGCAGAAAGTGTAGTGGTAGCCGCCGCTGCGCCAAGCTGCCGCTGCGTTACCTGCAAGCGGGCGAGTACTCGGTCGACAAAGATATGAAAACTTGAAGATGAAGCGCGCAATAAAAAGTGAATTTTATCGTTACACTTTTATTGCTTTTGACCTCAAAGAAAATCAAAAATAACTAATGACCCTCATCATCGTCATCATCACTTCGGTAATTTCCATCCTCGCGTTTTCCAACAGGACGCTATTTAACCGCTTGCAGTTCAATCCTTATCAGGTATATCACCGGCGCGAATGGTACCGCATCATCACCCACGGCTTACTTCATGCCAACTGGGCGCATCTGATCATCAACATGCTGGTGCTGTTTTCGTTCGGCAGTACCGTTGAAGCAGCCTTTCGTCTGATGTCTTACCAAACGTGGATGAAATTTCCGATTTTGTGGTACGTTATATTTTATCTGTTGGGCCTCATTGTGTCGTCGCTTACCACGTTGCGCAAGCATAAGGACGATGTTTGGTACAATTCCGTCGGGGCGTCGGGGGCGGTATCGGCAGTGCTGTTTTGCTGCATCTTCTTCGATCCCAACATGACGCTGTTGTTCATGGGCGTCATTCCGATCAAGGCGTTCATTTTCGGGCCGCTCTACCTTGTGTATTCCTGGTATTCTGCACGTCAAGCCAACGACAACATCAACCACGATGCACACTTGTTTGGCGCCGTCTTTGGGTTTTGTTTCCCACTGCTGATTGATGTGCGTCTGATACAATGGTTTATCGGACAAATGTTGAGATAACCTGAAACCTGAAACTACTCAATCCCTATCCATTTGTGTATCTGCACACTCAATCGCCATTGCGGGTATTGTTTGATTTGCTGCACGCAATAATCAATATTTGCTTTTGTTTTCGCAGGGTTTTCCATAAAAATGGGACTGAGGAAATAATGATCCGCTTGTGGTAAGGACTCAATAGGCGGAATGTTGTCGTTTACCTGCACAGGTAAGCGGACTTCGTCAACCCTGGTATTGATGGTTTTGGCGTAATCAGTTTGTCCCTTAGGGCTTACCACTGTATAGTCCAATAAGCCCGACAGACGGTTATAACCGTTACTTTCAATGGCTTGACGAAATCCTGCCCGTTTAAAAAACAGCAAACAGTCGTCAGTTAATTGCAAGCAAGGTTCTCCGCCTGTCCAAACTATCCATTGACAAGGGTACTGACGGAGTTGCGACAAAATTTGCTCCAACGACATATCCTCGCCGCCTGAGAAATCTGTATCGCAAAAAACACAATTCAGGTTGCAACCGCTTAACCGGATGAAGATGGACGCTGCTCCCTGACGACCGCCTTCTCCCTGCAACGAATAAAATATCTCCTTAACCTTAAGGCTCATAGATGCACGACGTATGAGGCGTTTCGCTAACTTCAACCGCACACAATTCGGGAATATCCTGCTTAAAGCGTTCATAGAGGAAACGGGCAATATTTTCGGATGTGGGAGGGCATGTCATGCAATCGTTCAGATGATGATGATCCAGCGTTTCATCAATATACTGCCTTACAGGTTTCAAATCATGATAATCCTTCACAAAACCGTATGGATCCAAAGTTTCCGATTTCAGATGTATCGTGACACGGTAATTGTGGCCATGCAATCGGACGCAAGGGTGATCATCCGACAGAAGATCCAATACATGCGAAGCGGAAAATGAAAATTGTTTGCTTATTCTGTACATTTTTAAAATCTTTACACAAAAATACGAAAAAGGTTTCGAATATTTCACTTATTTTTGTCCGGATTTATGAATACAATAGAAGATACATACAGACATAAAGGTTTACGTCGGTTATTGATTGAAGAAATCCGCAAAAAAGGCATCACGGACGAAGCCGTACTTGAAGCTATCGGCAGGGTGCCGCGCCATTCGTTTATGGACAGCGGATTCATCAATTTCTCGTACAAGGATTCCGCTTTTCCCATAGGGGCGGGACAAACCATATCGCAACCTTACACTGTGGCTTTTCAGACGCAGTTGCTGGAAGTGAAGCCACACGAGAAAGTGCTGGAAATAGGCACAGGTTCGGGATATCAGGCAGCCGTTCTCTTCGAAATGGGCGCCAATGTATATACCATTGAACGGCAACGCGAATTGCACATTAAATCACAGCATTTGCTTCACCAATTGGGTTATACAATGCAATTCTTCTATGGCGACGGATACGCAGGATTACCGGCTTATGCGCCTTTTGACAAGATTCTGGTAACCGCCGGCGCCACCGAAATACCCGAAACTTTAATATCGCAACTGAAAACGGGAGGGCGAATGGTCATACCCATTGGCGGTGACGAAGGTCAGGATATGACGCTGGTGGTGAAAAAATCAGACGACGAAACCGAAGTAACCCGTCATGGTGCATTCATGTTTGTTCCTTTCCTGAAAGGGAAAGTGTAAGATTCTTTTGAGACAAATTTGACATGGCGTAAAATGTGAAAACATCAATATTATCTAATGAGCAATATTCAATGGGAAGCAACAACGCTCATCGCATAGGTCAGCCAGAAGTATACCGGGTATTGGATGTGTTGGGGATACCGTTTGAATACCACGAACATCCACCCACTCCTACGGTCGAAGAAGCCCGGAAATACTGGACAGACAGTAATACCACCTATTGCAAGAATCTGTTTTTCCGTAATCACAAAGGCAACCGGCACTATTTGGTTATTTTGGAATGTTCGCAGGATTTGAATATCAATGAACTGGAACAACGTTTGAAACAAGGAAAGATAAGTTTCGCTTCCGAACAGCGGATGCAAAAATACTTGGGATTACAACCCGGTTCGGTATCTCCGTTCGGGCTAATCAACGATAAGGAACACCATGTACATCTGTTTTTTGACAAAAAGTTACAACAGGCGGAAAAAATATCCTTTCACCCCAACGATAATCGTGTAAGTCTAATTATACCCGCCGCCGGATTCTGGCAGTACATGAAGTGGACGGGAAATGGTTACGAATTTATAGAATGATGTATCAATTTCCGATTACATTCAACTCCCTGCCAATTCTTGCAAAAGCAGTCACAGCCCTGTCGAGATGTGCGCGGGTATGGGCAGCCGAAATCTGCACCCTGATACGCGCCTGTTCCTTAGGTACAACCGGATAATAAAATCCGACTACATAGATACCTTCCTGTAATAACCGTTCCGCAAATTTTTGCGAAAGGGGTGCATCATAGAGCATTACCGCGATAATGGCTGATTGGCTTGGCTTCATGTCGAAACCCAATTGTTGCATGCCGGTCATGAAATATTGGGTGTTTTCCACTAAACGATCGTGCAATTCGGTCGATGTTTCGAGCAGGTCGAAGGCAGCAATGCCAGCGCCTGCCACCGATGGCGGGATGGAGTTCGAGAACAGGTAGGGGCGCGAACGTTGCCGCAGCATCTGAATGATTTCCCTGCGGCCTGTGGTGAATCCGCCGATACCGCCGCCCAGTGCCTTGCCCAGCGTTCCGGTGATAATGTCCACTTTGCCGCGAACATCAAACAGTTCGGTTACCCCGCGACCTGTAGCGCCGACTACTCCTGCTGAGTGACATTCGTCAATCATCACCATAGCGTCATATTTTTCGGCTAATTGACAAATTTTATCCATCGGGGCAACATTACCATCCATCGAAAACACAGCGTCGGTAACAATCAGACGAAAGCGTTGTTTCTGCGCTTCTTTGAGTTTCGCTTCCAAATCGGTCATATCGGCGTTGGCATAGCGGTAACGGACTGCTTTGCACAAACGCACTCCATCAATGATGGAAGCATGATTAAGCGAATCGGAGATAATGGCGTCCTCTTCGGAGAGAAGCGGCTCAAATACCCCGCCATTTGCGTCGAAACAGGCGGCATAAAGAATGGTATCTTCCGTACCAAAGAATTTGGCAATACGATCTTCCAATTCCTTATGAATATCCTGTGTGCCGCAGATGAACCGCACGGACGACATTCCGAAACCGTGGCTGTCTAATGCTTCGTGCGCTGCCTGAATAATAGCCGGATGCGATGATAAACCGAGGTAATTGTTCGCACAGAAATTCAATACCTCCTGGCCGTTATTCAGACCTATATCTACGCCTTGCGGCGTAACGATGATACGTTCGTTCTTGTATAACCCTGCTTCCCTGATACTTTCAAGTTCACGGGTTAAATGTTGTTGCATTTTTCCATACATGGTCTTATCTGTTTTAAAATAAATTACAAATATAAATCTTTAGCAGACAAAATAACAATGAGTTTTGTCATAAATTTTGTTTTTGTTGCATCAGTTTACTATTTTTGCAATAAAAAGTTGATTTAAAGTCTTGTTGAACAAAGTCAAAATAAAACTCATTCGCTCGATGGAACACAAAAAGTACCGCGCTCAATACGGACTTTTTGTGGTTGAAGGCGATAAAACTGTACGCGAAATACTTGCCTCTTCGTTAGTTGTGGAATGTATTTTGGCAAAATCGAAATGGCTGGAGCAAATACCCGGTAGTTTGTGCGCAAAGGCACAGGAAATTATCGAAATCAACGACAAGGAACTGTCGCAAATAAGTTTTCTGAAAACGCCCAATCAGACAATAGCGTTGGTGCGGATACCGCAATATCAGCTTGACCTGACGGAATTAACCAGCGGCTTGTCGCTCTACCTTGATCAGGTACAGGATCCCGGCAATCTGGGTACCATCATTCGTTTGGCCGACTGGTTTGGTATTCGTCACGTGCTATGCAGCGAAGGATGCGCTGATCCGTTCAATCCCAAAACCGTGCAATCAACTATGGGGGCAGTGATTCGCGTAAAAACATACCTAACAGACGAATCGTTTTTTCAACAATTGAAAAGCCATGATCCTGATTTTCCTGTGTACGGTACATTCCTCAATGGAGAGAGCCTATATAACACCTCATTATCAGCCAAAGCCGTGATTGTGATGGGCAATGAATCGAAAGGAATCAGCGATATGGCAGCGCATTATGTGAACCGGCGCTTGTTCATACCGTCATATCCGCCCGGCGAACCGACTTCCGAATCATTGAACGTGGCTGCGGCTGCCGCAATTGTCTGTGCAGCATTTAGAAATATTCAGCAATAATCTTATCAGCGACTTCTTCCGGCGTAAGGTACGAAGTGTCAACTATCAGATTGAAATTGGACAAGTCGGAACAATCTGCGCCATATAATTCCAAATATCGTTTGTTTTCACTTTCTTTTCGTGCGATAAGTTCCTGGATCGCTTTTTCTTGCGACGCGTAATGCTCGCTTTTTCGTTGTTTGTCGCGTGATATTCTATCCGCAGCTACGATGATGTCGCACTTTAAGTAAACTTTAAAGGATTTTGGAATAAAGAACCATGCCAGCCGGGAATCTACAATTAATTCAGCCGAATCATTCAGCGACTTAAAAGTAGCATCTATTTCCTCATCTATTTCCGGGTGTGTTTCAGCATATTGATTTAACTCCAATGTGGTCATGCCATACCTGTCGGCTATTTCGCGCTGAATTTTTCCGGTATAGACATAATCATAATGTAATCTTTCTATTAAAATATTAGAAACCGTTGATTTACCGCTTCCTAAATCACCTGTGATGGTGATAATTTTTGTCATATTCGTTTCATTTACGATCTTCATACCTATCCTTTAACTTGATATTTATTTAATTATCCGCATTATTGCGTAAATAAATTTGCCTAATCTTCAGGGCAATCACATCTAACCAGCATTATTCACGCTAAAAAAAGTTCTTAATTTGTTACAAGTCAGCATAAAATATGCTATTTTTGCATTTGTATAAAAAATCAAAAAAAGAACTTTTTCATGGGCAAAAGTAGTAAAAAATTAGACACAAAAGATGGACGAGGAAAGTTTCAAACGTGACGGATTATTATAGACTGCATTTCACTACTTTTATATTTCCTTCTCTGTTAGACAGACGAATGATGTAAATACCCCGTTTGAATGATATGGTAGTGTCGCCATGAATGGTTTTTGCATACAATCTGTTTCCTGAAACATTGAATATTTCTACCAGCGTAAAGTTATTTACGCCTTCGATGTAAATATTTCCGGCATACGCCTTGACTGTCACATCACCTAAATAAATCTCATCGTCTATTTTGGCAGTAACCCCGGTGATTCCGGGCAAATATCCTAATTTTCTGTCCATCCATTCAATTCTTTCCCTGATGTATCTTTTCACATTTTCTACTTCGGCGGCATAACTGCCATGTGTTTTGGGGTTTTGATGTACCATTTCATTCATAATATTCCATCGGGTAAAATTCAGTTTTTGCGATGTGTCAAGTTCGCCGGCATAATGATCAATAACACTAAGCAATTCCTCTTCGGTGATGATATTTAGGTTACGGTAATAAGCGTAAATATTTTTTAACTGATTGGCAAGTTCGCCGTCTGATAACAGTCTGTTGATCATGCTCCTCATATTATAGGCTTCACTTCCCGAGCTTGCATAAATCCAGTCGGGATTATTGTTGACAGGATAAGTTCTGTTATCGTTGTCGTAAGCGAGATCAAAATCCCACACAGGGCCGACATAGAACTTATCATTGCTGCGCCTTTTGTACATATATGTGCTCCAGTAGGTATCGGTGTTGCCACTCATTTCGCCCACAAGGAAATGCCGCAGAAAAGTTTCCGTATCCAAATATTTTCTGTATCCAGTGGCTGGATTCCTGTAATCCGGTGAAAACACGGATGCCTCAAGCAGATTGAAATGCGAACGAATATAGTTGCTCTGCATTGGTACAATTTCATCCTCTTTTGGATATCTGATCTGCACCGGAACACCTCTTTGCGACTGAAACCATGACAGTTCACTGTAAGCATAAGCATCTATTTCAATAAGGTACCCTCCCGAAAGCTCCGGCAAAGTAATGTCGGCGACGGTCATTTTTTGAACATCTACACGGTTGGTAGTTACTTCAATCTGGTCGCAAAGTTGATAACACCCCTGATATTCGCCATTCACATACACATTCACAGGAGCGCCGGCAGGAGTATAAGACATTTCAAACCGTTGCGACAAATCAAAAGCCAAAAGATTTCGCATTAAGGTCTTGTCGCCCCAATTGTTGATCAGCGTCCAACTTCGCTCGTTAGCCGGAAGCCCCAATATATTGGTCTTGTTGTACAGTTTCATGCGATACGGTTTTTTCGGAAAGCCCCAACTTGCATGACCGCGACCTCTGATTTCGAGGCTATCCGTGTAAATTTTTGTCCCGTTACCGGAAATGACAGATACAATACCTTTCACATAGTTATCCTTACTGTTAATTGGATCAGCATTTGTTGTATGAATAATCACATCAGGGAGATTAGTGGTCTGAAACAGTTTCGAGTCGTCGCCATTTTCGGGGTAACCGTAAAATTCAAGTTCTGCAATGTTGCAACGAACATCATTCGGCCCTACGTAGCGCACATAACGAAATCCTCGGCTACAACTGATCGTTTGTTCGGTCATCATGTTTTCGTGTGGCGCTTCGGTGATCAGATATAATGGAATGGCATCGCCGAAATCAGGATGATTGGCGCCTTCAATGACGCCTAATAACAGCCGTTGAGACCAATCCTGACGCGGACAGTAAGCTATTTTAGTGATAACATGCTTCCCACCCAGATCAAGCCCCACCCATGTGCCGCTTCGCTCATAACTTGCAAAAAAACTGTTTAAATTTCCATCGAAAACATTGGCAATCGTATTAACAGTGGTCGACGGACTATTATTTGTATAATCCACACTCGTAAGCGTACCAATAATATGGGTAGCGGGTAATTTTTGAGAAATATTCTGAGCGTACAGATAGATGTCTGTACCAAGTGAAAACCATAATACGATACCGCATATCAAATGTTTTGAACGTATCATGATGCTATTTTTGATTTTTATTACCATTTGTTAAACTCGCTATCCAAATAATTGTAACGCGCCTGCAAATAACTTTTCAACTGGGCGATGGCAGCCTGATATGAAGCCGGAGCAGGCATGGCATGTCCCAAAGTCTGATGATGAATATCCCAGCGTTTGAAGTTGGCTTTTTGCGACATGTCGAGCAATAACGCCAATTCGTCCACATAATCGATCACGCCAAGCAATGCGCCTTTTTTTGCATTCCAGCACGCTTTTATTGCCGCTTTGAACGTTTCGTCCTGCATGAAACGGGAAATCCATTGTTTGGGATCGTGGGCGGCTTCGGCCATCAAACGGTAAGTGGCATTACTGATGCGAATGTCGTTGTTGAAGGCAATATCGAAGTCCCACACGGGGCCCATCACAAAATAACCGACGTCCCGATCTTTCGACATATTGGTACTCCACCACACGTCGGGATTACCCGCCAATTCATTAATGATACAATAATCCACCCACGACGCCTGATCGACATATTTTCGCCAGCCATTAGCCGGATCCTTGAAATTAGAAGAAAACAGGGCGTTTTCGGCTGTTGCATAATAGTTGGCTATCCAGGTTGCCTGTTCGGGTGCATAATCGTCGCTATCGGGATACCTGATTCTTACCTTCATGTTTTGAGGCGATCTGAACCATAAGTCCCGACCTTCGGCAAAGCCGTCGTTTTCCAATAAATATCCGCCACTGATTTTGGATGCGTTGCCTGCATCGCTTGCCGTCAGCGACTGTATCTCCACTCTTCCCGGAGCCACTTCTACCAGGTCGGTGAAGTGATAGTTGCCTTCGTACATTCCATTCAGATACAAATCAACAAATTGGGTACACGCCGTGAATCGTCTGTACGGGGCGTCTGTTTGCATGATTCTGCTTATCTGTAACGCCACTGCATTGCGGATTAATGATTTGTCGGCGTCGTTGGCAAGCAGTATCCACTTTTTTTCTTTAGCGTGATTCAATCCTAAAGGACTGATTTTTTCAGGAAACTTGATCCGGTAAGGTTTTTTTGGTAACCAAAAAGTAGAATTTCCCCGCAGACGGATTTCGATTTTTCCCTTGCTAAAGTCCCACAAACCTTCATTAATCCCGTTCCCAAAGATTTCGAGTTTGGCCGTTACATAATCATCCTTACTGGTGATGGGGGCGTCCGCTTCGATCCGTAATACCGGCAGTGTTGCATTGATTTGCGGGCAGATCAGCGTTACGGTATAGGTACGCGGAGGATTATTTCCGGAGGTGGTGGTGAGTTGTACCGGCTGTCGGAAATCAACCACCTTTTCTCCGTTTGGGATAACAACGCCTTCAAATTCAACCACCGCTCCGGCAGTTTCGAAACTAACCGCCAAACGAGAGGGATAATTCGCCTCAATCCAGCGAAGATAAGAACCCTCAATCGTCATATTTTTGTGGTCAATAACGAAATCAATATCCTGATTTAACGAGGGATTCAAACTCTTTTTGATGCGGAAGTTTGTGAAACCGGTATTTGCCCGGACAACCGCCTGATAGGTTCTTTTATTGCCATCAATCCCCTCAACAACATATTCAACCGGTGAAATGAAATCGTTCCGCGAAACTCCGCTACTTTGCCTGACCCCGTTGACAGTCACGGATTTAGCCGAACTTGCGTATGTGGCGATCAGGCTGGTAATGCTGACATTATCAGGAAGTCTGGCGATGATACTGTCGTTACGGATAACGGCTGTAACATCGCCGGACAAACCTGAATTGAGACTTCGCAAAAATTTGAATGATGAAATGGTATTATAGCTCACATTCACCGTTATCATGTATCTCCGGATGGAATTGTCGCCGGCCCGGACGTCATATTCAACGTCCGTACTGAAATCGTTGGCCGTAACGCCGGATGTTTGCACCTTGTTGTTGAGCGTAACCTGTTTGCCTGTGTATGAAAAAGTTGCGACAAGCGATTGTACGTTCACTCCGGAGGGCATGATGACTGTAATCCAGTCGTTATCATCTATTTCGGCAACAACATCTTCTTTCAATCCGGGATTTTTCGACGCTTCGAAAAGAAATTCGTTGATGCTTTTTTCGGATGAATCCTTCTTACAGCCATTTATAAAAATGACCAGACAGACAGTAACAGCAAACGACCATATTTTAAAACCCTTCATACCTTAGTTTACAAAGGTCTCTACTACGGTTGAGCAGTTAAATATCCCGGATTTTCTATTTCACTTGTTTCTGCTCCGTTTGCAGCTCCCGGCGTTGGCGCAGCATACGCCCAGGTGCCGTCAGACATACGGGAATAGGAATCCGTTAAATTTTGTGAAACGCCGCTTGTATTTCCCCAGGCAGGAAGCGGTACATCCCCGCGGATAAATACGCTAATCGGAGTTCCTGACGGAGCAACAAGCGCTACTTTCAAAACCTGACCGGAAGATATTCCGGAACCGACAGTCCAGCCTGTGTAAGCAGGATTAGTGGCCAACTCGGTGGGCGTATAACTGTTAAAAAGGAATAACCGATATGCTCCGGCAGGGATTACATCCGATTCCCCTCCTGTCCATTCGCTACCTCCTGCTGATTGCCCATCATTTCTTTGAAGTTTCACTCCATGTAAAGAAATATTTCCGGCGCTTGAATTATAGATTTCAACGTATTTATTATTTCCGCTGACCTCGTTGACTACTAAGCCGGCGTAGTCGGCGTCAGGCGGCAGTTCAGTCTCCTGCGGCTGGGCGGTTAAATATCCCGGATTTTCTATTTCACTTGTTTTTGCTCCGTTTGCAGCTCCCGGCGTTGGCGCAGCATACGCCCAGGTGCCGTCAGACATACGGGAATAGGAATCCGTTGAATTTTGTGAAACGCCGCTTGTATTTCCCCAGGCAGGAAGCGGCACATCCCCGCGGATAAATACGCTGATCGGATCTCCCGACGGATCAACAAGCGCCACTTTCAAAATCTGAACGGAGGATATTCCGGAACCGACAGTCCAGCCTGTGTAAGCCGGATTATTAGCCAAATCGGCGGGCGAATAACTGCTAAAAAGGAATATACGATACGCTCCGGCAGGGATGACGTCCGATGCTCCTCCCGTCCATTCGCTGCCTCCTTTTGATGGCCCGTCATTTCTTTGAAGTTTCACCCCATGTAAAGAAATATTGTTGGCGCTTGAATTATAGATTTCAACGAATTTATTGTTCCCGCTGACCTCGTTAACTACCAAACCTGTATAGTCGGCAACTCCGGTCTCTCCGTTTTCTTCGCCGATTTTTATTAAACCTGCGGTTGACGCGCCGTTTGTAGCATTTCTTGTACCAACGCCGTCGGCAGTATAATACCAGTCTCCTGTTCCGTCGGGTATTCTCGCATGAGATTTGTTGGTGAGATCGTCATATCCCTGTCCGGTATTGATATTAAGAAGTTTCTCGTAAGTATCTAAAACCGTCCCGTTCGGAGCTCTTAATTGTAGCCTCACATTGGCATTATTTGCCGACAATCCTGTACCTAACGTGATTTCCTGCGTTGAAAAATAGCCTCCTGCAGGAATATTATCTGTAGATGTACCTGTCCATGTCAGATTATAATTTGCAGGTTCTGAGTTGCTATAATACGCTCTAACGCTTTCAAGACTAATAGCCTCTGTTCCGGTATTGTAAATTTCAAACCATTTACCAACGCCATTCACTTCGTTGAGTTTTAACTTTGTGTAATCAGCAGGAGGCTCTTGCGTTTCCGGCACCAATAATAATCCTGTAGCATCTTCGCCATTTGTTGCACAGGGCGTTGGCGCAGTGAAATAGAACGGTCCTGTTCCATCGGGAATACGCGAGAACGATTTATCTCTGCCTACTGCATAATCTCCTGTATCCAGCGCTCTGATACACTGATCTATGATATTTCCGAGAGGATCAAGAAGTGTGATGAGCAATATTCGTTCCGGCGTTAAACCTGTGGTAAATGATCCCGGAGCACCGCGCCCGATAAGACAAAACAATTCTCCTGCTCCTATTACCTGACTTGGACTTCCTGTCCACGTAATCCCCTGATTCCCATTAGGTGGGAATGCTCCGCCGGTATCGCCATTTGCATTATAAATAATTTTACAATTATATAAAGGAATGATTTCGTCGCCTGTATTGATCAGTTCATAAAATTTTTCCGGATCGCCGCCAGCACCGCTCACTTCATTCAGTTTGAGTTTTGTATAATCAATATCGCCTTCGGGAACAACAACATAACTGTCTGAAACTTCTTCAGTTTCACTCTCGTTATTAGTGGCGACTACCGTGTAGGCAACAACCGAAAAGACGGCTTGCGCAGGGATGGTAGCAGAATAGTCATCGCCGTTTTTGGTCATGGTAATATCGGCTTTTGCAACGCCTTCAACCATCCATTTGAGCACAACAGACGAAACGGCAGTGCCCGGAAACGCCTTCACGGTGGCAGAAACTTTTACGGCAGCAGTAGCGGTCGGCGCAGATACGTCGCGCGTGAAACCGGTAATCATCGGCGATCTTGGAATTTCATCCGCTCCGAAGTGGGATGTTCCATTGGTGATTCCCGGCGTTCCGCTTTGATAGGTCAGATACCATTTCCCTGTGCCATCGGGGATACGGGAATAAGAATTTGCACGCGATTCGTCTTCGCCTATTTTGAAAAAATCTACTCTATTTCCTTCCTTATTAACCAATTCCACAATAATTCCCTGCGTAGCCGATAGTCCGGTTGATAAATCGCCGCTTCCTTTGGCGCCTTGCAGCAACAGGAAGGATTTCGGAAGAAGGATATGATCGGCGGTTCCGGTCCAGGTAACAGCCGGTTCCGAACTCAGGTTGTTGTAATAAATGGTTACTCCCTCAAGGCGTATCGCCACATCCGGTGAATTATTGAAAAGTTCGATGTATTTATCCTCGTCTGCGCCGTTTCCGTTGATCTCGTTCAGCGACAGATGGGTACAATCGTCGGTTACTTCCGGCGGTACGGCTGTTACGGTATAATTTCCGTTTTTCACGGCTGTTCCGTTCTTATTGGTTGCCTCAACGGTGTAAGCCACTGCCGTGCCGTCGTTTTGAGCGGGAATAGCGCCTGAATACACATTGCCGCTGCCGCTTTTGCTCATGGCAACTTCCGCCGGACTTGCGCCGTTCAGCGTCCATTTGAGTTTAACCGCCGTAACCGGAACATCCGCCGGAGCGGTAACTGTGGCTGAAACCGTAACCTGTTCGCCGGGCTTTGGCAAATCAATATTCCGGCTTAGATTGGATATTTCAGGAATATCCGTACTTTCGGGCGGAACGGGATCGTCAGGTTTATTCGAACACCCCAGAACATAAACGGACAAAAGAATCGTTAAAATTAAATGTGATATTTTTTTCATTTTGGTTAATGATTTTATACAAAAATAAATAAATAATGATGAGGCAAAAGTATATAATTTTTTAATTTGTTCGGTTCGATTTTTTTGTAATTTTGCGAAATTAAAAATGTAAGTATGAAAAAGATTTTTTTTACGATCTTGATGATGGTTTGCTTTTTGAACCTGAACAATGCACAGATCAATTTTGGACTTAAAGGGGGCGTCAATTTCACAAATTTCGATTACAAGGATACCCAGTTAAAAATAGACAATGCGACAGGATGGCAGGCAGGCGTACTTTTGCAGGTGAAAGATCCGGTAACGGGGTTCGGAATACAGCCCGAATTGCTCTACACGGTGGTAAACGGAAATGTGGATCAATCGTCAAACAGTATCCATTACTTCAATGTTCCGGTCAATCTTTACAAGGGTTTCGACCTCATAGGGATTCGTCCGTATTTGGAGGCGGGTCCTTATTTCAGTTATGCGCTGCATTTCGTCGGCGAAGTCTTTGAAAGCAGGATTAACAAATTCGACTGGGGAGTTGGTTTGGGCGCCGGCGTCGGGATCAATAAACTGTTGATTGGCGCCCGTTATTCGTGGGGATTGCAGGATGTGTCGTGTAAGAAGGATTTCGAGATGAAAAACAATACGTTCAGTTTATCATTAGCGCTCCTCTTTTAGAAAAATTGAAAAATATGAAGATATGACCACCATCAGACAATTATCGGTTTTTTTAGAAAACAAATCGGGACGGCTACAGGAGGCTCTGGATGTATTGGGTAACGAGAATATCAACATTAATGCGCTGTCCATCGCCGACACATCGGAATACGGTATTTTGCGGTTGATTGTGAACGACCCTGAAAGCGGCTACAAATACTTGAAAGCGCGCGGATTCAGCGTCAACCTTACCGATGTGCTGTCGCTGTCGGTTTCGCACGAAGCCGGATCGCTATCCAAAGTATTGAAAAAGTTTTCGGATGAAAATATGAGCATCGAATACATGTATGCTTTCAGTATAGGCGATAAGGCAATGATTGTGCTGCGTACCGACGACCGTACCAAAGCGTTTGAAATCGTTGAAAAGAACAGTTTTATCATCATTGACGAAGAAGCCATCAGAAAAATGTAATTGTGATCTGGAATGAAACCTTTGAGTGCATGACCCGCGAGGAAATGCACAGATGTCAGAGTCGGCGGCTGATTGACGTCGTGGAGCGCGTGTATCATAATGTGCCGTTTTACCGGAAAAAAATGCAGGAATTGGGGATAGGTCCCGAAGATATTCGCGGAATAGAAGATCTGCCGAGGCTGCCTTTTACCACCAAACAGGATTTACGCGATAATTACCCTTTCGGGCTGTTTGCCGTGCCGGCTGCCGAAATAGTGCGCCTGCACGCTTCGTCGGGAACCACCGGAAAACCGACCGTCGTGGGCTACACCCGCAAAGACCTCGCAACGTGGAGCGAAGTGATGGCGCGAACGCTTACCGGCGCCGGCATTACCCGTCATGACTTTATACAGGTGGCTTACGGTTACGGTTTGTTTACGGGCGGTTTGGGTGCACACTACGGCGCCGAGAAAATAGGATGCTCCGTCATTCCCATTTCGGGAGGCAATACGCGGCGGCAGTTGCAAATCATGCACGATTTCGGAAGCACCGCGCTTGCCTGTACGCCTTCGTATGCGCTGTATCTTGCCGAAGCCATCAGGGAAAGCGGTTTGCCGCGCGAAGAATTTAAACTGCGCGTGGGAACTTTCGGCGCAGAACCCTGGACGGAAAACATGCGCCGCGAAATTGAGGAAAAACTGCAAATCAAAGCGATTGACATCTTTGGGCTAAGCGAAATCATCGGACCGGGCGTTTCCAGCGAATGTACCTGCCAAAACGGATTGCATGTAAACGAAGATCATTTTGTTCCCGAAATCATTCATCCGCAAACGCTTGAAGTATTGCCCGAAGGCGAGGAAGGCGAACTCGTATTCACAACGGTTACCAAAGAAGGCTTGCCGCTGCTGCGTTACCGCACACGCGACCTTTCAAGCCTCGATTATTCGCCCTGCCGTTGCGGACGGACATTGGTACGCATGAAGAAATGCACCGGACGCAGCGACGACATGCTCATCATTCGCGGAGTAAACCTGTTCCCGTCGCAAATTGAAAGCGTGCTGCTCGAAATGAAAGAAACCAGTCCGCATTATCTGTTGGTGGTTGACCGCGTGAACAATTTAGATGTGCTTGAACTTCAAGTGGAAGTGGAAGAAGATTTCTTCCTCGACCGTATCAGCGAGTTGCAGAGACTTACAAACCGTATCCGGCACGCTTTGGAAAGCGCATTAGGAATCAGCCTGACAGTGAAATTGGTAGAACCGAAAACCATCGCCCGCAGCGAAGGAAAAGCGGTCAGGGTAATTGACAGGAGGAAGTTCTGAATAAAGTTCTATAAATAATAGCGTAGGCTCGGCACTCGACGCCTTGCCGTATTGCTACGGTAGTTTTCTGAGAACCTGCCCCCGAACCGTACGTACATGTCTCCATGTGTACGGCTCTCCACTGATAACCCGCGAACAAAGAGAAACTATGGAGATAACAATGAAATAAATATTATTTTTGCAAAAACATCATTGTGCACAAAATCATTTTATTCTGTTTATTGACCGGTTTTTCGGTAATAGTATGCGGGCAGTCCTCTGTACAGGACAGTCTGTCGTTGTTGTTTCACAACCAGTTGGAGGCTTTTTTACAGGAAAAAATACATATACATACCGACAAGCCTCATTATATTTCGGGGGAGAAAATATGGTTCAGGGCGCATCTTGTGGATGCGGTCAGTCATATTCCTTTTCCGGTGAGCAGGTACGTGTACGTTGAATTGATCAATCCCGTTGATTCGGTGGTTGCCCGCGTGAAAATACGTCAGGAAAATGACGCATATCACGGAAATCTTCCTATTCCGGAAGATGCGCCGGAAGGCGATTACACCATGCGCGCCTGTACAGGTTTCATGCGCAGTCAGGACGAGCAATATTTCTGCACCAAAACCATCCGCATCAGCGACCCGCAGGCACGGAGGGTGCATACGGAAGCAAAATTTGAGTTTGAAACCAACAGGAGGATACGTGTAACATTCCGGTTTTTCCCCCCTCAATCCCCCCAAATGGGGGGAAGCGGGACTCCAATCATTCCGCAATCTGTTAAGATCAGCGTAAACGACGGCACGAAAATGGACGTTAAAATCAACGATGACGGAACAGCCGCCATCAATTTCAATTTACCGGCAACCTCCCGAAAAAGAATTATTTTTTTGGAGGCAGTTGTGTATCAAAATCTTTACCGGCAGTTCATTCAGGTTCCTGTACCCGACAACGATTTTGACGTCGCCTTTTTTCCTGAAGGCGGTTCTCTGATGCAGGGCGTCGCTTGTAAAATGGCGTTTAAGGCGATGAAATCCAACGGGCAGGCGACAGACATTACCGGCGTCGTATATGACCAATCCGGAGCCGAAATACAGAAAATCAAGTCGGATCATTTGGGTATGGGAAGTTTTCGGCATCTTGCCGGGAAAGGCAAAAACTATTATGCTGTTTGCACCAACGACAAGGGACAAACCAAGCGTTTCGAACTGCCGGCTGCCATTGATTACAGTTATGCGCTTTCGGTCAATCAGATCAGAAACAGGATTATGGTGTCGGTACTGAAACCGGAAGGAACTGCACAAAACGACGAACTTTACCTGATCGCTCATATTCGTGGAACAGTCTATCTGTCCGTAGCCTGGGATCATGAAATAAGCCTTGCCATTCAGAAAGAGCAATTTCCATCAGGGGTCATGCACTTCATTTTGTTCGATGCCGGCATGAATCCGATCAGCGAACGGTTGTTGTTTATCAACAACAACGATCAGGCAAAAGTAACCTTCCAGCCCGACAGGGAACAGTTTTCTGCCCGTTCGTTAGTGAAAAACCGAGTATTGCTGACCGACGGCAAAGGCG
>Ga0082212_10003722_pt1 | contig 21486 bp, 20 predicted proteins | sample TergutNt197P3_FD_71548 | JGI IMG/M metagenome (GOLD analysis project Ga0082212, IMG submission 71548) | Neocapritermes taracua P3 segment gut microbial communities from Petit-Saut dam, French Guiana - Nt197 P3 | ecosystem: Host-associated > Arthropoda: Insects > Digestive system > Gut ... | reverse complement strand
GTAAGGCAAAAAGGCAGTCATGCGTTTTATCGTCATGCCGATGGAAGGACAACAACCATCCCTTTCCATACGGGAAAAGATTTACCTCGGCCACTGTTACGTGATATTTTAAAGGATATAAAAATAAGCGTCGATGAATATAACGACCTCATACAGAAAAATTAGGGGGAAATTATGAATTTTATACAACTTGCTGAAAAAATAATCAAAGAAGAGAATAAACCTTTGTCACCTACTGAAATATGGGAAATAGGTGTTCAAAAAGGCTATGATAAACAATGAATAAAATATCACAAATGAATCCTGATTTCAGAGAGTTCCTGAAAAGAATAAAAATAGACTTAAATTCGAAAGAAATCAGAAAAGAGAAATACGATAAAGTGTTTGACGCAGAGGAATTAATTAAAAAGGTAAAATGAAGAGAGGTTTAAATCATGAGCAAACTTTCTTTCAAATTGTTCTGCATAGAAAAATACGCGGATAAAAAACACATTCCAGGCAATGAAGTTTATAAACTATTTGAAAGCAAAGGAATTTTGCAGATGCTGGACGAAGATTACGAGATTTTGCACGGTCATGGATTTGACTATATTTTATGCGATATTGAAAAGATTCTGGAGCGCGCATAATGATTATGTACTGTTTTGACTTTGCTTTGCAAAGATTAACCTTTATACAGGCAAACAACCAATACGCGTTTTGTACCGAAAGGTCGTTGTCTTATATCAAATTTTCCAAATTTGAGGAATTAGAATAAAATGCAGCACGGAACGATAAGAGCGGCGACTTTAAAAAAGACAATGCAAATTATAATGGAACATTTTAATTGCGGTGAAAATGAGGCAATAAAAAAGTTTTACGAATCTCACACGGGAGAATGTTTTTCGGATGACGGCACGGGATTATACGGGCAAAGCGCTTTTTATATCGCAAGTTTATTTTTAGATGAATGTTCGGAAGCTGAAAAAGAATGCGAAACATGAAAGTATAACGTGAACACCCGACATGTGCTTTAACCTACGGCTCAACAGTGCAGTAAAGCACATGTCCCTGGATTTTATACATTTTGCGGATGGATTATTTGTTTCGTTTCCAGCTGAAGCCCTTCAATTATGCGGGAGATATCATAATTACCTTCAAAAAGAGCCCTCATATTTTCATTTCCGGGCTTCGTAGAATTTAAATCATTAACAGCGGAATAACATAGTTCTTTTCATTCAACTGAAGTAAATCGTTGGCAAGACATATGACGCCGCCTTCTCCAATAGCAACACCCTTGATGCCGTCGAGCATGGTAAAATTATTTATATCCCTTTCGCCGGGTTCGGCTTTTGTCTTGATCTCAATCGGATATAGCGTGTTGTTTTCGTGAATCAACAAGTCAATTTCCTTTTTATTGCCGTCACGAAGGAAATACAAATCCGCCTCTTTGCCTGCGTTTGCGTAGCTTTTGAGTATTTCCGAGACGACGAAGCTTTCAAAGAAACTGCCGTTATTTGCCCCGATCGACAGGTTTTCAGCCGTCAGCCAGCGAGTCAGATATGAAGCAAGACCTATATCCAAAAAGTGCAGCTTCGGTGTTTTAACCGCCCTGTTTATAACGTTATTGCTGTAAGGTTTCAATAAATATACTATCCCGCTTGTTTTCAGCACTGACAACCATCTTTTAGCAGTCGGCACGCTTATCCCAACATCATTAGCAAGCGAACTCAAATTTAATAATTGCCCTGACATGGCGGCGCAGACAGTCAAAAATTTATAGAAACTGTCTTCATCGGCAACTTGCGTGAGCATGCGGACATCATGCTCAATGTATGTTTTAATATAGTCGGCATAAAAATCCGCCCAGTCAAAATCAGTGTTCAACGCAAGTTCGGGCATGCATCCGCGATGAATGATCTTCCAAATCTCAGGTATTCGCATAACTGTTTTGCTTGCGTTACGCTCTTTGAGGCGATCAAGTGTCGGCATAAACGGCTTATTCCAGGCTTCACCGTTTATTTCCCGCATAGATAACCCTGATAACTCCAGAATCCCCGCGCGTCCAGCCAGACTCTCCGTAACATTTTTCATAAGTTCAAAGCTCTGCGATCCCGTGAGAAAAAAATCGCCCTTATTACGGCTGGCGTCCAACAGAATTTTTATATAATGAAAAATTTCTGGAGCATATTGCACTTCATCAACAAAAACCGGCGGAGGGGTTATATTAAAAAAAGTTGAAGGCGAATTGATTGCGCGGCGTCTGGTTGGCAAGTCGTCGAGGGTAACTTTAGCAATATCCGGCTTCAGGTTTTCGATCAAAGTGGTCTTTCCCACCTGTCTCGCGCCTGTAACAACGACCGCGCCTTTCATTGTTGCGCGTTTCAAAACAGCTTCTTCAATATGTCGCCTGATGTACATTGCATGATTCCATATTTATGTTAATTTAACATTCGATGTTACAATATCTTAAATAATTAGATTAGTCAAGCCAGGCATGGAAGCGCTGGTGTCCTTGCCGACGTGTAAAATAAGACGTGCGGCGAAGCGAACAGCATTTCACATTAGATGTGGCATTTTGGTTCAGTTAAATAAAGAAATTAAAAAACGCTGCTATTTTCCGAAATTCCGTCGTAAAATTAACCCGGATATTTTATACCGATTCTACTGCGGCGGCGCAAGATGGCATGTCTACTGCGTTGCGCCTGTTTTGTCTCCTGGACATATTGTTTAATATGCCTTCGTCGCCAAAACTGCACACGCCTTGTATCCACGCCCTCTTGCGCCGCACGAGCGGCAGAATCGGTATAAAATATCCGGGTTAACATTTCGCGTAGCGGAGATGAGTTTCTGCCCACGCTGGAATCAAATAATGAAAATCACATGGATTAATCCCGCGCCGATTGTCGGTATGGATGATGACAGAACGTCGGATCGCGCATGCGTGCGATTGCGGAGCATGTTGCCTGGCGATGAACTGAGGCGCCGGGGACACGACGTAGAACAGGTGTTTTTTCACGAATTGCCGGAGAGATTGCGCGATCCGCTTTTTTTACAGCGCGATGTGTTCGTGTTTGGCAAGGCTTTCACCGATTTTTCGCCTTTGATTCACGACTTGCATTCGCGTAGCTGTGCTAAAGTGCTGATTGATATTTGTGACAACGTATTTGCCCCGCCGGAAGATGGGTTGAAAACGTTTTATTCGTCAATGATGCCATTAGCTGACGCCATCGTTACTTCGAGCGATCTTCTAACCGCCGCCCTGCAAAACAGGCTTAATCCGGATGTCAGGATTTTTTCCATTCCCGACGCTGTCGAAGGTCTAAGAGTTGCTCCGGAATTTGCCCCGCGTTCAGGTTCAATTCAACTGCTGTGGTTTGGTTATCCGAATAATTTGCCTTTGCTGCAAAATGAGTTTAAAAACCTGGGCAAACTGACAGATAACGCCGAAGTCAATCTTACTGTCGTAACGGCATGGCAGAATCAAACCGCTCCCTCACCCGCGATAATAGACGGGATTCGGCTGCGATATCGCCGATGGTCGCCGCAGGTTATGAAATACGCGCTGAAAGCCTGTGATATCGTCGTCATACCAAGTGACGACGGTTCCGCGCAGGTTACAAAATCCGCCAACAGGGTTATTACGGCGATATGGGCTGGGAAATTTGTATCGGCGTATCCGTTGCCCAGCTACCAGGTATTTAAGCCGTTCGCGTATATAGATCGCGATCTTGTTGCCGGTATCAGGTGGGCATTGGAAAATCAGGATGCCGTGCGGGAACGCATAGCGGCGGGACAGCAATATATTCAGGAAAATTTTGCCATCCAAACCGTTACAGACGCCTGGGAACGGGCGCTGGAGCGCATAATTAAGGGTTAAACTGAAATTTCAAAATATCTGCGCCGTATTCCGCCCTGAAAATATCCCGGTATTCAAAATATCCGGCGAGTTCTGTGACGCCGCAAACATGCGTAACCTGCGAACATGGCTGCATAGGCACTACGACCTTGAATCCCGCGCGCCGGAATTCCAGGCATTGTGAAACATCATAAAAATGCCAACCTTTGAACAGATCGGCTCGCCAGGGTAAATCATACTGCGTTGCCATAATAAGGCCGTCCACCGCCACAACTTCTTCGTATTTGTTTTTCAAATGCAGACGATGTTTTTGCTCTAAAAGAAAACCGGAACTCGAGTCGATTACCCGGCCATATCTGTATCCGGATTCCCACCAGACACAGGATTCAGGCAAAGTCTGCGCGCCAATTACTCCGGCCAGGCCTATAGTCCGTTCTTCAAATAGTTTTAGAAGTCTGTGAATGAAATATGAATAGGTTATATAAACGTCCTGATGTAAATAAACTTTGTACCTGGCATCGGATTCCTTTATTGCCGTGTTATACCCTTCGCACATTGAAGACGCGTCCCGCACGGCTTTATATTCAACAGTAATATTCGGAGGAACAATTAACTGTTTAAGAAAACTCAAACATTTTTCGTATAGAGTTTCATTGTTCACGCAGGTTACAAAGCAAATTTTATTGTCGTCGGTCATATCACGTGACATTTATCACCGCGCTTCCTAACCGCGCCTAATTGATATACTGGAGGAGCAATGTAGTTTTTCCAACGCCGCGAGGCCCGGCAGGCCATATAAACCTGTGATTCCATTGTATTTGTCCGAACAGATATCGTTTTTTATCCAGTTGCGTGCGTGCAATCAACCTTGTGTAATGATCAATTAACTTTTGTATGAACGTACATTCCGGCGCGATTGGTCAGTATTTAAAAAACAACCAGTAGAAAAAATAGCATCTTTGTGGGTTTCATACAACACAATTATGGCAAAAAATGTAGTATGGGTAATACAAATTTGCTCATTTAAAATTTGAACTGTTTACCGACAACGTTAGCCCGGATATTAATGCGAAAAAGAATATGGCAACAATCCATGTATTTAAAATTTGATGGAATTGCAATATCAGGGTAACCTTACATGGTTATGCGAGATTACCCTGATATTAATTAATTATGCTTAAAAGAACGATTGCTGACACTGTTTCCAGAATTTCTTCCACATGGCCGGTTCAAGTCAATGTCAAATGAATTTCGTCCAATCACGGATTCAACCATTTATGCGCAATCATGGCGCAAAGAAGGCTTACCGTTTCTTGTCGCCGCGATGTTCACAGACAGTGTCAGTAAATTTGCGGACAGATTAAAAAACTCATTGGAAAAAATCGGCTTGAACTACGTGCTGTTTGAAGTGCCATGCGTCCATTCTTCAATTAGTTTTAAAGGTACAAAGGATGTTGCTTTCAGTAAGCCCAACTTTATTCACTTCGTTCAGGGCAAATACCGGTTGCCTGTACTTTACGTCGATGCGGACATGGTGTTTCGCGAAATGCCGCATCAGGTCTTTCAATTTGCGCAGGAACGCATCGATTTCGCAGCTTACAATTGGTTAGCCGATCTGCTGACGGACGCTTATATTCCTATCCCGTTAACTATCAACGGAACTCAATGCAAGAATCGGTTCTATAGATTTTCGCACAGCATTGATTTGTACGATCCGACGCAACTCATAGTCAGCGGCTGTTCGCAATATTACTCGCTCGATGCGGAACATTTACTGCGCAAATGGCTTGAAGGAATTGATGCTTTTCCGGATGTAGCGGATGATGAATTGCTCGACTTTGCATACAATTTTTCCATTAATAAAAATTCAATCAAAACTTTCTGGTGGACGAAGGAATATAGCCGTTACGCGTGGTGGATTACAGTACGTCCCATCATTGACCATCCACAGTTTCCCGTAATTGCTCGTACGCGAGATTTATTTTCTGTTACAGGTAAACAACGTTTTAATCCACAGTATACGCAGACCCTTTGCCCACGGGGACCATTTCGTCGTGACTGCCTGATAGATACGAAGGAAAAAACACTGGTTCGATTCAGTCAGCAAACAGGCCCCATTGTGATTGGCCGATTTGACTCTGAACTGTGGATCGTAAACGACATGGATCAGCAATAATCAAGGGGAGAATCATGACTCTTCAGCAGGAACTGAACCAGGTAGCCGAGGCTATAAAAAAACAGGATTTTAATTCCGCGCAAGGGCTTCTTAAATCACTTGAAAAAGAATATGGCGGCAATCCGTATTTTTTATGGACAAAGGGATTGTATGAGCAGTCAACAGGTTCTGATAAAAGGAACGTAGTCCTTCCACTTTTTGAAAAAGCTTATAATGGCGGGCTTAAGGAGTTGAATTTCCTCAGACGGTATGGCGCTCTTTTACATGATTTTGGCATATACGCAACAGCTTGCAAAGTGTTTGGTGAAATTGTTCAAATTAAGCAGGATGACATTGAAGCATTAATAACCCTTGCCCATATATTTTTCAAAACCGGTAATCCGTTGACAACTATAAATACATTGAAACTGGCGTTAAAAATTAATCCGAAACATTCGTCAATACCGACGATATATTGCGGCATTGCAGGTGCGTTAATGGTAAGCGGATACCAGAAAGAGTCAATAGAAGCGTATAAAAAAGCGTTCGAACTCGATAGTAAAAACATCTATTTTTCATCTGATTATTTATTCAATTTAAATTATGCTGATATGAGCCGCGAAGAATACTATTATCTTTGTCGAAAACACGGCTTGCTCCGGGAAGATGAAGTTTTACCGTTACGTCCGCCGTTTCCTAAAACCAATAAAATTAAAATTGGATTTATTTCCGGAGATTTTTATTTTCATGTAGTATCTTTTTTTATTCGTTCTTTGTTTGAGAATTATGATAAAAACAGGTTTGAAATACACCTTTTTTCCACGCTAAAGCGTGAGAATTATGATAAAGTTACTGAAATGTTTATGGTACAAACAGATAAATGGCACGATATTTCAAAAACTTGTATTCAGGATGTTGCAGACCTTATAAAAAAGGAAGGTATTTCGGTTTTGATTGACCTGGCAGGGCATACAAACTCCGGGATTTCGCTTGAAGTTTTTAGCCGTCGTCCCGCGCCTGTTCAGGTGTCTTATTGCGGCTATCCAAATACCACCGGACTTAAAAGCATAGATTATAGAATTACAGATGGAATATGTGACCCAGACGACGCGCAAAACTTCCATAGCGAAAAATTATTCAAAATGGACGGTTGTTTTTTATGTTATCAACCGCATTTTAATGTGATTCATGATAGTTCATTTCAAACTGCGCATGGCCGCCCGATTATTTTCGGTTCGTTTAACAATTTATCGAAAATCACACCAAAAACAATTAAATTATGGTGTGATGTTGTAAATGCCGTTCCTGATTCTAAAATCGTGCTGAAACATAAATATTTTAACGATCCAAAACTTCGGGAAATAACGATTTCAAGGTTTACAGAAAACGGACTTTCACCCGACAGAATTATCATTTTTGATTATTGTTTTAAAACAGAAGAGCATTATGCTCAATATAATAAAATTGATATAGCGCTTGATACTTTTCCATATAACGGAACGACGACGACCTGTGACGCGCTTTTCATGGGTGTTCCCGTAGTAACGATTTTAGGCGACAGACACGTGTCACGTGTAAGCGCAAGTTTACTTAACGCGGTCGGACTTGGAGAACTTGCGGCGAAAGATGAGAAAGAATTTTTGGCAATTGCCGTTGATTTGGCGATGAATACGCAAAAACTTACCGAAATAAAGCGAAATTTGCGTGAAAGAATGCAAAAATCTCCCTTGATGGACAAAAAATCATTCACTCAAAAATGGCAAAACGCAATTCTTGACATGATAAACGAAGTGAAAAGCAATGGTTATGAATAAAAAAAGCATGGAACTCCAACTTGCATTGAATCAGATTACAGCGGCATTAAGAAAAAAGGATTTTAAAACTGCCCGTCGGATTTTAGAATCGCATCAAAAAGTATATGGGAGCAATCCCTACTTCCTGTGGCAAAAAGCGATATATGAACAGTCAATAGAGTCAGATAAAAGGAACATTGTGCTGCCGCTTTTGGAGAAAGCGTATAATGGCGGACTTCGTGAAGTGAATTTTTTAAAACATTACGGCACTATTTTACGGGAATTCAGCATATATGCGACAGCCTGTAAAGTGTTTGGGGAAATTGTACAAATAAAAAAGGATGACATTGAGACATTTATGATTCTTGCCGACATTTTTTTTACTGTCGGAAATCCTGTCACAGCTATAAACACTTTGAAACTGGCGGCGAAAATAAATCCGTCGCATCCGTCAATACCGACGATTTATTGTCGAATCGCCAATGCATTAATGGCTGGCGGATATCAGGAAGAATCAATTGAAACCTATAAAAACGCGCTGGTACTTGATAGTAAAAATATCAAGTTCGCGTCGGATTATTTATTCTATTTAAATTATACCAATATTGGTCGTGAAGATTATTACCTTCTTTGTCAAAAACACAGAACACTCTGGGAAGACGAAGTTTTACCTGCGCGCCCGCCTTTTCCACAAACCGAAAAAATAAAAATAGGGTTTGTTTCAGGGGATTTTCGTTTTCACGCAGTATCATTTTTTATTCGCGCATTATTTGAAAATTATGATAATAACAGATTTGAAATCCACCTTTTTTCTACACTTGACAAAGATAGAAACGACAAAATAACAGAAATGTTTATGGATATGACCGATAAATGGCATGATATTTCAAAGACCAGCATAGAGAATGCAGGAAGCATTATTAAAACAGAAGAAATTTCGGTTTTGATTGACCTTACGGGACACACGAATGGCAAGTCGCTTGAACTCATGGCTCTTCGCCCGTCGCCTGTTCAGGTGTCTTACTGCGGATATCCCAACACCACGGGATTGAAAAGTATCGATTACAGAATTACAGATGAAATATGCGAACCCGATGACGCGCAAAAATATCACAGTGAAAAATTATTTAAAATGGATGGCTGCTTTTTATGTTATCAGCCTTATTACGAAGTGATTCCGGAATGTTCGTTTGAAAATCTACATGGCCGACCGATTGTTTTCGGTTCATTTAACAATTTATCGAAAATCACTAAAAAAACTATTAAACTCTGGTGTGACGTATTAAAAGCCGTTCCTGAATCAAAAATTGTAATGAAATACAAATATTTATTAGATCCGAAACTGCGAGAAAAAACTGTTGAAAGGTTCATGGAAAACGGGCTTTCAGCCGACAGAGTAATCATTTTTGATTATAGTTTTGAAATTAAAGAACATTACGAACAATATAACAAAATTGATATAGCGCTCGATACTTTTCCATATAACGGAACGACAACAACCTGTGACTCGCTTTATATGGGTGTTCCAGTGATAACGATTTTAGGCGACAGACACGCATCCCGTGTCAGCGCGAGTATACTTAACGCGGTCGGGCTTGGCGAACTTGTCGCAAAAGATGAGAATAACTTTGTAAAAATTGCCGTCGATCTGGCCGAAACCCCCAAAAAACTTACAGAAGTAAAACAAAATTTACGCGAAAGAATGAAAAGCTCCACCTTGATGGATAAAAAATCTTTTACGCAGAAGTGGCAAAACGCAATACTTAAAATGATAAGCGAAATAAAAAGTGAAAACGCATAATCAACGTCAATTTCATGATGCCTGTGATATTCTTTCGTTGTAGCTGAAAAAACCAGGTGTTACGCTATGGCGGGAAAGGCATAGAGGACGATAATTGGATAAAAGTTGCATTATTTATTTAAATGAAGTCAAGGATACGGATCAATACAGAAGAGATTGGGCGTACGCTTATGCCGAAGTTTTACGTGAACTGGGTTATAATGTAACCCTCATTGATTTTGCGGATGATGGAAAAGCGCTCACACTAAACTTGATGAAAGCACTCGATTCGTCTCCCAGGCCCGCCTTCATTTTAAGCATACATGGCCATGCCGGCAAACTGCAGACAAAAGATGGACAATCCCTGTATGATTTCTTTCAGATCCCATTTTTAGCGCTTTGCATCGATAACGCGACGGGGTATCCCGACCAAATAAAACACGAAAGCCGTTTTACCTTTTGGGGACTGTACGACAAATCAGATCTGGATTACGCCCAAAAATACATAAATCCGAACAAAAATTATTTTATCGCGCCAAACGCCGGGTTTTCTTCCAGTGTTCCGCCAAAGCCATTCAATGAGCGGGATTATGACATTCTTTTTTGCGGAACCATATTTACGCCTGAAGATTATAAAAACAACTGGAAACAGTTTAACCTCCCGTATCTTGACGCGTTATGCGGGGCGATCGCCGAGCTGCTTATGTCCGATAATAGAAAATCCCTGATGGAGGCGATGGAAGAAGCGCTGCTCTATTATGGCATATTCTCTCTTAACGACGTTGGCATCAGGTTTCACACTGTTTTAAATGTTGTTTCTTCCTATGTTCGCGGATGCCGAAGAACGGCTTTGTTGAAAGAGTTGGCACAGGCGGGGCTGAAGATTCACTGCTTCGGGAACAAAAAACAATTGGAAAAGCTCGATCATCCAAATCTGACGATACATGATTTTTTACAAACACGCGAATACCTGGAAACGCTGGGACGATCAAAAATCGTACTGAACACAACCCCAAATGGCAAATATTCGATAACGGAGCGGCAGCTAAGCGCCATGATAAACGGAGCGGCAGTGGCTACCGATACAAACGAATACATAGAACAGTGTTTCCCCGAAACGAGCATAATCGGCTTTTCGCATAAAGACTATAAAGACCTTGCCGATAAACTGTCCTATTTGCTGGCTTCACCTCAAAAACTGGAGGAGATTACCCGCAACGGGGAAGATGCAGCGAAAAAAAAACATACCGTGCGGCATAGAGCTGCGAACTTAATTGCCGTGGCAGAGACAGGCAAGCTGCTTCTATCGTAGCGGATACTGAAACATACGCAGAGACAAGAACATGGATTCATTGAAAAAGGAGTACGCCGTCGAGTCACCCGCTTACCAGGGAATAATGGTTAAACCGCATCCCTTGGCTTTTAAATACTGTGTAGGGAACGGGGTGGAACTGGGCGCGTCCTTTCACAATTCATTCAACTTGCCCAATTGCCTGAATATCGCGCCCAGCAATGGCGTCGATTATTTACACTTGCGCGATCGTGAAGACTACATGCACTGGGTTAAAGAACAGGAAAAATACGCGGGAGCGGGAAATGTGGCGCGAGTCGACAAAATCGGTGATTTCAGGAAAATCCCCGCCGACACGGAAAGTCTTGATTTTGTCATAAGCTCGCATGTCATAGAACATGAGCCAAATCCTATTGCGGGCTTTTTAGAAGCGTCGCGCGTTTTAAAAACAGGCGGCATATTTTTCTGCATTTTCCCAAAGAGAACCGCGGAAAAATCATGCGATATTTTTCGTCCTGTCACCCCGCTGGAAGAATTGATCCAGGCTTATACTGAAGATCGAACAGTAGATAAATTCTACCTTGAGGAATCATCGGGCGCGTCCTTTCACAATTGGATCAACAGGCAAAAATCAGTTTGTCTTTCGTTTTTTTCCAAACTTTGGTTTTATACACTGCCGCTTTGTGTTCTTTGCAAACGGGACATCAGGTTGAAGCAAAAGAGTTTTTCCGGTAATGCCTGTTGTTGGAACCGGAATGCGAAGATCGACGGCGGGAATTTTTCGGATTATTCGGCGAATATTACTCTAATCCGTTATGTTGACGGGAAATAAATTATTTTTGACGGTTTTACCGAGGACGCGTGACTTCTGCACTCATTCAATTAATAACACGCCGGCGAGGACGCCGGCGCTCCCAAGTCTGTTGACAGCAAAATGACAACATCCATTGATAACGCAATTCGCTTTTACGAAGCCGGGAAAACAGCCGAAGCTGAAGCCGTTTGCCGACAGGTATTACAGGCGCAATCAGCCAACTCAGACGCGCTTCAGCTTCTCGGTGTCATCGCGTTCAGGCGGAAAAACTACGAAGAAGCTGAAAATGCCGTTCTTCAAGCCATTGCAATTAACGGGAAGGCCGCTGAGTTTCACAACGACCTCGGAAATATCTACATGGCGCAAGGCAAGCTTGAACTTGCAGAAAAATGCTTTCAAACTGCGATGGAACTGCGACCGCTATACGCAACCCCGATGGCGAGTCTTGGCTCTCTGCTGGCGATGCACGGAAAATATCCGGAAGCTGTGAATGCCTACCAAAAAGCGCTTGAACTGGCTCCAGACAGGCCGGAGTTTCATCGTAATTTCGGCCATCTACTGATCGACATGTCAAAACCGGAACTGGCTGTTGAGCATTATGCTAAAGCTCTTATTCTGAAACCGGATTCACCGGAAATCCTGATAAGCATGGCTGAAGCTTACAAAAGACTTCGCATATTCGATAAAGCTATAGACGCAGGTCTCAAAGCGATGAAGCTTGATCCCCGAAATGTCCGGATACTGTTATTTCTTGGAGATACTTACAGGGACCTGGAGCAGGCGGAAAACGCCATTCCTTTTTATCGTCAGGCGCTGGTTTTAGATCCTGATTTTGTGTACGCGCACATGCGTCTGGGACACGCGCTATACCGACAGGGCAAAACAGCGGAGGCGCGGAGTCATTTTCAAACGGTTGTAAAGCTCGATCCTGAAAATCTTGAGGCGAAACTTGGAAACTGCATTTCCCATATTCAGCTCATTCATCGGTCGATGGAAGAAATCATTCCGGCCAGGGAAAATTACAGGAATGCTTTGAAAGAACTATGTCAGAGTGTCGATTTAAAAAATCCAAAGGCGCTTGGCATGGCAAAAGCTGTTGTTGGATCCCTTCAACCGTTTTTTCTGGCATACCAGGGAGAAAATGACAGGGAGCTTCAATCAATGTACGGCGACCTGATGGTTCGAGTTCAGTCGGCCTGTTACCCGGAGTGGGCCGAAAAACATCCTAAACCACACATGATAAAACCCGGCGAACCCATAAGGGCAGGAATTTTGTCTGGATATTTTTGCAGGCATTCAAACTGGAAAATTCCAATAAAAGGCTGGGTTGAAAACCTTAACCGTGACGAGTTTCAGTTGTACGGGTATTACACAGGCTGGATAAACGACGAACAAACTGAAATCGCAAAGAAAAGTTTTTACAGTTTTACCGAAAATCTGCCTTCGCAGGAAGATTGGCTTAAACGCATAAGCGGCGACCGGCTGCATGTTTTAATCATTCCGGAAATCGGGATGGACGCGATGACGCCGCGTCTGGCCGCCTTCCGCCTGGCCCCGGTGCAATGCGCGTCATGGGGGCACCCGGATACGACAGGCTTTCCAACCATTGACTATTACCTCAGCAGCGATCTAATGGAGCCGGAAAACGGGCAGGATCATTATTGCGAAAAACTGGTGCGCCTTCCAAATCTGTCGATTTATTACGAACCGCTGGATACCCTGGCAGCGCCTGTTGAACGCGCGCATTTCGGGTTGCGGGATGATATTCCCCTGTTTATATGCACGCAGTCGCTTGTAAAATATCTGCCGCAATACGACGGTGTTTTTCCGCGAATCGCGATGGAAACAGGCGTGTGCCAGTTCGCGTTTATCAGTTACCAACGGTCTTCCACGATAGAAAAACAATTTCTGCGGCGTCTCGAAACGGCGTTTTCACGTTTCGGCCTGCGTATGGAAGATTATGTAAAAACAGTTCCACATCTTGACGCCGCCAATTATCGCGCGTTTAATCAGCTTGCCGATGTGTTTCTGGACAGCATCGGATGGTCGGGCTGCAATTCTACTCTGGAAGCGCTGGCTTGCGGTCTTCCGGTTGTCACCATGCCGGGCACATTGATGCGCGGCCGGCATACACACGCCATTTTAAAAATGATGGACATTTGCGAAACGGAAGGCCGGGATATGGACGAGTATGTCGCCATCGCCGCGCGTCTTGCTAAAGAACATGCATGGCGAAAAGAGATTTCCGAGAAAATCGCCCGGAATCGGCATCTGGTTTATCGCGACATGGAATGCGTACGCGGGCTTGAGGAATTTATTCGACAGGCGGTAACTAAGGCGATGGATCAATAATGTATAGGTTGTAGCCGATATTGCGATTGTCGAGATAACTGGAATATGAAGCGGGCTTCGTCCGCTTTTTTTTATTATACGCCGGCGGGGACGCCCGCGATCCCAGGTCCTAGCGATCCCGGATCACCGGATTTTTACATTGTTTTTCTTGTCGTGCTTGGCGTCGTATAAGGCAAAATCGGCCCTCTGAATGAAATCATTGATATCTTCCGGCGGCAAATAAGTCGTGCAGCCAATGCTGACGGTGGCATGTTTTATTACCGGAAAATCAAAGCTCTCAATTCGTTTGCGCAAATTTTCCGCCATGCGGAAAGCCTGGTTCTGCGTGGTGCTTGTCGCCAGGATGGCGAATTCCTCCCCGCCGTACCTCGCGGCGAAATCGCCGCCGCGCAGATGTGATTGCAGTATTTTGCCGAGGGATTCCAGCACCGCGTCGCCGGCAAGATGCCCGTGTGTGTCGTTGACCTGCTTGAAATTATCGATATCCATCATCAGAAGCGAAAGATGCTTGCCCGTTTTCCTGGTTTTTTCGATTTCCGAATTGAGAATTTCAATGATGCTGGCGTGATTCAGGAGAGACGTCAATCCGTCATATTGTGATATATGCTTGTACCGTTCCAGGTCCTGTTTAAGCTCCTTGTTCTCGAGAAGATTTTCTCTTGCTTTCTGCAGGATCTTGACGCGCTCGACATACTCCTCACGGAAACGACGCACAATTATCGCCTTTCCTCTGGACGTGATAAGCGCCTGCGCCAGCAGCGCCTCGTCCCCGTCCACGCCCGCTTCCTGCCAGAACGAAGACGTATACCGCCCTTCTTTATCCTTCGAAAAGAAAAGTTCGGCATCCTCAAGGAAAAAGGCCAGCATGTCCGAATGCTTCCATGGCGCCGAGCATGGCCCGTTTTCATCACCCGGATACAATTCCCGGTAAAAACGGGGAACCTCGCCTATAAGGACATAATTTCCGGCATCAATACGCTTCAGCACGGCGATATCAATATCACTGAGTATCGAATATAAAAATTCCTTGTCTTCCATTTAAGTCCTTATCAGCATGTCCCGCGCCAGAGTTTCAAAGGCTTCGTTGACAGCCGTTCCAATTTTGGCGCTGGTGTGTAAAATTTTTATTCCTGAAGCCCGGGCTTCTTCCTGGCGCTCATCATCCACTTCCCGGTCGGGCAGATCGCTTTTATTTAAAAGCAGCATGTTGGGTATATCCTGGCGCAGCATATCCAGTACGATCTTTCTGATCTTGAGCGCTGTGTCAAACGTATCAAGACGGGTCAGATCGGCAACAACGAAAAATCCCATGGCGCCGCGAAGGTAATGCATATTGATTTCCGTATATTCATCCTTGCCCTCCATGTCCCAGAGGACGAGAGACAGGTCTGTACCATCAATATTGACGCCTTTTTTGCTGATCTTGACGCCTACTGTGGAGAGATACTTGTCGGTAAAAATTGAATTGACATATTGCCCGACAAGAGAGGTTTTCCCAACGGAAAGCGATCCCAGCATGCAGATTTTTTTACTTATCATTATTACGAAACGTATCCTGTAAATTCGGTTTACGATATACAGCTTTTATTTTAACTTATTATTATACCTTAATATGAAATATCCGGGCTAATGTTTTTCCAGCATCGGCAATATGTCGGATTCGGCAATCTTTACCAACCGTACTCTCAAATCAATTTTCCGCCTGTCCGGATTGTCTCCCGCCGCGCTTTTTCCATCATCGCCCTGCGCCAGATCCGCGCCGATGCCATACAACGCGGTTGGTATATTAGCCTGCTGCGCAAAAAGTTTGGAGGCAATCATCCTGGCGCGCGACTGGCTGATTTCATAATTGCGGCTATCGGATCCTGTAGCGTCCGCATGTCCGTAAATCGTCAGATTGACAGCCAGCCCCATTTTATTGGCCAGACGCTCCAGGGCCGCGAGATCGGTGACAGCCTTGTTCAGCGCCTGCTGATCCGACGCGATAGGCGTGTCGCCGCCGGTCGGGAAACGGATAACCGCCGTTTCTACGGAACGGATCAGTTCCATAAGTTCGTCAACACGCGGATCATAAAGCCCTGAAGTATCCACGCTAAGTACGCCGGGCGTCGCAAGGATTGTCTGCCGCGCCTGGAGAATCCAGTTCATATCCGCAATGCCCGACAAAAACAGGACCCCATCCCTGTAACCCACCTCAACCTCTTCGGGCGGCAGGGTTTTCCTGATTACCCTCTGTCTGACGACATCCGGCTCATAGGAGACAAAAGGTATGCTTTGAATATTGATATCGTCCGGTTCGTAGCCGTTCTCGCCCAGTATCTGGGAAAGCGGGCGCGCCAGTTCATCCTGCAGGCAAACCACCTTCCACGGGCTGAAGCCCCAGGAACTCTTAACATCAACTACAAGCAGACCCGGTTCATTGCGCAGAATATCCACTCCTTTGCCCATTTTATATGAGTGGTATTGCTGCGCGATTAAAAGAAGCACAAGGCATACGCCTACGCCGATTGCAATCCTTTTTGCCCATACCGGAGCGGGCTTTTTTTCATCCACGAATTTTTGTACAAGGCAATCCCGCAGATATTTTTCTGAAACCGCAAAGGGAGACGAATCCCCGTTGAAATCATCAAACAGATCGCCGCACTCCGCCATGATTAGTTCCAGGGTTTCATTCAGCCTGGCGGGAAAATCCCCCGGCGGGGTGCCGCGAACCATGCATGCGAGATAGGCCAGAGGCCCGCGCACGATATAAATCGTATATTCATCCATCTTAAGCGAATTCAGAGAACTACTGTCATCTTCGCTGTTAAAGGCATCGCGCGCAAAATCCTGAACCGCCGTCAGCATGCCCGACACCAGGTCTGCGTCTTTGCTCGTAACGCCATCGTGTACTACATGATAAAGCACCAGCCCGGTTTCGTTATGGATTAGAAAAATCTGATCCACGCTGTAAACCATGGTGTGAAGCATGACGATTTCGCTGAACGACTTGCCGGAACGGATAGCCTCAAGACGCCACTTAATGCCCTTCAGCGAAAGGGACTGCTCAAGGCTTTTACTGAAACTTCCGAGCATGGAGTTTAAAGACTCGGAAATGGAACGGCGAATGGTCGAGCCAATCAGGGGAAAGAGAACGTTGATAAAATTAGTCGGATTCTTCTTTAACGATGCCTTGAGTGAAGTTTCGACAATCGGCTCGAAAGCCCTGTTGAGCATGTTATCCTGGCTCGAGCGCATGACGACGGCTTCGGCAAGGACGTCGCTTATTTCCTGCGCCCTTGACGCCTGGTCATTGAGCCTGTGCTCAAGTTCACTGATTTTGTCGATTTCCGTCTGAAGCAGCAGCGAACGAAGCCGCCGCATCTCTTCTTCAGGCAGTTGTTCTTCGGGCATCAGTAGGATCCTTCATGCGGCTGATTGTCCTGCGGATTATCGGAATTATCCTGCCGGTTTTCATCAATAGTGACGTCCACAAGGTCTTCCGGCCACTGGCTGCTTAATTTAACCGCCATTTCCGTAAACATGCTTGACAGCACGGAACGGTGAACCATATCCTGGCGAATCTGCGCCGCAGTCTCGGAAATCACCTTTAACGCGGCTTCGTATTTTTCATCGATTTTGCTGCTCAGGATGTTTGTTTCGGACAGCAGCAGTTTTCGGATTTCCTGCTCGGCGTTATCGAGCGTTCCGGAAAGCGCGGCAAGGCGGCGATCAAACGCTTCCTCGGCCGCGGCAATATTGCCGGCCGTCGTATTGAAGGCTTCAACGCGTTCTCTTTGCTCGGACTTCACAGCGGCATCGCGCTCGGCGGACTCGGTATTGATACGATGAACCAGCGAAGCCGCTTCGCTGCGCATGAAATTCTCAAGCGAATCCAGGCGCGCCTTCAATGCCTCCCTCGCGTCGCTGACTTCGCGCTGGAATCTGGTCTCCTGTCGCTGGAAACGGTTTTCGATATCTCTCAACTGCGTGCCGAAAAGCAGGTCGCGCACCTGGTTCATGGCAACGATGTCCTTGCCGTCATTTTCATTAGTCATATTTCTTGTCTATCCTTACTAGATAATGCCTCTTTAATGGCATGTAACGTTAATTCGTATTCAACAGGTTTCGCGATATGGCCATTCATGCCGGCCGCGAAGACCTGCTCAATGTCCTCCTTAAACGCGTTGGCGGTCAAGGCAAATATTACAAGCGTTTTTGCGTCCGGACGATTCAGGGATCGTATCATACCGGCGGCCGTACAGCCGTCCATAACCGGCATCTGGACATCCATAAGCGCCATATCATAATAGCCTGCCGGGGAAGCTGTGAACATATCGACGGCTTCCTGTCCATTTGAAGCGCTTTCCAGTTGTACGCCCGTACTCTCCAGAAAAGCGTAGATGATATCCCGGTTAACTTCCACATCGTCTACAACAAGTATCCTGCGACCTGAGAAATCAAAAGTTTCTTCGCCTTGCCCGGCGGCAGCCGCCGGGCCGCTGGAATTCACGTCTTTATCGATCTTCAGCCAGATGGAAAAAGAAAAACGCGAACCCTTGTCGTGTTTGCTTTCCACCTGAATCTGGCCGCCCATAAGCCCCACTATACGCTGGCTGATGGCCAATCCCAGGCCGGTTCCGCCATACCTGCGCGAAATGCTGCTGTCGGATTGTTCAAATGGATCGAACAATCTTTCTATAAAACTTTCTGATATGCCTATGCCGGTATCCGTAACGGAAAAACGTATCAGGACTTTTTCATTATCCCGCGAAAGCTCGTCGATATCCAGCTTTACGCAGCCGTTTTCGTCGGTAAATTTAATCGCGTTTGATAAAAGGTTGATAAGCACCTGCGACAGCCTGAGAGAATCGCCGACAAACGAACCAGCGTCTGGAACGTTGTAATGTACGATTAATTCCTGGTTTTTATCCACCGCCGTTTGACGGATGCTGGTCAGAAGCGATTCCACGGCATCCTTTAGGTTGAAAGAAACATCGGAAATGACGAGCTTGCCTTCCTCAATTTTTGAAATATCCAGGACATCATTAAGTAAACCAAGCAGGTGCCTGGAAGAAACATTAATCTGGTCAAGGCATTTTTTTATCTCATCGATATTCCGGCTGCGCTCCGCGATTTGCACCATTCCGATGATGGCATTCATGGGGGTGCGGATTTCATGGCTCAGGTTGGATAAAAACCGGGTCTTTGCCATGCCGGCGTCGGTCGCTTCCTTAATGGAGATTATATTATTTAAAATCCCATTCATCATCCGGCCGTAACCTATAAAGGAAGACAATATTTCCGGCGGTGCGAAATCATAGAAATCCCTGGAGGCGTTTGTGATGCCGCCCAGAATAATTCCTTCAAGCTTTCGCTCGCTGTTAATAACAGGCATGTATATGGCATGCGCCAAATCCAGCGTCTGAAACGGCGAATCCGTAATTGGAGATTCCCATGCCGCTCCGAGCTGTTTAAAATCCGACAACTCCGGACGGGTAATCCATTCCTGTGAAAAAGGCAAGGGATCGCATTCATCCAGATTGCAACCGCATTGATAGACCAGACTGTCGCCTGAGGGGCTTAGGGTAAAGACAGCGCCGATTTCAAGTTGGAAAACAACTACGATTCCTTCCGCGATATTTTCATGCAGATCTTTTAGTGTGCGCGCCTGGAAGGCCAGTTGAGCGAAAAAATGTATGCGGGAAAACATATCAAGCTGCGAGTCCAGCTTGATGCGGGCGTTGCGCATATTCTGTTCGGCCAGTTCATATTGGCTGGTCGCAGACTTCATATCCGCAATTTCCATATTGAGTTTCCGTATTACCAGGTCTTTTTCATCCATAGGAAATATCCGGGAGGCAATCGCAAAGCCTTGACATGGGAGCGCGGGCATCCCGCATGCGCATTTCCAAAAATGCGGGCTGATGAACCGCGTTTCCCGGCAAAACTGAAAGTTTTGCAATTACATCATGGGTTAATCCGTTTGCTCCTCAAGGCGGTAGCCGAAGCCCCGCACGGTTTCAATATGTTTGCCGTAATCTCCGAGTTTCCGCCGCAGGCTGGTTATATGTACGTCGATGGTTCGGTCCACAACGGCGATTTCCTTGCCGAGCGCGCCTTCAATGAGTTCCGAGCGCGAATAGACACGTCCGGGATGTTTGGCAAGCGTTTGCAACAGCCGGAATTCAGTCGCCGTCAGGTCGATGTCTTCTTCACCGCAGCGGACACCGTATCTGTCAAGGTTTATTGCCAGGCTTCCTCTGCGAATAACCCGCGATTGCTGCGCCGGTTCCTGCCGTGGCGAAACGCGCCGGAGGACGGCCTTTATCCTGGCCGTCAGCTCTCTGGGACTGAAAGGCTTGGTTATATAATCATCCGCGCCCATTTCCAGTCCCACGACGCGATCGGTTTCCGCTGATTTTGCCGTCAGCATGATAATCGGCGTCCGTGCCGTACGCTCGTCGGCGCGCAGACGGCGGCATACGTCCAATCCATCAATTCCGGGCAGCATGAGGTCGACTATGACAATGTCCGGTAATTCGCGCATGGCTGCTTTCAGTCCGGACTCGCCGTCTTCCGCAGTCTTTATCCTGTAACCTTCCTTTTCAAGGTTATAGCGCACAAGTTCCAGCAGATCTTTTTCATCGTCGATAACAAGCACAAGACCTTCAGCCATCTATATCCTTTCAATCTTAAATATATAATCGGCAATATGCCCGCAACGGGTTAACAATGTAACCAACCGCTTCATTCTTAGCAAGTACCTTAATACTTAACACTAACCTGGGTTAACCCGGATATTTCATACCGATTCGTAGCGCGGCGGTGCAAGAGGGCGTGGATACAAGGCGCGCGCAGTTTTGGCGACGAAGGCATATTAGACAATATGTCTAGGAGACAGTGTAGGGGCGTAGCGTGCTACGCCCTTGCCATCTTGTGCCGCCGCCGTTCAATCGGTATGAAATATCCGGGTTAATCCAAAATATCCGCGCTTGATTATTCCGGCGGCGGAGCGGCGGAAGATTCCGGCTGATGCAGTTTTTCGAGCTTGCGCAGGCGTTCCAGTTCTCGGCGCTCGGCGGAGCGTTGTTTGCGGCGTTCAAGAATTTTTATACGCCTGGTTTCATCAATTTTGATACGGTCTTTCAGTTTTTTCCAGAATTCCCGGAAATACTGCGCCATTGAAACCAGCGCGAAGAACACCACCGCCCAGAGCAGTATTTCCGCGGTTTTTTCCACCCAGCCGTGGTATTTTTCGCCGAGAATCAGGCCCACAACGGCGGCGACCTGCATTACCATTTTCCCTTTGCCTATTCGGGAAACATCTATCGAAAACCCTTCATGCGCGGCGATACTGCGCATCCCGCTCACCGCGAACTCGCGTCCGATGATGACCACAACCATCCATGGCGCGGCGATGTGCCGCCAAACCAGAGCAATTAACGCCGAAGAAATCAGGAGCTTGTCGGCGATGGGATCAA